>Ga0209382_10007395_pt1 | contig 13998 bp, 13 predicted proteins | sample SoiMetdeltSBSDD5_FD_187599 | JGI IMG/M metagenome (GOLD analysis project Ga0209382, IMG submission 187599) | Bulk soil microbial communities from a Populus tree surrounding site in Tennessee, USA - Soil MetaG P. deltoides SBSDD5 (SPAdes) (version 2) | ecosystem: Environmental > Terrestrial >... | reverse complement strand
CGAGCGGGTGGCCGAGCGCGATCGCGCCACCGTTGATGTTCACCCGGGACAGGTCCGCTCCGGTCTCGCGTTGCCAGGCAAGCACCACTGGGGCGAACGCCTCGTTGATTTCGACCAGGTCGATGTCGTCGATACGCAACCCGATCTGGTCCAATGCGCGAGCCGTGGCCGGAATCGGTCCGGTCAGCATGAGAACCGGATCGGCCGCCCGCACGGCGAGATGGTGGATCCGGGCCCGGGGACGCAGGCCGTGCGTACGCAACGCGCGCTCGGACGCGACGAGGATCGCCGCCGCGCCGTCGGAGATCTGGCTCGCCAGCGCCGCGGTGACCCGACCACCGTCGACGAGGCTCGGCAGCGCCGCCATCCGTTCCAGCGTCGTGTCCCTGCGCGGTCCCTCGTCGGCGGTCACCGTCCCGATGGGGGAGACCTCGCGATCGAACCGGCCCGCGTCGATCGCCAGCGCCGCGCGGCAGTGGCTCTCCAGCGCGTACTCCTCCATCTCCGCACGGCCGATGTCCCATTTCTCGGCAATCAGCTCGGCCGCGCGGAACTGCGAGATCTCCTGGGCGCCGTATCGTCGCGTCCAGCCAACAGACCCGGAGAAAGGATGGGCGTGGCCGGCGGTCATCGCGGCGCCGATCGACACCATGCTCATGTTCTGCACGCCGCCGGCGACCACGAGGTCCGCGGTGCCGGACATCACGGCCTGCGCGGCGAAGTGGAGCGCCTGCTGGGACGACCCACACTGGCGGTCGACGGTGACCCCGGGAACCTCTTCGGGCAGGCCGGCCGCCAACCACGCGGTACGCGCGATGTTGCCGGCCTGAGGTCCGATCGTGTCCACGCAGCCGAAGACCACGTCGTCCATTGCCGCCGGGTCCACCCCGGTTCGCCGTATCAGCTCGCGGAGCACGTGCGCCCCGAGATCGGCCGGGTGGATCGTCGACAGACCGCCGCCTCGGCGACCGACCGGCGTGCGCACGGCCTCGACAAGGTACGCCTCCGCCACGCCGGCCAGCTTACCAAGCGTACGCTTGCTTGGTAAGCTCGCCAGCGTGGAGCCTCTGGCCGCGCGGACAGTGCCCGACCTCGTGGCCGCCGTCGCGCGCAGGTGGCCGGACGGTGTGGCCGTGGTCGACGGGGCGGTCCGCCTCACCTTCGCGGCGCTGGCGGACGAGGTCGACAGGTTCGCGCGGGCGCTCGCATTCCGTGGCGTGCGCGCCGGTGACCGGGTCTCGATCTGGGCGCCCAACAGCTGGCACTGGGTCGTCGCCGCGCTCGGCACGATGAGCGCCGGTGCGGTGCTGGTGCCGCTCAACACCCGGTTCAAGGGCGCCGAGGCCGGTTACATCCTCCGCCGTACGCGAGCCCGGCTGCTCTTCACCGTCGAACCGTTCCTGGGCAACGACTACGTCGGGATGCTCGCCGGGGAGGACCTGCCCGACCTGGAGACCGTGGTGGTGTTCGGCCGGACGCCGTTCGCCGACACCGGGTCGGCGGTGCTCGACAAGGTACGACCCGACGACCTCTCCGACATCTCGTTCACGTCGGGCACCACCGGGCTGCCCAAGGGCGCGATGCTGACCCACGGCCAGACCACGGCGCTGTACGCCACCTGGAGCGAGCTGGCCGGTCTGCGGGCCGGGGACCGCTACCTGATAGTGAACCCGTTCTTCCACACGTTCGGCCTCAAGGCCGGCATCATCGCCTGCCTCCTGCGCGGGGCCACGATCGTGTCACAGCCGGTGTTCGATGTGGACACGACGCTACAGCTCGTCGAGCAGGAGCGGATCACCGTGCTGCCCGGGCCGCCCACGCTCTATCTGTCCATCCTGGACCATCCGGACCGCCACCGCCGGGACCTGTCGAGCCTGCGGGTGGCGGTCACGGGCGCGGCCGTGGTCCCGGTCGCGATGATCGAACGTATGCGGGCGGAACTGTCCTTCGCCACGATCCTGACGGCGTACGGGCTCACCGAGTCCTGTGGCACCGTCACGATGTGCCGCGCCGACGATGACCCGCTCACCATCGCCACCACCTGTGGACGGGCGGTCCCGGGTGTCGAGGTGCGCGTCGTCGGCGAACCGGGGGAAGTGGTCGTGCGCGGGTACAACGTCATGCGCGGTTACTTCGAGGACGAGGCCGCCACGAAGTCCACTGTGGATGCCGATGGCTGGTTGCACACCGGGGACATCGGAGTGCTGGACGAGCGCGGCTACCTGCGCATCACGGACCGCCTCAAGGACATGTTCATCGTCGGCGGCTTCAACACCTATCCGGCCGAGATCGAGCAGACCCTCGCCGGGCACGTGGCGGTGGTGGAGGCCGCGGTCGTCGGCGTACCGGACGAACGGCTGGGCGAGGTCGGGCGGGCATTCGTGGTGGTGCGTGCCGGCGCCCGGACCAGCGAGGCGGAGCTGATCGGGTACTGCCGGGAGCGGCTGGCCAACTACAAGGTGCCGCGGACCGTGGTGTTCGTCGACGCGCTGCCGCGCAACGCCGGCGGCAAGGTACTCAAGGGCGTCCTGCGCGGTGAGCCAGACCGTCGATGAACAGCGACGTGCAGTCTTCGGCCAGCCGGGAGACCGGATAGTCGCGTCTCGGCTTGAACCACCGGACCGACAGCCAGACCGCGTCCCGCATCAGCCGGTAGAGAATCTTCGGCTCGATGTCCGACCGGAACGCGCCCTGCGCCACGCCCGCGTTGATGACCTCGATCCAGCACGCCTGCACCTCCCGGGCGGTCGTCTTCAGGTACGCGAACCGCTCCAGCCGGCTCAGGTAGCTCACGTCGTTCTGGTAGATCTCGGTGGCATGCGGATGCGCCTCGACCACATCGAGGGAGGCGACGACCAGATCGTGCAGCCGGGTACGCGGGTCGGCATCGCTGGCCAGCACGCGCTTGTACCGAGCGCGCAGATCCTCCAGATAGGACGAGATTATCTCGTCCACGATGGCTTCCTTGGACTCGAAGTGGTGGTAGAGGCTGCCGGAGAGGATGCCGACCTCGTCCGCTATCTCCCGGACCGTTGTCGCGGCCACGCCCTTGCGGGCGAACAGTGCCGCGGCGCTTGCCAGGATGTGCTCACGCCGGTCAATGGGCTCACGGGCCATGCGCACACCCTAGCGTAGCCAACCAAGCGCTTGGTACATTCATGACCGATGGCGGACAAGCGGATGACCGAGGCCGAGGTCGTTGCGGAGCTGCACTCCGGCATGACGATCGGCATCGGCGGCTGGGGTTCGCGGCGCAAACCCATGTCGCTCGTCCGCGCGATCCTCCGCTCCGAGCTGACCGACCTGACTGTGGCCAGCTACGGCGGGCCCGATGTCGGTCTGCTACTGGCCGCGGGCAAGGTGCGCCGGCTGGTCTACGGGTTCGTCTCGCTCGACACCATCGCGCTGGAACCGCACTTCCGCGCGGCCCGGCAGTCCGGTTCGATCGAGGTGACCGAGTACGACGAGGGCATGCTGCGCTGGGCGCTCTACGCCGCCGCTTGCCGCCTGCCGTTCCTGCCCACCCGGGTCGGCCTCGGCTCGGACGTGCTGCGCGTCAATCCCCTTTTGCGAACCGTCGCCTCGCCGTACGACGACGGTGAGGAGCTCGTGGCCGTCCCGGCGCTGCGGCTGGATGCCGCCCTCGTACATCTCAACCGGGCCGACGCGCACGGCAACGCGCAGTTCCTCGGCCCGGACCCGTACTTCGACGACTTGTTCTGCATGGCCGCGCAACGGGCGTACGTCTCCTGCGAGCGCATCGTCACGACGGAGGAGCTGACCGCCACCGCGCCGGTACAGACCCTGCGCATCCACCGCTGGATGGTGCGCGGTGTCGTGGAGGCGCCACGCGGCGCCCACTTCACGTCGTGCGATCCCGACTACGGTCGGGACGAGGACTTCCAACTCCAGTACGCGAACGCGGCCCGCGATGCCACGGCCTGGGCCGCGTTCCGGGATCGGTACCTGGACTCGGACGAGGCCGCGTACCAGGCCGCGGTCGCGACATGACTCCCGCGACCCGGGCGGAGATCTGTGCGGTCGCCTGTGCCGAGGTGTGGCGCGGCGACGGGGAGATCCTGGCGAGCCCGACGGGTGTGATACCGACGATCGGCGCCCGCCTCGCCCGCGCCACCTTCGCGCCCGATCTGCTGCTCTCCGACGGTGAGGCGATGCTCGGCCGGGGCACGTGGGCGATCGGGGAGCGGCCGGCCGTCATCGAGGGCTGGCTGCCGTACCGCGCGGTGTTCGATCTGCTCTACACAGGCAAGCGACACGTGATGATGGGCCCGAGCCAGATCGACCGCTACGGGAACGCGAACATCTCCGCCATCGGCGACTACGACCGGCCGACCGTGGCCCTCCTGGGCGTGCGCGGGGCGCCGGGCAACACCGTGCACCACCCGACCAGCTACTGGGTCCACCGGCACGGGCCGCGCTCGTTCGTCGCCGCGGTCGACATGGTCAGCGGTGTCGGCTACGACCGCGCCGCCGCGGCGGGACCGGCCGCCACCCGCTACCACGAGGTGCGGCGGGTGGTGAGCGACCTCGGCGTCTTCGACTTCGCGACGCCGGACCGCCGGATGCGACTCGTGTCCGTCCACCCTGGAGTGACCGTGGCGCAGGTGGTGGCGGCGACCGGCTTCGAGCTCGCGATCACCGGAGAGGTACCGGAGACCCGGTTGCCCACACCGCACGAGCTCGAGCTGATCCGTACGGTGATCGACCCGCGCGACGCCAGAGCGCACGAGGTGACCGGATGACCGGGCTGCACACCGCGATCTGCGACCTGTTCGGGGTGCGCTACCCGATCGTGCAGACCGGCATGGGCTACGTGTCCGGACCACGGCTCACATCGGCGACCGCCAACGCCGGCGGGCTGGGCATCATCGCGGGCGCCACGCTGAGTCTGTCCGATCTGGACGCGGCCATCGTGGAGACCAAGCGACGGACGGAAAGACCGTTCGGGGTCAACCTCCGCGCCGACGCGCCGGACGCGCCGGCCCGGGTCGAGCTGCTGATCCGCGAGCAGGTGAAGGTCGCGTCCTTCGCGCTCGCGCCGCGGCCCGAGCTGATCGAGCGGCTGAAGGAGGCCGGGGTGGTGGTCGTACCGTCGGTCGGGGCGCGCCGCCACGCCGAGAAAGTGGCCGCGATGGGCGCCGATGCCGTTGTGGTGCAAGGCGGTGAGGGGGGAGGGCACACCGGACCGGTACCGACCTCGTTGCTCCTGCCCCAAGTGGTGGACGCGGTCGACATCCCGGTGATCGCGGCCGGTGGGTTCTTCGACGGTCGCGGGCTCGTGGCCGCGCTCGCCTACGGGGCCGCTGGCATCGCGATGGGTACGCGGTTCCTGCTGACCACCGACAGCCCGGTGGCCACCGAGGTCAAGCAGCTCTACCTGAGCGCTTCGGTCACGGACACCGTGCTGACCGATGCCCTCGACGGCGTTCCGCAACGGCTGCTGCGTACTCCGTTCGTCGACCGCATCGTCCACACTGGACCGACCCGCCGGCTGCTGCGCTCGGTGCGCAGCGCCGCCGCGTTCCGCCGGCACTCCGGGTCGAGTTGGCGGGACATGGTCCGGGAGGGCAGATCCATGAGACGCGCGCACGACCTGCGCCTGAGCCAGGTGTTGCTCGCCGCGAACACCCCCGCGTTGCTGCGGGCGGCCATAGTGGACGGTCGGCCGGAGATCGGTGTGCTGGCCACGGGGCAGGTGACCGGTCTCATCGAGGACCTGCCGAGCTGCGCCGAGCTGATCGAGCGCATCGTCGCCCAGGCCGAGGACGTGCTGGCCAGCCTTACGAAGGGCGGCCGCGATGCCGGATAGCCATCAGTTGCTCGCCGGGCGGACCGTGCTGGTGACCGCGGCGGCCGGTACGGGCATCGGTTACGCCACGGCCCGCCGGTGCGCGGAGGAGGGTGCGCGGGTGGCGATCAGCGATCGGCACACCCGCCGGCTCGCCGAGGCGGCCGACCGGTTGGCCGAGCTGACCGGTGAACCGCCGCTGGCCATCGAGTGTGATGTGACCATCGAAGAGCAGGTACAGCTGATGGTGGACACGGTCGTCGACCGGTACGGACACCTCGACGTGCTGGTCAACAACGCCGGTCTCGGCGGTACCGCCGACGTGGTCGACATGACCGACGACCAGTGGCACCGGGTGCTCGACGTGACGCTGACCGGTACGTTCCGGTGCACCCGGGCGGCGCTGCGGCACATGATGCCCCGGGGCAGCGGGGCGATCGTCAACAACGCCTCGGTACTCGGCTGGCGTGCCCAGGCCGGCCAGGCGCACTACGCGGCGGCGAAGGCCGGTGTCATGGCGTTGACCCGTTGTGCGGCGCTGGAGGCGGCCCGGGCCGGCGTGCGCATCAACGCGGTCGCGCCCAGCATCGCGATGCACGAGCACCTGTCGAAGGTGACCTCGGACGAGCTGCTGACGAGACTCGCCGCCAACGAGGCGTTCGGCAGGGCCGCGGAGCCGTGGGAGGTGGCCAACGTGATCGTGTTTCTCGCCAGCGACTACGCCTCGTACCTCGTGGGCGAGGTCGTCTCGGTCAGCGGTCAACGATGATCACGTCAGAGGTGCACGCGGACGGTGTCGCCGAGGTGGTGATGGCACATCCACCCGTCAACGCCCTGCCGGTCGCGGGCTGGTTCGCGCTCGCGGAGACGCTGAACCGGCTCGGTACCCAGGCGGAGGTCCGGGCGGTCGTTCTGCGGGCGGAGGGCCGCGGCTTCAACGCCGGCGTGGACCTAAAGGAGCTGCAGCGCAGCGCGGACTTCACCGCCCTGCTCGAGGTCAACCGCGGCTGCGCGGCCGCGTTCGCCGCGGTCTACGACTGTCCGGTACCGGTGGTCGCCGCGGTCCACGGCTACTGCCTCGGGGGCGGTGTCGGACTGGTCGGCACCGCCGATGTCATCGTGGCCAGTGACGACGCGACCTTCGGTCTGCCCGAAGTGGACAGAGGTGCCTTGGGCGCGGCGACCCACCTCGCGCGTCTGGTACCACAACACCGGATGCGGGCCATGATGTACACCTCGGCCACCGCTACCGCCGCGGAACTGCACGCGTACGGCTCGGTGCTGCGGGTGGTGAGCCGCGACGAGTTGCGCGACGCGGCGTTCGAGGTCGCGCGGGTGATAGCCGCCAAGGATCCCGCCGTCATCCGGGCGGCGAAGGCCTCGCTCAACGGCATCGACCCGTGGGACATCAAGCGGAGCTACCGCTACGAGCAGGGGTACACCTTCGAGCTGAACCTGTCCGGGGTGGCCGACCGGGTGCGAAGCGAGTTCGGCCGATGATAGACCTCGTCGACACGGCCGAGGAGGCGCGGTTCCGCACCTCGGCGAGAGCGTGGCTGCGGGCCAACGTACCGTCGCCGCCGTTGCCGTCCGGCGACACCCGCGAGGGGTTCGCCCGCCACGTCGAGTGGGAGCGGCGGCTCTTCGACGCCCGGTGGTCGGTGGTCTCGTGGCCGGAGCGGTACGGCGGTCGCGACGCGTCCCTGTGGGAGTGGCTCGTCTTCGAGGAGGAGTACTACGCCGCCGGAGCCCCGCAACGGGTCACGCAGAACGGTATCTTCCTGCTCGCTCCGACCCTGTACGAGTTCGGCACACCGGCTCAGCAGGATCACCTCCTGCCGCGGATCGCCGCGGCGGAGGACCTGTGGTGCCAGGGCTGGTCGGAGCCGGAGGCGGGCAGCGATCTCGCCGCGGTCACCAGCCGAGCCGTGCGCGACGACGCGGCCGGCGGCTGGCGGCTGTCCGGGCAGAAGACGTGGACGACGCGGGGTGCGTTCTGCACCCACCTGTTTGGACTGTTCCGCACCGACCCGACGGCGGGGCGGCATCGGGGGCTGACGTACTTCCTGGTACCGCTGGGCGCGCCGGGTGTGACCGTCCGTGGCTTCGGGCGGCTGGACGGCGACGAGGGCTTCGCCGAGGTCACCTTCGTCGACGTGCTCGTGCCCGATGAGGCGGTGCTCGGCGGTGTCGGCAACGGCTGGCGGGTGGCCATGTCGACGGCCAGCTCGGAGCGCGGGCTTTCGCTGCGTTCGCCGGGACGGTTCCTGGCTACCGCCGACCGGCTCGTCGCGCTGGCCCGATCCCGCGCGGAAGCGTTGAGTCCGCGCCTGCGGGATCGGGTCATCCGGGCCTGGGTGGGTGCGCAGGCGTACCAGATGTTCACCCGGCATCAAGTGAGTGCCATGCTGGACGGCGCACAGCCGGGCGCGAGAGCCAGCCTGAACAAGCTGTTCTGGTCCGAGTTGGACATCGAGCTGCACGAGACCGCGCTCGAGCTGCTCGGCGCCGAGGCCGAGACCGACACCGCGTGGAGCCGCGGGTTCCTCTTCTCCCTGGCCGGTCCCATCTACGCCGGGACCAACGAGATCCAGCGCACCATCGTCGCCGAGCGGGTGCTCGGGCTGCCGCGGGCGCCGTGATGCGCTTCTGTCTCGACGCGGACCAGGTGGCGTTGCGCGACGCGGTGCGGGACATGCTCGCGCTCGAGTGCCCGCCGGCGCTCGTCCGCGCCGCGTGGCCGCCCGGCGATCCGGCCGCCGTGGCGGCGCTCTGGCGGGACCTGGCGCGGATGGGATTGTTCGGCGCGGCAGTATCGGTCCACTGTGGAGGGTTGGGCCTCGGGGAGACCGACCTGGTACCGATCCTGACCGAGGTCGGCTACGCGGCGGTACCGTTGCCCGTGGCGGAGACCATGGCCGTCGCCGCTCCGCTGCTCGCGGCCACCGGAGACCCGGGTGGCTACCTGCCCGGCGTGTTGGCCGGGACGACCCGCGTCGCAATCGCTGGCGCGGGCGATCTGGTCCCGTACGGCATGCTGGCCGACCTCGTGCTGGTGCTGCGCGACGGTCGCGCCCGGATCGTCGAGCCGCTCACGACCGCCGTGGTGTCTACTGTGGATGGATCGCGGGCGGCCGCCCGGCTGGCCCTGCCGTCCGCCGGTACCGTCACCGACGACCCGGAGCTGGTCGACCTGTGCCTCGACCGCGCCGACCTGGCTACCGCGGCGCAGTTGCTGGGCCTGGGACGCCGGATGTTGGACCTGACCGTCGGCTACGTCGGGACGCGCCGTCAGTTCGGTGCGCCGATCGGCTCCTTCCAGGCCGTCCAGCACCGGTTGGCGGACGCGTTGCTGGGTCTCGAGTTCGCGATGCCGGCCGTGCTCGCGGCGGGCTGGGCGCTGGCCCACCGGACCGGTAGCCGCCGGCAGGACGTGTCCATCGCGGTACTGCTCGCCGGCGACGCGGCCCGGACAATGGCCAAGACGGCCATCCAATGCCACGGGGCCATCGGCTACACGGTGGAGTACGACCTGCATCTGTACGCCAAACGGACTTGGGCGCTCGCCGCGAGCTGCGGTACCGATTCCCACCTCGACCGTCTCGCCGCCGCACTCGACCTGCCGAAGGGTGGTTTCCCATGAGCTCCGATGTCGTCCGCTACCGGACGGATGGACCGGTGGCGGTGGTCACGATGAACCGTCCCCGGTACCGCAACGCGCAGAACTCGGCCATGACGTACGCCTTGGACGACGCCTTCTACGAAGCCGCCGCCGACGATGACGTGCGGGTCGTCGTCCTCGGCGGCGCCGGCGACCACTTCTCGGCCGGCCACGACATCGGTACTCCTGAGCGCGACATCGACCGGTCGTTCGTCCGGCGGGCCGGGCTGTGGTGGGACCATGTCGGCAAGGCGGGCGGGGAGAGCCGGTTCGCCCGCGAGTCCGAGGTCTATCTCGGCATGTGCCGGCGCTGGCGGGAGATACCGAAACCGACGATCGCGATGGTGCAGGGCGCCTGTGTCGCCGGCGGGCTGATGCTCGCGTGGTGCTGTGACCTCGTCGTGGCCGCCGAAGACGCGTTCTTCGCCGATCCGGTGGTGCGGATGGGCATCCCCGGGGTGGAGTATTTTGCCCATCCGTGGGTGATGGGTCCGCGATTCGCCAAGGAGTTTCTGTTTCTCGGCGAGCGGGTGGGCGCCGGGCGCGCCCTGGAGTTGGGCATGGTCAACCGGGTGGTTCCCCGAACAGAGCTGGAAGAATCCACTATGGACATCGCCCGGCGGATCGCCGCCATGCCCCGGCTCGGGCTGGCGCTGGCGAAGAAGGCGGTCAACCAGGCCGAGGACCTGATGGGCCTGCAGACCGGGATGGACTCGGTCTTCGGCCTTCATCACCTTGCCCATGCCCACAACGCCGAGGTGGGCGGCGATCCGCTCGCCGGCCAGGACGCGCGCTCGATGCGGGACGCGGCGTCCTAGCCTCAACTACGCCGCATCCCGGTACCCTTCGGTCACCTCGTCCTTGTGCGCCGCGAACGCACTGAGAACCTCTGTCTTCTCCTGCTCGGGTACCTTGAACGCGTTCAGGGTGCGCTCGAGCTCGGCGGCGACCTCGTCGAACTCCTCCGGAGAGATTCGCAGGTTGCGATGGGCCTCCTCCAGGCCGAGGTCGGTGCTACCCGGCCGGGTCGCGTTGAACTCGAATGGCCCTCCGGCTACCGCGCAGACCCACAGGGTACGCATGAACTTCAGACCCGGCAGTCGGCCCAGATTGTTGGTATGCCATTCATGCAGGGCCGGGTTCTGCGATTGCTGTCCTACGATGGGGTTTGCGACGACAGCGTCGCTGAAGTGGTCGATGACCGCGGCGATGACGAATACGCCACCCAGTCGGTCGTACAGGCTCTTGTCACTCATGGTCGGCTACCTCCTTCTCATCCGCCGGTCAGCGGAAGACCGCCCGACGGCACGAACGTCGCCTGGTTGAAAGTCCAGAACGTTGGTGAACGAGTCGGCGCTGATCTGAGTCAACGGCACGTTGGCGGATGCCGGTACCGGTGTAGCCAGCACGATAATAGGCAACATGAGAACGACGATCCGGGTCAATTTGTGGACGAGCGGCACCTGCCTCACCATCCTCGGTCGCTCGCATCGTCCCGCACCCACCTGGTAGGCAACCTTGGACAATCCTCGAGTTATTCGCCGAGGAGAACGACGGCCCGCCCGCGTAGGGTTCGCGCTTCGAGTCGAGCGTATGCGTCGTCGATCTGGTCGAAAGTAAACGTCTCAACGGCATTGCGGACCAAGCCGGCATCCGCCAGACCAATCACTTCCTGGGCGTCGGCAATTGTCGAACCCTGGAAAGTGTAAACCACGCCATCCCTGGGTAAGTTGCCAAACCAGGGTCCTTCCAGTGTCCCGCCCCCCGCACCGATCAGACCATACGCGCCACCGGGACGAACCGACGCTACTCCGGCGGCGATGGTGGAATCGACACCGACGAAGTCCAGCACGGCGTCTGCTCCTCGTCCACCGGTCAGCTCGCGGATACCGTGAACCGTTGCTTCGTCGAGCATCCGATGCGCACCGATCGAGCGGGCGTAGTCGAGCCGATCGGGACTGGTGTCGACCGCGACGACCTGAGCCGATGTGAGCAGCGCCAGGAACTGTACGGCGAAGGATCCGAGCCCGCCGGTACCGATGACGACGGCCGTGCCACCGGCCGGAACGCGGGGCAAAGCCCGACGTACGGCGTGATACGCGGTGGCACCGGCATCGGTGAGCGGGCCGGCGGTGGCGGGGTCGAGCGAGCGCAGCGGCAACAGCGCACGGCGGTCGTTCACGAGTACGTAGTCGGCGAGACCACCGTCCCGGCCGTAACCGCGACCGGCGAGTCCCTGCGGGCATGCACTGTCCAGGCCACGGACGCAGTACCAGCACGAGCCGCACGAGGTGGGGGACACGAGGGCGACGGCATCGCCCTCGGCGAAACCGGTAACGCCCGCGCCGATGGCGGCGATGTGGCCCGCGGTCTCGTGGCCGAGCGTGAACGGCATCGCCCAGCCCAGGTGGGCGCCGAACGCCTCGGGCACGTGGCGCATGGTGAGGTCGGAGTGGCAGAGGCCGCAGCCGGCAACGCGTACCAGGATCTGGCCGGGACCCGGCGACGGTACCTCGACCTCCACGGCGCGGGGCGATGACGCCCAAGCGGTCATCCGGTACGCACGCATCATCGTCATTGACCCAATACTAGAACAGGTTCTAGTCTGGGCACCATGCTCACCCAGCCGCTCGCGGACGCCATCGCGGAAGCCGAGAAGATCATTACGGGTGCGCGGCATGTCCACACCGAACAGGATCTGGTCGAGGGATACGAGTACCTCGCCGGCAGCATCCGGGCCTCGATACAGCTGGCGTGGGCATACGAACGGGACCATCCCTACTTCGTGGCGTCCACTGGGCCGTACACGAAGATTGGCCTGGACAACCCCGACACGTTGTACTTTCACGCCTACCTGCGCCCCGACGCGGAGTACGTGGTGTCCGGGATCCGAGGCACCACAGTGGACCTGAGCTTCCAGGTCCTCAACGGCGACTACTCGCCCGTGGAGGTACCCGACAGCCTCGCCGCGTTCGACGACCGGCAGCTCGAGATCGGCGACGACGGTTCGTTCGAGCTGCGGTTCGGGCCGGGTCCGGCCGGGCCGAACCGGTTCGCGTTGGCTCCGGACTCGGCGATGCTGATCGTGCGGGAGGTGTACAGCGACTGGACCAACGAGCGGCGTGGAATGATTCGCATCCAGCGGGCCGACACGGCCGGCACCGCTCCCCGGATGCTGACCCGCGACAGGCTGACGAAGAAGTACGGCGTGTCCGGCAAGATACTCCTCAGCAGGCTGAAGACATTCCTCGCCTTTCCCGAGTGGTTCTACCTGGATCTGCCCGTCAACACGCTGACCGAGCCGCGTACCACGCCCGGCGGGTTGACCACCCAGTTCTCCTCGGTCGGCCACTACGACCTGGCCGACGACCTCGCGATGGTCGTCACCGTCCCGGCGTCGGACGCGCCGTACCAAGGCATCCAGCTCGGCAGCATGTGGTACGTGTCGATGGACTACATCAACCACCAGACGAGCCTCACCGCCGCCCAGGCAAAGGCCGATCCCGACGGGATGTTCCGGTTCGTCATCAGCGAACGCGATCCGGGTCTGGCCAACTGGTTGGAGTGCACCGGGCACCGGCGAGGCTATGTCCAGCTTCGGTGGCAGCGGCTGTCCCGCACTCTCACGGCGGCTGACGGGCCACGCGTCGACCTCGTGAAGGTCGCCGAACTACCGGACTTCCTGCCGTATCACGAGACCATCGACCGCGCGGAGTACGCCGCCCGGATCGCCGCCCGGCAGGCCGCGGTCGCGGCCCGGATGCTGGGCTGACGCGGATGTTGTTGCTGGAGCACAAGGTTGTCGTGGTGTCGGGGGTCGGCCCGGGTCTGGGGCAGGCGATCGCCGTACGCAGCGCTCGGGCCGGAGCCGATGTCGTGCTGGCGGCGCGGACCGGATCCCGCCTGGACGAGGTCGCGAAGCTCGTCGCGGACCACGGCCGGCGGACGCTCACGGTGCCGACCGACATTACCGACGAGGCATCGGCCACCGCGCTCGTGGCGGCGGCGCTGGCCGAGTTCGATCGGGTGGATGCTTTGGTACACAACGCGTTCGCGATGCCACCCATGCGGGAGATGGTCGCGGTCGACCTCGACGCCGTACGGTCCAGCCACGAGACGAACGTGCTCGGGGCACTGCGCTTGACCAAGCTGTTCCTGCCCGCTCTGGTAGCCGCGCGTGGTTCGGTCGTGATGGTCAATTCGGCGGTCCTGCGGCACTCGCGACGCACGTTCGGCGCGTACAAGATGGCCAAGTCCGCGTTGCTGTCCCTGGCGCAGACGCTCTCGACCGAACTCGGCCCGCAGGGTGTACGGGTCAACTCGGTCGCGCCGAGCTACATCTGGGCCGACGTGCTGAAGGCCTACTTCGACTATCTGGGCGGCAAGCGAGGCGTGCCGGGACAGCAGATCTACGACGAGATCGCCGCAACGGTCGACCTACGCCGGTTGCCCGAGCCGGACGAGATCGCCGACGTGGTTGTATTCCTCGCCTCCGACCTCGCCCGGGCCGTCACCGGACAGTGCATCG
>Ga0209382_10007393_pt1 | contig 13999 bp, 10 predicted proteins | sample SoiMetdeltSBSDD5_FD_187599 | JGI IMG/M metagenome (GOLD analysis project Ga0209382, IMG submission 187599) | Bulk soil microbial communities from a Populus tree surrounding site in Tennessee, USA - Soil MetaG P. deltoides SBSDD5 (SPAdes) (version 2) | ecosystem: Environmental > Terrestrial >... | reverse complement strand
GGCGATCCCTCGTTCGGTGGCGTACGCGGTGATCTCGTCGCTGGTCTTCACTGGCCCGGTGCTCATACGGTCACCAACTCGTAGGTGTCAGGCTTGAGCAGGCTCAGGACCGTGGAGGGGTCGTCCGGCTTGTAGCCAACGATGAGCGACTTACGTGCGCGGCCGACGCCCATCGCGATTAGCCGGCGGAGTCGGTCGAGTTGAGCGTCTCCGTCGTCGCCACCGTGAGGAGTCACCTCCTGGTTGAGGCCGGGCATGACGACGTGGTCGAACTCTAGGCCCTTGGCGGAGTGGATGGTGCACAGCGCCACCTGCTCGGGACCCGTCGGCCACGTGCTCGCGCGGGTCAGCTCCGTCCACGGGACCCCGGCGGCCCTCAGCCGCGAGCGCAGGTAGTCGAACCAGCGGTTGCCGCGGGGCTGGAGGAACACGACGGACTCCGTGGTGAGGTCCACGGTGTTCAGCAGCTTGGCCAGGATGTAGTCGACCTGGCGGCTGTACTTGCCCGATACCACCACGGGCAGAGGTCCGTCAGACTCGCACGCGTCGAAGTCCGGTAGAGCGCCGTCATCATCGAGCGGGAGCCCTTCGACCAGGGGCCGGGCGAACGCTGCGATCTGCTTGGTGTTGCGGTAGTTCCGCTTGAGCGAATGGATCTTGGCGAACGGGTCGACCCCCGCCTCCTTCCATGTGAAGTACCGCGGGTAGATCCGCTGCGCCGCGTCCATCACGAACGTCGCCGAGAAGGGGTCGCTGAGGTGCTGCAGCACGGCGCGCACCTGATTGGCCGAGAAGTCCTGCGACTCGTCGACGATGACGACGTCCCACGGGGGAACGTCATCGACCTTGCCGGCCGCGACGGCGATGTCGTTCCAGTCCATCAAGCCGTACTGCTTCTTCTTCGCGGTGTACGGGACGATCACCTCGTCCAGCAGCCGCCGCCGTAGCGCCTGGTCCACCCTGGGGCTCGTGCCCCGTCCGCCGCGCCGTGCCGGGACATACGCCTCAAGGCCGTCCGCCTCGAACCGGCCCAAGACGTACTCGACCTCCTCCATGAGAAAGTCGGCGTTCCCCGACAACGGTCTGACTAGCGGCCGCAGCAGTCCCGCCGAGTCGTCTCGGTCCAGGATGTTGGCCCCGCCCAACAGGTCCACGGCCCACTTGCCGAAGGTCAGCACCTGGAGTTCGAGGCCAACGTGACCGGTGACCTGCGTTCGGGCAAGCTCGCTGATGTACCCCTCAAGCGTCCGGTTGTAGGTCAGCACGAGCACTCGAACGGGGGCTTCCAGACCGAGGCGGTTTCGTCGTGAGAGCCAAGACTCACACAATTGCCGGAGCCGGTAGAGCGCAGTGGTGGTCTTCCCGCTACCTGCGGCCCCACGGATGAGAATAAAACCCGGCTTGGTGTCCCCAAGGATGATCAACTGCTCGGGGGTCGGGGAGATGGGCGGAAGGATCCGCATGGCCGCCTCCTGGCGGGTCGGGGCTCGGTGTGCCGAGCTCACATGGCCGCCATGGTACAACCCCCGCGCGGCTCGAGGGGCGCCCGCGCCTGCCCGTCTCTCGTTAGAGCTCGTCCTCGACGGCGTCGCCACTTCTGGCTCTGTGACGAGGAGTTCGAGCTGGCGGTCGGCGTACCGCACCGGTTCCGCAACCCAAGCCCGGACCTGCTGCGGTTCCACTGGGTCTACAGCGGCCCGCGACGTCGCCCGTACGATCTGCGCCAGTGGGGAGACCGTGGCCCACCTGGCCCCGGCAGCCAGCATCGCGGACTAACCGACGGCGACCAGCTCACCGACCGGCGCGGCGGGGGCGCGCCCGGCCACCGAGCCACCGCGGCAGGTACCAGTTGCGGTGCCCGAGCAGCGCCATCGCCGCCGGTACGAGCAGCCGCGTGAACGTGACATCGACTAGGATCGAGGCTGCCATTCCGATGCCGATGATCTTCACGAAGACATCCGGGTCGAACGCGAACACCGTGGCGACCACGACCATAATGTCCGCCGCCGAAACGATGATCCGCGCAGTCCACACCAACCCGGTGACCACGCTGCCGACCGTCGCCCGCCTCCTCGTAGCACTTCCGTAATGCGCTGAGCATGAAGACCTCGTAATCCATGGACAGGCCGAACAGGATCGCGAAGAGCACCACCGGCGCGCACGCGACGATCGGCACCGGGCCGGGGCAGCCCGATCAGGTGCGGCCCACGAGGTCTGGAACGCCAGCGTCATCACGCCGTACGCGGCGAGGACGGACAGCAGGATGGCCAGCACCCCTTGGTGGCCAGGACGAGCGGGCGCAGCACGAACATGGGCGTGACGAACGACTCCGCCAGCACGGCGAGCACCACCAACCCCGGGTGGTCGCCCAGGACCGCCGGTCATGTCCACGCGCCGCCGCGATCTTGGAACGGCTCGGCGTCACCACGGAGGCGATCCGCGACTGCGCGCACCCGGCTGTTCCGCCCACCCGCCCCGCCCGCGATGACATGCCGCCCATGTCGGCGGAGGCCACCTGCGCCGTGGACGGCGCCGCCCACCACGCCACGACCGCCAGTCCCGACTCGCCCAGCCCGGAGATCCGTATCGAGCATCTGCTGTTCGTCCTCGCCCTGGATGCGGGTGGCCGGGCCCGGCGGGTCCTCAAAGACCTGGGTACCGACATCGCCGCGATCAAGCGGGAGCTGGAGTGCTACGTCACCGGCAAGCCCTGCCGCCGCCGGAAGCGCTGGAAGAGGCCGGCCACCACCGGCCGGGCCTTCTCGTTCTGCGGCCGGTGGGAGAAGGTCGCCGAACGCCTCGTGGCCGGCCCGGGCGTGCACATCTGCGGCGGCTGCGTCGCCCTCGCCACCGACATCCTGCGCGGGGAAGCCGCCTGACCCATCTGGGCGCTCAACGGCTCCCGGTTGCCGTGCTTGCCGTCGCGACGGCGCGTGCGAGTCAGACCGGGCCGGCCGGCACGAACACACGCTCGTCGTCGATCTCAGCGGCGTCCGTTTCGGTACCGGCCGCGGCGGCGGATTGGGTACGGACTGCCGCTCGTATAACGTCGCGTACAGGCCACCGCGAGCAAGTAAATCGGTGTGCGTGCCGGCGTCGACGACGCGGCGTTGGTCGAGGACGAGGATCTGGTCGGCGGCCCGGATCGTTGAGAGTCGGTGCGCGATCACGATCGAGGTGCGGCCGTGCAGCAGCGGCCCGCAGCGGATCCCGCCGATGCAGGTGATGGCGCCGCTCATGCACAAGCACCGCCGTCAACTCCGCCGTGTCCAGCGCCTCGACCAGCCCGGTGCTGAGCAGGATCCGCGGCCGCAGCATGCCATGGGTGATCGCGAACGCCTCGGCGGGCGACGATATCCACCCGCCTGGTGATGCCCAACTCCTGCGCGGTCGCCGGTACCGGCGTGGGCGGCGGTCCGCCCGTAGTGCGCAGTAGCCGCCGCAACGCCCACCCACCGCGCGCTGCCGGTCAGGCGACCCGCGCCGTGCCGGCCACCGCCGAGCAGGGCACTGCCGGCGACCACGGTGAACTCGCACGGGACCGACGTCAGTCAGTCCAGCCGCGCGAACTCGACGACCGCGAGGACGCCCAGCCCAAGCTGCGCGACCACGGCTGCGATTCGCCAGGGGCCAGAGCAGCTAGCCCGCCCCGGAGCGCACAGCCGTCGTCATCTCGCCCCCATCAGCTTCCGTAGCCGGGCCCGCAGCGCCGAATCCATCTCTACCCGGTCCACGAACCGGGCCAGTGCGGCGTCACCGAACTCGGCCTGTACCCCGCGTACCGCGATCTCGGCGGTGTCGGCGACCGCCGGGGTGTAGACGAACCCGCGCCCGCACGGCTCGCGGACCAGGATTCCCGTGCCCGCCAACCGGGATAGCACCGTCATCACGGTCGTGTACGCAAGCGGTGCGGCCCGGCCCGCGTTGAGCCGATCCGCCACCTCCCGTACCGACGCCGGCGCGCCGGCCTCCCACAGCACCGCCATCACCTCAGCCTCCAGGGGCCACAGCACAGTGCCGCCACCGCCGGCCTCGGTCATCGCCCCCCTCCCAAGCCTTCGTACTACGCCACGGTGGTATTACTGAGGCGTCGTTTGCCAGTAATGGCGCGCTGAGTACGGACGGCCTGGATGATGTCGGCCCTGGTCTGGCAGTAGCAGTCGGGGCGGGGGCGACGTCCGTCGACCATGTCCGGTTGGGGGCCGTACAGCGTGTCGTACTGGATCTGGCGGATCGGCATGGGACTTCCCGCTCGGGTGCGGGCGATCAGCGCGCCGACCATGAGGCTCGCAGCCTGCTGCGCGACGAACGCCGCCGACGGCTGGTAGCTGTCGTCGCCGTCGACCGTGGTCAGGCCGAGGAGACGGCCGAGTCCGCAGACGGGCCTGCCGAGGTACTGCTGAAGCCGCTCGCGCTGCTCGGGCGTCAGGTCGCGCAGGTCGGCCTCGGTGATCGGCTCGTCGCCGCGGGCGATGCGTTCCAGTGACAGGCCGGTGGCTTCGTGGAGGCGCTGCTCGACCGTCCGTGTGGCCGTCGCGGTCGGGAAGTAGCAGCGCAGGCAGGGGCCGCTGGGGAGGGCTTCGTGCAGGCCGACCGTGGTGCCGGCGCGGCCGCCGGTACCGCCGTCGAGGACGAGGTCGGCGTAGATGCGCTGGATGTCGTAGCGCGCCTCGATATTGTCGACCGCGCCGAGCGCGATCGCCGGTATCGACACCTCGCCGGCGTCGATCTGCGCGATGAGGTCGTCGATCGTGCCGTGCACCGGGTGCACGTCCATGCTGGGGATCGCCACCTTGACGATGTCGACCTTCGGCCGCCGGGCTGCGGCGTCCTCGGTCGTGCCGAGGCTGTAGCTGATTACATTCGGTGATTCAAAGATCTGCCGGTCGACGACGATCAGGTCGCCGGTCGCGTCGAGCGCGTCGAGGATGAGTGCGACGGCGGTGCCGATCGCGCCGGTGCCGACGAGCGCGAGCCGTTCGAAATGCAGCGGCTCGGGCGCCGGTGTGGACGGCGCGAGTAGCGTGATCGGGCAGAGGTGGGGTGGAACTTGAGCGCCAAGGCCTTGACCTTCCCGCTTGTGGCCGCACCGCAGCGGCGGCGGTCTCGCAACGTACACCGCGAGGGTCGGCCGCGTTCGCCAATCGGTACGCCTGGTATGGACAGACCCGAGCGAGATCAACGAATCCGGGCGGCGACGATGCCGATGTGTGTGCCGATGTTGTGCCGTCGTTGATCAACACCTGTCGCCCGGTCGGCACTGCCACGATGCACCGCGACAAGTCGCCATGCGCCGTCGAAGACGGGTGCGCCGGACGAGCCGTCGTCCGTGCCGGTCAGGTAGTGCAACCGCTCGTCGGTACTCCCCACGACGGCGTTGTGTCGCAACGATATCTGCTTCGGCAAGCCGTACGGGTGATGGATGAGCGTGACGTACCCGTGCGTGTCGTGTCGGCTCGGCTCCAACGGTATGGCGCCGAACTCGTCGTTCACGGCGCCGTCGACGGCGACGACCGTCCAGTCGTGACGCATCTGCGGTGACGTCTCGAAGTACCGCTGCGGAGCGAAGCCGAAGATCACCGACTCGGCGACGACGCCAGTCTGCGTGGCCTCGTAGCCGAGGATCAGCCGCGCCGCGCGTGCGGCGGCGGCCGATGGCAGTACATGATTGTTGGTGACCAGCAGGTTGCCGGAGATGACGAATCCGGTGCCCGTACCGCCCGGCACTTCGATCTTCCCCACCGACCGCGCGAGCGACGCGCCGTGCGCCAGGAAGCTGATGGGAAGCAGTTCGCTCCTGTCGAGCAGGACCTCCGGGTGGATATCCTCGACCGGAATCTCGGAAACGTACCGATCGAGTGACTCGTGCTGGACCGGTGGAGCCAACTGGTCGACGAGAGCGAGAATCGGGTCGTCCGGATAGTCAGCCCGCGCCGCCGAAACGAGCGCCGCAACCTTACGCCGGTCCTTTGCCTGCATGACGGCGTCGTGCCAGGTGTCGATCGACCGATCGGTAAAGGAGACGAACCGCGGCGGAATGCCGGCCGTATCAAGGAGCCGTCTGGTGCTGGCATGACTCGGGTAGCGATCGGCCAGCAGATGCGTCAGAGCCCGCTCGCTTGGGCTCAAGCTCACGCTGGATCCCGGACGAGCTTTCCGACCAAGCCGATCAGCAGGCTGCCGACTAGCAGCACCCCGCTGCCGACGGCCGGCCGGTACCACTCGAACGACGCGAACGGTGTGCCCGGCAGGCCGAACGCCCAGATGAGAAGCGCCAGCGAGCCGAGCGTCAGGCTGGCCCACGGCCACACGCGCGGCGCGACCGGCAGCTTTCCGCCGACCGCCTGTACCTTGATCGCGAATAGCAGCCACGTGACGATCGGCGTCAACGCCAGCGTTATCCAGAGCAACAGCCATTGACCGGTACCGGCTCGGCCGGATTCGCCGTCGGTGAGGCCGGTCAGAACCACATAGATGGCGACGACTTCTGTCGGTATGTGTGAGACGATCGCCTTCGCCGCATCCGCGACAGGTGAAGGTGTCTCAATATTGGTCTCCGGCGCGATGCCGGAGCTCCGTCGCGTGTGCTGGACGACGTCCCAGTCCGTCATGGCGTTGAGACTCACCGGCATAGAATTGACGTATCCTGTGACCGTGTAAACGGTTGCGGTTGTCGGCTTTGTTACAAGCGGGCTTTCCTTGCAGGACACCGAGGCGGCTCGCGTCGAGAGGTTGGTGGCCGCGGTGTGGCACCCGAATTTGACGCAGATGAATTCGAGGCTTGCGGACAGGTATCCGGCCCTGACGTCTGTCCGCAGGATTCTCACCCAGGCCGGACTCGAGACTCGTCGACTGGTCCTGGAGAGCGACGCCAGCGCGATCGACAGGTGGTTCGACGTACTGCAGAAGCTTGCTGATTCACTGCCGTCGCTGCGGGCGATAGCCGACGTCGTCGATGGAGAAAATCCGCAGGCGGGTCTGCGTGAACTTATCGACGCACTGCCGACGGCTGCCGAGACCGACGCGGACGCCGCGACGGACGACTTGCGAGTCGGACCGGCGCGTGTGCGCCCCGTCCCCAACTTCGTCGGGCGTGGGGCCGTCCTCGACGAGCTTGCCACGATGCTGGCACCACGCGAGGACGGCGATCTGCCCGGCGTCGTCCTCGTCGGGCTGGGCGGGATCGGCAAGACGCAGGTGGCCGCCCGGTATGCGGCGGACGCCAGCGCCGCCAGAAGGTTCGACCACATCGCCTGGTTGCACGCCGACACACGCGACAAGCTCGAACGCGATCTCGGCGCCTTCGGGCGCGAGCAGCTCGGCGTGCATGCCGACGCCGAGGACGGCGCGGACCAGATCCGACTCACAATCGGCCGGCTTGAGGTGACGACCCAGTCGTGGCTGCTGGTGCTCGACAACGTCGAGGACCAGGCGATGCTGAGCGGTCTGCTGCCGGGTACCGGCAACGGCGCCGTGTTGATCACGTCGAGGAAGAAGAGCCTGCGGTCGTCATTTCGGACGATCGAGATCACGCCACTGACCGCCGACGAGTGCGCGGAGCACATGCTGACGGTCAACGACTCCGACGACCGCGAAGGCGCCCTCGAACTCGCGGCCGCGCTGGGCGGCCTGCCTCTCGCGATGGCGCATGCGACCGCATACATCCACAAGACCAAGATCACGTTCGGTGACTACCTCGCCGAGCTGGACCGCCTGCCGGCGCGCGAACTGCTGCGCAGCGACCCGACCGAGTTCTATAAGGAGACCGTCGCATCGACGTGGCGCCGCTCGGTCGTGGCGGCCACGAAACAGGCCCCCGAAGCCTCGAACCTGCTGGACAAGCTGAGCTTCCTCGACCCGGACAACATTCCGCGCCGACTTGTCGACGGCCCCGCCGCTGCCGCGGTCGCCGACCTCGATCGCGCGCAGCTGCGCGACGCCGCCGGGGCGCTGCACGACTATTCGCTGATCGGGCTCACCCAGTCCGGGGCACAGATTCACCGGCTCGTGCAGCGTGTGACGCTGGAAGATGCGGTCGAGTGCGGCCGTGCCGTGCCGGCGGCCGCGTTCTTGACGCAACTGCTCGTGAGATCGCTGAACGAGATCGACTCCTCCAGCCAGTCCTGGTCGGAGTTCGTCGCCCTCCGACCGCAGGTGATTGCGCTCATTGGACACAGCGTCCAGAAGCGGATCGGAATCGACGAACTGGCCGAAAGCATCGCGGCCCTCGGCCCGCTGGCGGTCCGCAACGGCCTTCGTGCGGCGGCTGCCTCGCCGATCGAACAGGTCGGGCAGACGCGCGAGGCGATCGAGTCCATCGTCGCTCTGCACAGGATGGACGGTGGCGCCGGGCCGCGCGGGCACACCGCGGTCGTCTTGAACAGCGTCACCTCGGAAACCACCGACCACAACGCAGCGGCCAAGGCAGGTCGCGCGATCATCGAACGCGGGGACGAGCGCGACGTCGCCGCTCTCGTACTGCTGTCGGTCGAGAAACGGCAGAATGCGGTGCAACTCCTCGCAGCGGTCGCACACGCGCCACGCGTCAGCGACCTGCTCCGGGCCCACCCGGACTGGGCGGCTAGTGTGCGGTTCATCTGCCAAAGCCCGACCCGCGACCCGACGCTCACCGCGCTGGAGGCCGGCGTCGCGGCCAAAGACGATGCGTCGACGCGGGTCTGGCTGCGGATCCTGCTCGACCGCAGCAGTCGGCCGGGCGGTCTGCGGCTCAGCGCGGCGCAGATCGAGGCGAAGCTGCGCCGGTACGCTCCGAACCACGAAGCGATCACGCTCGCGCTCGCCGGGCTGCTGGAGAAGACCTCCGTCGCCGACGCGCTCGACGTGCTCGATCAAGGTCAGCACCTCGGGCCGGGGGTGCCCGTACGCCTGGCGCAGCTCCTGCTGGCAAACGACCAGCGGGAGAGCGCCTTGCGAACGCTGCGCAGGTTCGCGCCCAAGTCTGCGGACTCGGCATTGGAGCTGGCGAAGCTCATCGAGCTCGAGGACTTCAACGAGGCGCGTGGCGTCTTGACCAGGTTCGCCAACATCGACGCGCGCTCGGCCATCACATTGGCGAAGATGATCCGGCGCAGACTCGACACCGACGAGGCCGGTCGGGTGTTGGCTGGCTACGCCCGCCGGTGGCCGGCGGTCGCCATCGTGCTCTCCAGAATCCGCAGGAACAGCGGCGACGTGGTGGGTGCGGCGAGCGCCCTGAAGCCACACGCCAACGAGCCGATCGTGGCCAAGGAGATCGACCGTCTGGTCACCCGTACCAAAATGCGCGACCCGAACTACGACGCCATGCTCGCCGTGCTCCGGGCCAAGCGTGCCAAGGTTCCGCCGATGCGGCCGAAGCCGGACGCGCCGAGGAAACCGCAGACCGAGGTGCTGTTCCGCGTTCGCGATCTGGTCGAGGCGGGTGATTGGTGGGGCGCTGTCGCGGAACTGAACCCCGGCGGCGCCAGCGATATTGCGGACGAGCGGCGTACAGCGGTCACCCGTGCACTGGAGTCACTGATCCGGGCCAAGGACGGCGCGCTAGTACTCGCGCTGCTACGTGGACTCGCCGGCGAGCTGAGCGACCGTACGGCCGTCTCGCTGATCAAACGGGTCGCCGAGTTCAGCGAGGCGCAGGCGATCGCCGCCGCAATCGACCCGTACCGCGAGCTGGCACGGACCGACGCGGCACTCGCGATCAGCATCGCCGACATCGAGGAGGAGGTCGGCGATCGCGACGCGGCGCTGCGAACCCTGGGAGCGGTCCAGGAGCCGACGCGACAGGTCGCGCTGACCCTGGCGGAGGTCTACGACGACGCGCGCGACCCCGAGTCGGCCATCGAGGCGCTGCGGCCGTTTCTTCCCGATCCGGCGGTGGTGAAGCGAATCGGTAGCATCGCCAGCGCTGCCGGCCGACCCGACCTGGCGATCGCGGTGCTTCGCGGCGCCGCGCCGGAATCGCCCGCCGTCGAGCGTCAGATCAGCCGCCTGACGATGTCGGAAAACCTGACCGGCGAGGCGGACTTCGAGTGGTTCTACGGAGACGCCGACCGCGCTGTCGAACTGCTGAGGCCACACGCTGTCCAGCACTACCGGGCAGGCACTCGACTGATCGAGATGCTCTGTGTCACCGGCAGACGCGACGAGGCGCTCGCCCTGGCTGAGGAATGGCTGCGCGCCAATACGCGGTACGTCATGCTGTACGCCGAAGTCGCCGCCGAGACCGGCGGCATCGACGTCGCGGCGCGCGTGCTGGAGCCGTACATCGCCGGCAACTACGAGGCGGCCACGGCGTTGAGCTGGCTGGCGAGTCGGGCCGGTCGGGTGGGCCGAGCGCGTGAGTATCTCGAAGCACACGTCCGGGTGCGAGCGAATACGAACCAGATGTCGCAGATCCTCGCGGAGACCGGGGAATCGGCCGGCAAGGCGAGCCGGTTGGCGCGGCTGCTGCGCCGCATGGGCTGCTTCGGACATGCCGAGGACCTCCTGCGCGCGTACCCGTACGCGGTGCCCACTCAACTCGAACTCGCCGATCTGCTGCGGGTGCGGCTGGAATTCCCGGAAGGTCGAGCGGTGCTCGATGGCCTGGCGCGCACACACGACGCCGGCGCGCTCCTTCTTGCCGGGAACTGGCTACGCAACGGAAACCTCACGGAGGCGGCGGGCGCGCTGCGCGCCTACCGCGGATCGAAGTCGCTACAGACACCGGCGCACTGGATCCGGTACGCCTACGACAACGCCGGTGCGGCGGCCCGGATCGCGCGGTGCATGTTGGACGCCGGCCTGTACCGTTGCGCGTTCGAGATGACCCAGGTCACCAAGCACACCGACGATCAGACGCTGGCGAAGATCCGTACGCTGCCCGGCATGCAACTCACGCAGGAAGAGCAGAACGCTGTGGCGAGGGTACGCACGCGGGCGTTGATAAGGGACCGGAAGCTCACGATCGTCGTCCGGCCCGACTTCCGGTTGGCCTTGCGCGAGCGCTTCCACCGGTCGCAGATCGGCACCATCGCGGCGGCCGCGATGAAGGCGGGCAAGGCCGTAGAGCCAGGTGACGACGAGCCCGACCCGACGCCGGAGGAAACGGTCGACAACACACTCGACCCGACGACGGACTCGCCAGTCGACGACGACGCCGACCCGACGACGGACGAATCGGCCGACGACAGTCCGGACCGCTAGAGGTATCGGCTACCGGTATCGAGGCCGGTCAGTTAGTACTCGTACCGGTCCGCTTCCCTGGCGACGCTACGGATGAGCATCTGGAACGTGTGGGGTGCAACTTCTGGGTTCGGGTCACGGTTGGCTCGACCGCGGCTGATCGTTTGATGTCGTGGGCGTCGGGTCGAGCCGCCTTTGGGCCCGGTCTGGTACCCGAGCAGCTCTCGACCCGTGGTGGCCGGCTCAGCACCCGGGGATGGCAGCGTGGCGGTTGCGTTTGCGGCCGGGCCACCTGTCGGCGCAGGACCGTCAGCTGGTGGCGCAGTACTGCGATCTCTACATCCTTCGCGTCGGGCCGCTGGCCCAGGTCGAGCACGCCGAGCAGCCGCCGTAGAACCAGCAAGCCCAGCGCCCGAACCACCACCGGCTGAAGGGTGCCACGTCAGGGTGACGCTTGCTGACCAGCGACGATGTGGTGCGGCAGGCTGGCTGTCCGCACGGTGGCGTTCATGATCGTCCGGCGGGTGCTGGGGCTGGTCGGTGGTGGTCCAACGCCGGATGCCAAAGATGTGGAGATCGCCGTGTTGCGGCATCAGTTGATGGTGCTGCGCCGCCAGGTCGCCCGACCGCGCTACATGCCCAGCGACCGGCTGGTGCTCGCGGCACTGGCGAAGCTGCTGCCGCGCGAGCGGTGGCCGGTCTTCCTGGTCACGCCGTCGACGTTGCTGCGTTGGCACCGCGAGCTCGTGGCTCGCCGCTGGAATACCGGCACACCGGACGAGACCGACCAGGACTCGACTCGCAGGTCGTCGACCTGGTGGTGCGGCTGGCCCGGGAGAACCCATGCTGGGCTACCTACGCATCGTGGGCGAGTGCCGCAAGCTCAGCATCCGCGTGTCGGCCACGTCGGTGCGCCGGATCCTGCGCCGGCACCGACTCGGACCTGCACCGCGACGCGGCGGACCAACCTGGACGGCGTTCCTGCGCGCCCAGGCCGATGGACTGCTCGCCTGCGACTTCCTCACCGTCGAGACGATCGGCCTGACCAGGCTGTACGTGCTGTTCGTGATCGAGGTGGACCGGCGTCGGGTACATCTGGCCGGGATCACCGCCAACCCGACCGGCGAATGGGTCGCCCAACAGGCCAAGAACCTGCTGATGGATCTCGACGAGCACATGCGCCGGTTCCGATACCTGATCCGCGACCGCGACGCCAGGTTCACCGCCAGATTCGACGCCGTGTTCGCCGCCGCAGACGTAAAGATCGTCAAGATTCCGCCGCGTGCGCCGCAGGCCAATGCCTACGCCGAACGGTGGGTCCGCAGCGCCCGGAACGAGTGTCTCGATTGGACGTTGATCTGGAACGCTCGGCACCTGCACCGAGTGCTCACCGAGTACCTACGGCACTACAACATGACTCGCCCCCACCGCGGTATAGATCTCGACATACCGGCACCGACATCCATGGCGACCGTGACCGCGTTGCCGACCGCCGCCAACGTTGCACGCGTCGACGTCCTCGGCGGGTTGATCCACGAATACCACCGCGCCGCCTGACAACGAACACCACCCGCCGGCCCACGCCGCTGGCCGACCATTGATGGCGATCATCGACACACACGCCACGCCCACGACCCAGCGCCGTTCACTCCCAACGACGCTCAGCAGGCGGGTGCAAGCGACACCGCGTACCAGCACACGCCGAGGGCCGATCCCTACGATGGCACCCTTCACGGCCTTCACGTCGGCCCGATCCGCTGATCAGGCAAGCACCTGCGCGGCCCAGCGGTGACCACGGACCTTCGGAGACGCGCTGGGAGCCAAGGCAAGCCTCTCGGCACGTGATCATCTTTCCGTGGAAGACACAGCGTCTTTCCGTCGCACCGGCGAAGATGCCAACCTCACCCGGAGAACCGGTCGACATCAACGCCTCTACACCGAACCCATGCACGACCGTCAGCCGGGATATGGCAAGGCCGGCACTCCATGCGTGCCGGCCTTGCCCCGTGCGATCGATTAGCAGCCAGGTAGCCGGAAGCTGGCGATGCGGGTCTGCCAGCCGGCCGACGAGGTCAGCTGCCCTTCGGCGGTGTAGTACTGGTTGACGTACCAGAAGGTGCAGTCGTCAATGGGGTCAACGTTCATCGAGGTGTAGTCACCCCAGCGGGAGTTGGTCGTCGTCTGGACGCCGGTTCCGTTGGAGATGATCCCTTCGACCGAGTGGCATCGTGCCAGTCGCGCTGCCCGGCCGGCGGCCGGTGTAGCGGATGCCCGGGAACACGTTGACGCCGTTGACCACGCTGTACCCGAGTGCCATGTTGCCGCGCTTGTCCATGGCGATGCTGCCCATCCACCGGTGGATTCCGTCATCCGGCGCGTAGGTGCCCTGTTGGCGGAGGCTGTAATTGCCGTTGCTGTTGCGCCGGATCTCGTACCAGCGCGCACCGGCGATCCCGGGCCGGGCCTCGAGTCGCGTCGGGCCACCCGAGCCGGCAGGCGAGCTTTACGGCGCCGTCTTTGCAGCGACGACGCAGAACGACCAGTCGCGCCTACCGTTCAGGCAAATGCCACCTGCCCACGATTTCCACGATGTCGGCTGCCGCAACCCCGTTCCCATGTTTGACGGGACCCGCCGGGTGTTCTGGCTCAGGACATCCCGGACAGGTGTCTCGCGACATGCCGGACTGATGTCTCCGGGGATCCCGGACTAGCACGGCTGCAGCTTCGAGCCTGCGGCCATGTCTTCTACCCGATTACTGATCACTGCTGTGGTGGTCGAGAAGCGCCCTGTTCGTGAGGTCGCCGCAAGCTACGGCGTGTCAACGTCGTGGCTCTA
>Ga0209382_10007392_pt1 | contig 13999 bp, 11 predicted proteins | sample SoiMetdeltSBSDD5_FD_187599 | JGI IMG/M metagenome (GOLD analysis project Ga0209382, IMG submission 187599) | Bulk soil microbial communities from a Populus tree surrounding site in Tennessee, USA - Soil MetaG P. deltoides SBSDD5 (SPAdes) (version 2) | ecosystem: Environmental > Terrestrial >... | reverse complement strand
TGAGCACCAGGTCCGGAGGGCGCGAGCGGACGGCTTCCAACGCCGCCTGGCCGTCGGGGACAACCTCGACGTGATAGCGTTGTCCCAACAGGCGCTGGACGTAGGCGCGCATGTCGGCGTTGTCATCCGCAACCAATACGCGTGGCTTGCCTGTCGCCGGTTGTCCATCATCCGCTGTTTCGAATGCGCGCGCAGGCTCATCACCCTCCGACAACGATGCGCCGGAGTCCGCCTCATCCGGCAGCCAGCGCATCGCCTCTTCCACGAACGGCAGCGCCCCCAAACTGGTGGACGAAAGCTCTCGCTCGGCGCTGATGCGGTCCGCCGGCAGATGGGCCGCGCCGTTCCGAACGCTTACGGTGAAGGTCGAACCTCCGCCTTCCCTGCTCTGCGCTTTTATTTCGCCGCCATGCAAACGGGCCAGTTCCTGAGCCAGCGCCAACCCGATGCCAGTTCCTTCATGCGTGCGCGATTTGGCGCCGCGTACGCGATGAAACCGTTGGAAGATTTTCGGCAATTCGGCCTCCGGAATGCCAACGCCGGTGTCGCTCACGGAAAGTTCCACCCGTTCGTCGCGGCGTCTCAACGTCACTCTGATTTCGCCTTCAAAGGTGAATTTGAACGCGTTGCTCAAGAGATTGAGGACGATCTTTTCCCACATCTCACGGTCAACATACACGGGCTCGGGCAGCGGCGGGCAATCTACAACGAGACGCAGGCCGGCCTTTTCGACGGCGGAGCGGAAGACGCTTGCGAGTTCCGCAGTGTGCGCCGCAAGGTCTGTCGGTTCGTAGCTGGCCTCGATGCGCCCCGCTTCGATGCGCGAGAAATCCAGCAGCGTGTTGACCAGTTTGAGCAGGCGCAGGCTGTTGCGATGCGCGATTTCAAGGCGGTCCCGCGCGGCGGGATTCTCGCGCAATTCATCTTCCAGCGGCCCGAGCATGAGCGTGAGGGGGGTGCGAAACTCGTGGCTCACGTTGGAGAAAAACGCCGTCTTGGCCCGGTCCAGCTCCGCCAACGCTTCGGCCCGCCTTTGCTCGGCTTCATATGCCCTGGCGTCGGATATGGCCGTGCCGATGTGGCCAGCAATCAGGCCGAAGAACGTCCGATAGGCGTCGTCAAGCACCCGGCGAGGGCTTACGCCAAGCACGACAAGCCCAGACAGATTTTCGCGTTCCGCCGTAAAAACAGGAAGCGCGACCGCCTTCGAAGCAGGCTCCGGCCAGGCGCCTCCGGGCAGTCGCAGACCCGCGCTGATAAGGTCGGAGGTCTCGGCGGCGCGGCGCGATTGAAGAGTTGACGCGAGCGGCCACGGAAAAATGTCGCCGCCCGTGACGGAGATCGATGACGGAAACGGCTGGTCGTCTTGAGAGAAGCCGGCCTGCGATTTCAGCTCGGCGTGAGTCCCCGCGCCATTAACCAGGTAGACGGCCGCAAAGGGGATGTCGTAGGGATTCTCCGACAAGACCCTAGCGGCTTCTTCGCAGGCGGCGTCGACGGCGCGCGTCTCTAACGCCTGGACGCCCAGCTTCCGCAACGTTTCCAGGCGGCGCGTACTCACAACTTGTTCGGTCGTTTCGAAGCACGCGCAGAAAATCCCATCCACGCTGTTATGGTTATCAAGAATCGGACTGTATGAAAATGTGAAGTACCCTTCCTCTTGAGGAAGGTTGCGATCCAGGATAAGCAGGAGGTCTTGCGACCAGGTGGCCTGGCCGGTGGCGAAAACACCTTCAAGCATGGGGCCGATCACAGGCCAGATTTCGTGCCAACATTGATTGCCTGATCGCCCCAGCCATTGTGGGTGCTTGGTTCTGCCGAGATAAGATATATAGGCGTCATTGTAGAACATGGTGTAGTTCGGCCCCCACCACACCACGATCGGAAAGCGCGAGGTGAGGCAGATGCGCACCGTGATGCGCAAGTTTTCGGGCCAGTTCTGCGGAGGTCCCAAGTCAGTCGTTGACCAGTCGAAGTCACGCATCCTGCCCGCCATCTCGCTTTCCCCCGGAAAGATGGCGCGGATGAACGCCTCCGTCTCGCCGCCGCCAATACGAAAATCCGCCTTCGCGGAATTGGATGTTCTTTTCACGGCGCCGGGCGGGCGTTTTTTAGACATACGCCTCCTTTCCCTCTTCGTCCCGCTCGAATTCGAGCGGATACCGAGCGGCCTCGCCCAGCCGGAGGCAGAGTTCGTTGACTTCTTTCTTCAACTCAATCATGCGCATCTCGCGACCGACGGCGGCGCGATTGAAACGGGCCAACTCCTCGGCGTGCGAGCTAAGCTCCGCGTGACTGCGGAGCAAGGCTTCCTCGTTTTTTTTGCGCTCGGTAATGTCCATCAGCATGTTGATGCCGCCGACAACCCTGCCTTCGTCATCGCGCAGCGGCGTCGGATAGGGCTGGAACCAGACGCGCTTGCCGTCGGGCCGTTCGGCAATGGCTTCCGCCCCGCGGACGGCGCGGCCCTCCTTGAGCGCGATGGCCATCGGACATTCGTCATGCGGCATCGGCGAGCCGTCGGGATAATAGAGCTTCCAGCTTACGCACCAGCTGTCTGTCCCCAGCTCCGGCGTATGTCCCGAGAATTCGACTGCGGCAGGGTTGAAGTGCGTGAGACGGCCTTCGGCGTCAGTCGTGTAGATCGCCACTGGGAGCGCGTCAATCATCTCACGGAAGCGACGCTCGCTCTCCCTCAACGCCTGCTCGGCCTGCTTCTGCCTGGTGATGTTCAGCACCACATTTACCGCGCCGATAAGTTTCCCCGCCTCGTCGTGGATCGGGCTGGCATGGGCCAAGCCGGACAGCCTGGAGCCGTCCGGGCGCTCGATTACAACCTCACGCCCGTTGTATTCCTCGTCGTTCTCAATCGCCAGCGCCATCCAGCATTGATCGTGGCGCATCGGCGAGCCGTCGACCGAGTAAAGCCTGAACGAGCCGCAGAATCGTTCCTCAGGCTCATTCAGTTTTGGCGTACGCCCCCATACTTCGACCGCACGCTGGTTAAAATACGTAATCAACCCTTCGGCGTCGCAGGTGTAGGCCCCCGCGGGCAGTCTCTCCAGCAGGTGACGCAACCACATTTCGCCAATCTCTATCCTCGCAGTCGAGTGATTCATCAACCATTCCTTTCTGTGAGGTAATACCTGATCTTAGGTGGTCAGAAAACACCAACAGAAATAAACGCCGGACACCAAAGCTGGCGCTTGGCTTTTTATACAGACAGGCAGGGGGTGATCGGGATAGCGATAGCAAACCTGGGGAGGAAGCGATCGAAATATATAGCCGGGAAGTGTTCTGAACGAAAGCGTGGTGTTTGCCTTCAATGCGCACACATAGCTTCCGCTGAACTGTAGTGAAACATTCGCCTACATGCAAGTGAAATTCCGTTTATTGATTGAATTTACAGCTCATTATTTGGGGAATCCCTGATGTTTTTGGGGTAGCACCCCGCGTCTTGTGCGGCGTATTGCCACGTGTCATGCGGTTTTACGCCACGGCGCCGCATTAGCTTACCTGACCCCGACAGGCATGTGGTTCGGCAGGTATGAAGACAGTACTGCCCTGCCGTCGTGCGCTTCCCTGAAAAATGAAAATCGCTCCGGGTATGGGCCGCCGCATTAGGTCATTGGCATAAAGGTTGCTGAGCCAGCTTTCGATGACTGCGAGGGAGCCAATATGATCCTGACCAGGTTGAAACAGAAAACACTCTTACATCACGAGCGCCTGGAAAAGAGGCTCGACCTTTTTCACGGCGTCCACACCTTCGACGATTACCGCCGGTTGTTAGGAAAATTCCTGGGCTTTTACGAACCGGCGGAAGAAGTTCTCGGAGCCGCATTCAACTGGACCGCGATTAACTTCGACTTTACGTCGAGAAAGAAGACGCCGCTGCTGCTGCGGGATCTGCATTCGTTGGGCATTGAGGACACGCTGTTACTGCCGCGCTGCAAGACGTTGCCCGCGCTCGACACGCTGGCGCAGGCGTTCGGCTGCCTTTACGTCTTCGAATCCGCGACGCTGGGTTGGGGTATCGTCCTGAAACATTTGAGTCGCACGCTGGGCGTGACCCGGGAGGACGGCGGCTCGTTCTTCAACAGTTATGGAGATCGAGTCGTGGCGATGTGGCACGATTTCGCGCAACAACTTCGCGCCTACGCTTCGAGGCCTGACCTCGAAGAGGCGGTCATCATAGCCGCCGTAAACACTCTAGTCCACATGGAACAATGGATGACCGGCAGTCCCGGAGCGGTCGCGCCCACGGAACAGGTTGAAGCGTCTCCGGCTGACGAGAAAGCGACTCGACTTCCACGACGAGACGTTCTTCGTTTGCTATAAGCGCTGATGCGGCGCTGTACCGCGCGCGTATGCCACGTAGTAACGACTAAAGTCGTTACTACGTGGCTTACGCGCGCGGCGCTGTACCAATTATACTGCGACCCTTCGACCACTGATCAGTTGGAAGATGAGCACGACCAGGGCGATGACCAGCAGCAGATGGATCAAGTTGCCACCCACTCCACCTAGCAATCCCAGCAGCCAGAGCACGACGAGTATTGCAATGATCGTCCACAGCATTGTTTATTCCTCCTTCGAATAAAGCTTCCTCAGCTTGTAGCAACCAAGGCGCGAAAGAAGCATTTCGCATTCTTTCGCGCCTTGATATGTAAGCTGCAAAGGCCGTGCCGCGCGCATTTGCAATCTAAGATTTTTCTCGGTACCCGGCGTTGATCAGGCTACCGTCCGGCTCGGCGCGCGCGCGTCCTGGCGGCTTTCTTAGCTGAAGCTGATCGGGCTGCTGCGGAACGGCCTGCCGACGCCGCGCCTCCCTTGCGGCCGCCTTTCTTCGCCGGAGCCTTCTTGGTCGGCTTGCCTCTTCCCGACCCGCTCTTCTTACCGCCGCCGGACATTTTATTGACCGTCGCCCAGGCGCGGCGCTCGGCTTCCTTCTCTCCTACGCCACGCTCTTTATACCCCTTCTCGATCTCCTCGGCCTGGCGCTCCTGCTTTCCTGTGTATCTCGTCTTTTCGCCTCTCGGCATGATTCGACTCTCCTTTCTTGACGTCTTGCAGGGAGATGACGTGAGGGAGATTGACGCCGATTGGATTGCAAAAGAAATGCCATGAACGATTATTCGCCGCTTTGAACATCCAATCGCCCGACGCCGCCGTCTTCCAGAGTGGATGCGTTACGGTCTCTTTCAAGAATTTTGCGAACGGATATCGCACGATGTTTGTAAACAGCCCGAACGCTTTTCACAGAGGCGCCCGCGGCTCGTCTCTTATTTGCGTTCGATGAGCGGCCAGTTGGCGAAGGGCGCTGCGCAGCGCCTCGGTACATCGGCGCACGCGGCGGCGCGCGCGTAATCGACTGGCGCATCTGCGCGCGACCGCTCGATTACGCGCGCGGCGTACTGTCAATATGGCGCCTGACTTGCGATTTCTTGGAGTGAAAAATCATGAAGCTTTCGAGCAAGCCTGAAGTAGTCGTTGTGACCGGGGCGTCAGCCGGTTTGGGGCGCGCCATCGTTCGGGAATTCGCCGCCGATCTTTCAGCCGGAGGTCGCAGCCCGCGCCGTCGTACGGGCAGCGCTCGACTCACTCACAGTCGGTTTGTGGGAGAGACTGGGAGCGTTGATTAGTGACTAAATGAGACATGTTCGGTAGTGTAATGAATATAGATTGGAGATCAGTCTTCTTCCCTTCCGTAGGTGTGGGGGAGATATTCTTGCGGGGAACTATTATCTACCTCTTCCTCTTCTTTATCCTCCGCTTGCTGAGGCGCGAGGCTGGAGCGATTGGCATCTCCGACTTACTCCTAGTTGTCCTCATTGCTGACGCCGCGCAGAACGCCATGTCGAGCGACTACAAGTCGATTCCGGACGGATTGATCCTGGTGGGATCAATCGCATTCTGGAGCTACTTTCTGGACTGGCTGGGATACAGATTCCCAAGAGTTCGGCGACTGCTTCGTCCGCCTCCGTTGCCGCTCATCAAAGACGGACGCATGCAGAGGCGGAACATGCGACAGGAGTTGATCACGGAAGAGGAGTTGATCGGGCATTTGCGTGAGAATGGAATAGAAAGGATAGAAGAAGTGAAAAAGGCCTATCTGGAAGGTGATGGACGGATTAGCGTAATCGCCGCCGGTTCAAAGGGAGATTCAAAGGGCGCCGGAGATGGAGGGCCGGATAGGTCAATCCTGTGAGGCGTCCCACATCAGATTCTACGCGCGACAAAATCGGCGCCCGGAGTGCGTTTACGTACCGACTTCATGGAAAGAAGAAGACTAGGATGACTAAGAAGAAGCGAACTAAGGCGGGATCGTTTTTTCATCACATTACAGATTCTGTCAATAATCTTAACCTTTGAAGGAGGGCTAGATGGCTAACGACTACGATTATGACTACAGGCGCGGCCGCCGTGAGCGGGAGTATGACGACGAGCCGTATTACCGGGGCCAGGGCGGCGGCTATGAAGAGTCGTATTACCGGGGCCAGGGCGGCGGTTATGAAGAGCCGTATTACCAGGGCCAGGGCGGCGAACAGCGACGTTACGGGTACGGCCGCGGCGGTTATTCCAGCGAACCGTCACGGCGCAGATACCGCGGGAGGTATTCCGGCGAGCCTTACGGCGCTTACGATTACGACCGTTATGAATACGGCGAACGCGCGCGCGAGCCTTATTATCAGCGAAGGGGTGAAGGCGAATATCGCGAGCCTTATTACCGCGGCGGGCGCGGGCGCGGCGAAGAGCGAGGCTTCTTCGAGCGCGCAGGCGACGAGATCAAGTCTTGGTTCGGAGACGAGGAGGCCGAGCGGAGGCGGCGGGCGGACGAGATACGTAAGGGGATGTATGCGGGGCGTGGCCCGCGCGGTTACCGGCGCTCCGACGAACGCATACGCGAGGACATCAACGACCATTTGACGGACGACTGGTATGTCGACGCGAGCGACGTCGAGGTGACGGTAAACAACGGCATGGTCACGCTCACCGGGCGCGTGGACAGCCGCGACGATAAACGCCGCGCCGAAGACCTCGCCGAGTCGGTGTCTGGCGTGATGGACGTGAGCAACCAGTTGCGCGTCGAGCGAAACATTCCCGTCACGACGGAGTCGGAGACGACGGGGACCACACGCGCCAGAACCGCGAGGACCTGACCGTGGCGAAAGCGGCGAAGGCCGTAAGACTCGAAGCGCTTGCGGCGCAGATACGCGTCTGCACGAAATGTCCGCTGTGCCAATCGCGGACGCTGGCCGTGCCCGGCGACGGCAAGACGTCGGCCCGGGTCATGCTGATCGGCGAAGCGCCGGGCCGCGAGGAGGATGAGACCGGACACCCCTTCGTCGGCGCCGCCGGCCGCTTCCTTGACCAAGTCCTCGAAGGCACGGGCATCAACCGCGACGACCTCTTCATCACCAACATCGTCAAATGCCGCCCGCCGAACAACCGCACGCCGAGAGCCGGCGAGGTCGAAACCTGCACGTCCAATTACCTCTTTGAGCAGATCGAGCTGATCAACCCGGCGTTGATCATGTTGCTCGGCGGCGTGGCGGCCAAGAAGATGCTCGGCGTTAAGAGCGTCAACGAGGCGCGGGGACGCTTGATAGAACGCGACGCGCGAAAATACCTTGTCGGCTACCACCCCGCGGTGAGGTTTTATCGCGAGGATTTAGGCGAGAAGGTGATGGAGGATTTCGAGCTGCTCAAACGCGTCTTGAAGAAGTTGTCGCTTTGAGCGCAGGGGCAAAAAATCCGAGGCGCGATCGCTTTTCATATTTCATACGGCGCATGAAATATGAAAAATGGCATATACCTGAAAGAAATGGGGCTTGAGGCTTATCACCGCAAACGGGACTTCAAGAAAACGCCGGAGCCGGAAGGGCGGGTCGCCCGACGCGAGAGACGCCGTTTCGTAGTACAGGAGCATCATGCTTCGAGGCTGCATTTCGATTTCCGCCTCGAAATGGGCGGCGTGCTCAAGTCGTGGTCTGCGCCTAAAGGGCCGACGCTCGACCCTCGCGTGAAGCGGCTGGCGGTGATGACCGAAGATCACCCGGTCGAATACCTGATGTTCGAGGGGCGCATCCCCGAAGGCCAATACGGCGCGGGCGAGCAACTGATCTGGGATGTCGGCGATTACGAGCTGAAGAATGGCGAAGACCCGCTGCGGCAGTTGAAAGAAGGAAAACTCAGTATTGAATTGCGCGGCGATAAACTGCGTGGCGCCTTCAACCTGATCCGCATGAAGGGGCGCGACGACCAATGGCTGCTCATCAAGAGCTACGACGAGTTCGCGCAACCCGGCTGGACTCTCGAATTGAGAACGGGCGGGCGCGTTGAAGCGGCCGGCGGGACGCGTAAAAAGAAGCACGTAGGCCGCGCGCATCATCCCATGAAAAAGCTTAGCGCAAAGGCGCCGCCGGAAACTCGCCCGGTCGCGGCGAGCCGCGCCTTCAAAGCCAAAGAGTTGAGCGGCGACCTTGACCTCAAAATCGGGAAAGAGATCGTCTCGCTCACCAACCTCGACAAATTTTATTGGCCAGAGGACGGCTACACGAAAGGGGATCTCGTCAGGTATTATTACGAGATCTCTAAATACGCCCTGCCGTATCTCAAGGACCGCCCGCTCATCCTCAAACGCTATCCGAACGGCATTGACAAACCTTTTTTTCACCAGCACGACGTTGGCGAGGCGCCCGACTACGCGAGCGCCGTCGCGATCGAGGTCGAAGAAGGCCACGTGGTGAATTACCTCGTCTGCGACAACCTGGCGACGCTGCTTTACTTGACGAACCTCAGCGCGATCGAACTCCACCCATGGAATTCGCGGACGCGCAACCTGGGCCATCCTGATTGGGTCGTCTTCGACCTCGATCCGGGCGAGGGAGTGGAGTTCACCGCCGTCTGCGAGGTCGCGCTGCGTCTCAAAGATGTCATGGGCCGCGCCGGTCTCGATTGCTTCGCCAAAACGTCAGGGTCGAGAGGAATACATGTTTACGCGCCGCTCAAGCCAGTTCACGATTACGAGGAGGTCGCAGGTTTCGCCGAACGGGCCGCTTCGATTGTCGCGAGCGAACTTCCCCACCTGGCCACTGTTGAGCGTTCGCTCAAGAAGCGCCCGCGCGGGAGCGTCTATGTCGATCATTTTCAGAACGCGCGGGGCAAATCGGTGGCCGCGCCTTATTCGGCGCGGGCGCGACCGGGCGCGACCGTTTCGGCGCCGCTGGACTGGGCCGAGGTCAAGCGCAAGAAAGTCACTCCCCAGGACTTCACGATTGAAAATATGCGAAAAAGGATCGAAAGAAAGGGCGACCTCTTCAGCCCCGTGCTGAAGCTGAAGCAGCGCCTGGAAGCGGGCGGGTTATGACGGCCACGAAGCGGCCTTTTGACATTGACCAGGTCATCCGCCGCATACGGGTGGCGGCGCGCCCCTTCCCCAAGGCCGCGATGTTCGAACTGGCAGACGACGGCTTCAGTTCCCCGTTCGAGCAGCTCGTGGCATGCATCATCTCTATCCGCACGCGCGACGAAGTGACCATCCCGACGGCGCGAAGACTCTTCGCGCGGGCGCGCACGCCGCTCGAAGTCAGCCGGCTCACGTCGCGTGAGATTGATCAGTTGATCCGCGCCTGCACATTTCACGAACGCAAAACGCGACAGATCCTCCGGATCGCGCGACGCGTCGTTGATGAATATGAAGGCGAGCTGCCGTGCGATGCCGAGACGTTGCTCTCGTTTGAAGGCGTCGGGACGAAATGCGCCAACCTCGTGCTGGGAATCGCCTGCGGTCAGCCGCGCGTCGGCGTCGACATACACGTTCACCGCGTCACCAACCGCTGGGGATACGTCAGGACGCGAACGCCCGAGCAGACTTCCGTCGCGCTCGAAAGCAAGCTCCCGCGCCGTTACTGGGTCGAGATCAACCGCCTGCTCGTCCCGTTCGGTAAACACATCTGCACGGGCGCGCTCCCGCGATGTTCGGAATGCCCTGTGCTCGAATTCTGTCGGCAGGTCGGCGTTGAAAGGCATCGTTAAAGCGCCACGTAGGCGCCGAATTTATTCGTCACGTGACGGCGCCGGCCACGTAACGACTAAAGTCGTTACTACGTGGCTGTTTTCCGAGGAGAATCATGCGACAGAGATTGATGAGCGAAAAACTGTCTGAGAAAGCCTATCCGGGACGCTTTCCAATCGAGCAGATCGTTTTCAGCGAGCGATGCGGCGACGCCTGGCGGAGGGGGCGGTAGGTTTGTTGTCCATCTATGTTCCTGCGAGCCTGGCGCTTCATCACGATCACTTTAACAGCATTGCTGATGGGCGCGACGTTTTGCCACGTGTTGGAATCGCCCGCCAAGATGCGATATCCCGCCGAGCTTTACCTGACTCTTCACCGCACGCTCTACGTGGCCTTCGGCCCGCCCAACATCGGCGCGTTTATCGAAATCGGCGCGATATTCGCCGCCGTCGCGCTGGTGTTTCTGACTCGCAAACGACGTCCCGCCTTCTGGCTGACGCTCGCCGGCGCGGCGTTCCTAGTAGCGGGGCTGGTGGTCTATTTCGTATTTGTCGAACCCGCCAACGTGGCGATGAAAGCCATGCCGCTAAATGCGCCGCCGGCGGGCTGGACTCGGTGGCGCGATCAGTGGGAATACGGCCACATCGCGCACTTCATTTTTCATCTGCTGGGCTTTTCCGCGCTGGCCCTCTCGATAATTTTTGAAATTTCAGTCGCGCCTGTGACTCTAAGGCCGGCATCAGCGCCGCGCAAACTTCGCGGGCCGTTCGGTCCACGCTGGCGGCCAGAAAGATAAAGCCAAAGCTTTCTATACCGATCAGGCCAAGTAACATTGGGACACCGGCGCAGTACCGCGCGCGAGCGGCTGCGCGGCGGACTCATCGGTACGCGGGATCAGGCGGGTTCATCGCCTTCGGCGTGACAATTTGAGCGCGGCTTCCCAACGGCTCCGCCAGAGGGTCCGTCGTTTGCTGAAGGATTCAGCTATTGCGGCGCGCATTCGCATACGCAGCCGGCGAGCCGCTTTATAAATCCTGGTGGATTTGATCGCTTCATGGATGCGGATTTTGAACGCCAGGAACCGCACATGTAGAAACGCGAACCAACCGATCCGAAGTAGATTCGGATGGGTCAGGGCGTAGATGCGCGCGATCAGCGCCGTACCGGCGATCTTGGCCCCGACGACCGCCATCAACCCTAATGCCGGTTGACCGTGGGCGATAAAATAGAGCGCGGCCAGTTTCACGGGAATGAGCAATAACGAGGGCGCGCCGAACATCGCGAGCGCGGCGTAAGGCGGCAAACCGGCAATGAACGATTCGATCTGACGAAAGAACGGCAAACGGCCGATGGCGGCGGCAAGGCGTTGAAGATCGTCCCAGAGCCATTCTTCAAACAGGATAACAATCACCGCGATGAGGACGAACGGCGCGGCCAGCAATCGTTTCAATAGCTTCTTCATTTCAAGATGATAATTAACACGAAGGGACAAAGGATCAAAGGGTCAAAGGAACGGCCAGGGGCCGCGCCGTCCCCTTTCCCGGTTCCACCTTTGACCCTTTGATCCTTTGTCCCTTTGCGTTGATCTTTTTAGAAAGACAGCTTGGCCGCGAACTGAAGTTGTCGCGGGTTGAGCATCGTTCTTGGCGTCCCGAAATTCGGGTTCGGCCCCGGCGGGACGAAAAATTGCGCCGGGACGGTCACTCCAGCCGGAGGCGTGAATGCGGGACATGACACCGCGCCCCGCTGGATGGCGACTGATGTCGCGTCCTTATAGCCCTTCGGAACAGCCGCGCAAAAGATCGGCGAGCCGTAGATGCTGAACACTTCGTCAACATTGGGCCGGTTGAGCAGGTTGAACGCGTCGAAGGTCAAGTTGAGTCTGACGCGCTCGCTGATCGGGAATACGCGTGAGACGCGCAAATCCCAGGCCCGCAGCGGGTCGCCGATGTATGTGTTCCGCGCGGCCAACCCGACCCGGTCGGTCACCGGATTGGTATCTCCGTTGGCGTCGCCGCCGACGAAGATGGTGAAGGGTCGCCCCGTCTGCAAGGTAACGACGCTGCTCAACTCGAAGTTCCGCAGAAAGCCGTCCTCAGGCCCGGTCGCGGTGAAGTTGGCTACGAAGCGGTGTCGGACGTCCTGGTTCGAATTGCCACGCTCCGATACGTTATCGAACTGGTTCTGCGGGAGGTTGATGAAGGTCGTGAAGTTCCCGTTGTCAATGATGTGTGACCAGGTGTAGTTGGCGTTCAGATTGAATCGCTTGCCGAGCCTCTCGACAACCTGCAACGTCAAGCCGTTGTAGACGGCGTTGACGATGCCGTTGTTGTAGTCGAGAAAGCCGCCGTTTGGAAACTCCAGCCCGTCCGTAAAAACAGGTTTGCCGGCGAGCAGGCGCGGAGTCCCGTCGCAGGCGCTCAAGGAGCCGTCCGGGTTGACCCATCCCTGGGCGTTGGGAGGATTGCGCGGCTTACTTGTGCCTTGTGGACATGGGATATTCAAGCCATTTCCGAGAATCAGTCTGTGCGAGCCGACGAAGAGATACCCGGCGCCGACCGTCAACCCTCTGCCAAGCGTCCGGTTGATCTCCACGCTGGCCTGATGGGCGTATGGAAGCTTGTGGTCGTCGCGGGCCAACCCTCCGGCCCCGGCGGTGCAGGCGGGCGGACAGTCGCCGGTCAGAAATACTCGCGGATAAGCCCCCGTAGTGATGATGCTGCGCGCCGTGCTCGCAGCCGCGCCCAGGCAGAAACCAGGGAAAAGTTGGATGCCTCCCGTGCACGCAACCGGCAACGGTAAGAAAGCCGCCGCATTGACCAGATTCAATTGCCAGCCTCCAGTCTCGGCTCCTTTACGAACCATCGGTAGAGTTATGCCCGGAAGGAAGCCCGGAACCGTCTTCTGATTCCCGGTAACGAAGAAGAAGGTCATGTTGTTGCGATCGAAAAACAGCCCGTAGCCGGCGCGAATTACGGTCTTACCGTCAGGCGAGTAAGCGATGCCTGCTCTCGGTTGAACCGCCCTCCAATACGGCTCGATTTGATCTTCCAGTCCCGTTTCAAAGTCGTAGCGAAAGCCGTAATTGAAGGTCAGCTTCGGAGTCAGCCGCCACTGATCCTGAGCGAAGAAGCCGTAGTAGCCGTGATTGAGTTTGTATCGGTAGCTCTCTCTGAGCGAAGGATCGAATGCGTTATTCCACGTATTCACATCGAGCGGGCGGGCGTTGTTGAGCGGGAATTGCCCATCCACGTAGTTGGTTCTTGCGAGCGCCACCCCGTAAAAAGTAGCGCCCACGCCGTGGAAGCCCAGTCCCGGAGGAAAAGCGGGCCCGCCCGTCGGCAGCGGACATGGCGGGCCGGGCGCCGGAGCGACCGGCGCTCCGCCGGGTTTGTTCACATAGTTGGCGAAATCAACCAGGCAGTTGATGCCCGGAAGGATGATTCGCACGGGCGTGAATCCGGGATAGATGGACGAGTCCCAAATGTAATTCGAATCGTATCCGAATTTCGCGTAATGATTGCCCTTGACCCAACCCAGAGAGTTCGAGATTTGGAGACGGCTCTCGTAAATGCCGTCGATTGTGCCGAAATTGTGGCCCAATGACAGGTCGTTGGGTAGGTCCAGGTTGGGTTCGCCAGTCACACCGGGAAAATCGTAACGCCGCCTGGCCCATTGAACCAGAAACGTGTTGACCACGGTGGCTTTCAGCGCCGAATTCAGCGTGCCGACAAGCGCCTGATCATTGATGAAGAGATCGCGCCCGCCGCTCGGCGTCCCAATGCCGCCGCCATCTTCAGTGTTACCGACCAATTGATTAGGGTCACGCGCGTCTTCGATGTTATATCGCGCCGAGAGGCGATTGTTCTTAGTCAGTTGATGATCGAATCTGGCGAAGCCGTAGTCGTTATTCTTGATCTTCAAAATGCTCAGATCTTCAGCCTTGATGCCCAGCAGCCTCTTGGCGTTATTGATGGTCGT
>Ga0209382_10007391_pt1 | contig 14002 bp, 12 predicted proteins | sample SoiMetdeltSBSDD5_FD_187599 | JGI IMG/M metagenome (GOLD analysis project Ga0209382, IMG submission 187599) | Bulk soil microbial communities from a Populus tree surrounding site in Tennessee, USA - Soil MetaG P. deltoides SBSDD5 (SPAdes) (version 2) | ecosystem: Environmental > Terrestrial >... | reverse complement strand
GCTCCGCGTACTTCTGGTCCAGCATCCGCTTCACCTGGTGGCTCATCCCCAGGGTGGTGAAGCGCTCCAGGTCCTGGTGCGCGGCGATCAGCACCACCGCCGCCGGGCACTCGTAGACCTCGCGGCTCTTGATGCCCACGAAGCGGTTCTCCATCAGGTCGATCCGGCCCACGCCGTTCTCGGCGGCGACCGCGCCCACCTTCTTGATCAGCGCGGCGGGCGAGCAGGCCTCGCCGTTCACCGACACCGGCAGGCCCTTCTCGAAGCCGATCTTCAGGGAGGCCGGCTTGCCCGGCGCGTCCTGCCAGCTCTTCGTCCAGGCGAAGGCGTCCTCCGGCGGCTCCACCTCCGGCTGCTCGAGCACGCCGCCCTCGATGCTGCGGCCCCAGAGGTTCTCGTCCACGGAGAAGGGGCTCTTCTTGGTGGCGGGCACCTCGATGCCGTGCTTCTGCGCGTACTCGATGGCCTCGTCCCGCGAGATGTTCCGCTCCCGCTGCGGGGCGATGATCTTCAGGTCCGGGGCCAGCCCCTTCACCGCCAGGTCGAAGCGCACCTGGTCGTTCCCCTTGCCGGTGGAGCCGTGCGCCACCGCGGTGGCGCCGTGCTTGCGCGCCGCCGCCACCAGGTGCCTGGCGATCAGCGGGCGGGAGAGCGCGGCGGAGAGCGGGTACACCCCCTCGTAGAGCGCGTTCGCCTGCAGCGCCGGGAAGCAGAAGTCCTTGGCGAACTCCTCCTGGGCGGGGGCGATCTCCACCGCCACCGCGCCGGCCTTCATCGCCTTCTCGGTGATCTTCTGCGGGTCGCGCGCCTCGCCCACGTCGGCGTGACAGCAGACGACGCCGTACCCGTAGTCGTCGCTGAGGATGCGGACCAGCACCGAGGTGTCCAGCCCGCCCGAGTACGCCAGCACGATCTTGTTCTTCATCTCGTTCCTTCCACCTGCGCGTCCCTTCGCGCGTTCACTCCACCTGCATCAACCACCGCAGCTGCTTGCACACCTTCCCCGGCGAGAGGGCCCGCCGGGGCGCCACGAACACCGTGTCGTCGCCGGCGATGGTCCCCAGCACCTCGGGGAGCCGGGCCCGGTCCATGGCCAGCGCCACCGGCGACGCCGCCCCCGGGATGGTGTGCACCACCACCATCGAGTCGTTGAAGTCCAGGTCGACCACCATCGGCCGCAGCTGCGCCAGCGGATGATCCACGCTGGCCAGGGCGGTGAAGCCCTCCAGCTCGTAGGCGGAGCCGCCCTCCGGCAGCGTGGCGCGCCGGGCGCCGATCCGCGCCAGGTCCCGCGACAGCGTGGCCTGGGTGACGTCGAAGCCCTCGGCCGCCAGCAGCTCCCGCAGCTCCTCCTGGGTCGCCACCTTGCGCGAGCGGATCAGCCGGCGGATGGCCTCCCGCCGCGCCACCGGGTCCTCCGCCCTGAGCGTGATCTGGGCCGTGGCCACCGCGCGTCATCCCTTCTTCACCAGCGAGCCCACGCCGCGGTCGGTGAACAGCTCGGCGATCACGCTGTGCGGCGTGCGCCCGTCCAGCAGGTGCACGCCCTCCACGCCGGCGCTGATGGCGATCAGCGAGGCGCGGGCCTTCTCCTGCAGCGCCTCCGGGACCTTCCCGGCCGCCAGCCGGGCCACCAGCTCCGGCGCGCTCATCTCGGAGACCAGCTCCTGGCCCTCCAGGTAGCCCGGCACGCCGTTGAGGAAGATCAGCTTGGCCGCCTCCGCCGCGCCCGCCACCGCCGCGGCGACGGCGTCCTCGTCCATCCCCTCGGCGGAGATCACCGGCAGGTAGTCCTGCTTCAGCAGCAGCTCCAGGTACTCCCTCTTCACCGCCGGCGGGTCGCCCTTGAGGAAGCCGCCGTCGTGCGCGGAGACGCCCACCGCGTGGCTGCCGCTCCGGTTCAGCAGCGCCACCAGGTCCGAGTTGAGCGCGGAGGCCTGGATTCCCGCTCCCTTCACCGGCAGGACCAGGATGGGCTTGAGCCCCACCGACCGGAGCAGGTTGATGTCCTCGCACAGCGCGTGCTTGAGCGAGTCCTTGGCCACCGATTCCGGCCCGCAGCGGATCACGCACCGCTTGCCCGCGAAGCGCGCGATGTACGAGAGCGCCTCCACCAGCAGCGAGACCTTGAACGCGGGGGTGTAGTTGGAGAGCCGGTCGTCCTTGGCCACGCCGCCGTCGGGCGTCTGGACGATCAGCGAGGTGTAGTCCGCGTTGATCTTCACGTAGTCGTAGGAGAGGTCGCACCCCCAGGCGGTGGAGGACGCCTCCCCGCCCCGCAGCGCCACCACCACCCGCACCGCCGGCTCCCGCATCCGCGCCTTGAGGACCCCGGTGTCGTGCGGGGAGGGCGCCCCGTCGTAAACACGAATTCCCTGAATATCCACCGAGGCCGTGTAGGGGTTCACCCCCGCGAAGCCCTGGGAGCCGGCGCGCGCGCCCACCGTGGCCAGGATGCGCCCCCAGTTGGGGTCCGCGCCGTAGATGGCGGCCTTCACCAGCGAGGAGCCGGCGATGGAGCGGGAGAGGTCCTGGGCGATCGGCACCGTCGGCGCTCCCTGCACCTCCACCTCGAAGAGCCTGGTGGCGCCCTCGCCGTCGGCGGCGATCTCCCTGGCCAGCTCCACGCAGAGCGCCTCCAGCGCGGCGGAGAAGGCCTGGAGGTCCGGCCCCTCGCCCGAGATGGGCGGGTTGCCCGCGCGCCCGTTGGCCAGGGCGAACACCACGTCGTTGGTCGACATGTCGTTGTCGACGGTGATGCTGTTGAAGCTCCGCTCCATCGCCCCGCGCAGGGCGGCCTGGAGCGGCTGGGGGGCGATCGCGCAGTCGGTGGTGACCACGGCGATCATCGTCGCCAGCTGCGGGGCGATCATCCCGGAGCCCTTGCAGATGGCGGTGAGCGTCACCTCGCGCTCGCCCAGCCGCACCGACCGGGTGGCCATCTTCATCCGGGTGTCGGTGGTCATGATCGCCTCGGCGGCCAGCGAGGGATCCGGCTGCAGCCCGGCCACCAGCGCCGGCAGCGCCGCCACCACCTTGTGCGCCGGCATCCGCACGCCGATCACGCCGGTGGACGCGGTGACCACCGCGGCGCCGTTCACGCCCAGCGCCCGCGCGGTGACGGCGCGGATGGCGTCCACGTCCTCCAGCCCGGCCGGCCCGGTGAGGGCGTTGGCGTTGCCGCTGTTGATCACCACCGCCTGGACGCCGCCCGCGGGCAGCCGCCGTTCGGCGTCCAGCACCGGGGCCGCCTTCGCCTTGTTGGCGGTGAAGCAGCCGGCCGCGGCGCACGGCGTGTCGCTGAAGACCAGCGCCAGGTCCTTCCGCTGCGGCTTGATGCCGGCGTTGAGCCCGGAGAAGGTGAAGCCCGGAGGCGCGTTCAAGGATACCTCCCGCACAGGGCGTCGAGCCCGGATGCCTCGTCCCAGCCCAGCGCCAGGTTGAGGTTCTGCACCGCCTGGCCGGCGGCGCCCTTGACCAGGTTGTCCAGCGCGCTCACCACCACCACCCGGCGCCCGGAGCAGGCGGCGCCCACCAGGCACTGGTTGGTGCCCACCACCGCCTTGAGCGACACCGCGTCCGCGGCGGGCGCCACGTCCACGAACGGCTCCGGCCCGTAGGCGTCGGCGAAGGCGGCCGCCACCGAGCCGGCGGTGACGCCGGGCCGGAGGCGGGCGTAGCAGGTGGCGAGGATGCCGCGCCGGAGCGGGAGCAGGTGCGGGGTGAAGGTGAGCTCCTCCGGCGCCGGGGTGCCGGCCGCGCGGCCCAGCGTCTGGGCGATCTCCGGGGTGTGCTGGTGCCGCAGGACCCGGTAGGCGCGGAAGTCGTCCGCCAGCTCCGAGAAGCTGTACTCCTCGCTCGCCTTGCGGCCGGCCCCGGTCACCCCGGAGGCCGCGTCCACGATCAGGTCGCCCGGCCCCGTCTCCACCAGGCGCGCCTTCAGCAGCGGCGCCAGCGCCAGCGCCGCCGCGGTGGCGTAGCAGCCCGGGTTGGCGATCAGCCGGGCCCCGCGGAGGCGGTCGCGGAACAGCTCCGGCAGGCCGTAGGCGGCGGACTCCAGCAGGCCGGCGTGCCTGTGGGCGAAGCCGTAGTGGGCGGGGTAGGCGGCCGGGTCCTCCAGCCGGAACGCCCCGGAGAGGTCCACCACCCGGGCGCCGGCGGCCAGCACCCCGGGCGCCAGCTCCAGCGACACCTCGGCCGGCGTGCAGAGCAGCACCGCGTCGCAGGCGCCGAACAGCGCTCCGGCCGCCTCGGCGGAGACGTAGCTCAGCCCCGCGGCCCCCCCGGCGCGCAGGCCGGCCCGCGCCGCCACCGGCTCGCCGACCCAGCGGTCGCTGGCGCAGAAGCGCAGCCGGGCGGCCGGGTGCAGCGCCAGCAGCCGCGTCACCTCCAGGCCGGAGTAGCCCGAGGCGCCCATCACCCCGATGAATCGTTCCTGCATAGTTGGTGCATATATATTCAGGCGCCGGAGTATGTCAATGGGCTCCGCGCGGCGCCGCGCAGATCTGGCGCGCGAGTGGCGGGCGCCGCAGCGCTTGAGCCCCGCGCGCCCGGCAGACGGTGGTCGAGGTCCGGCTGACGCTCGAGGCGCCGTTTCTAGGCGTGGACGCGCTCCTGGGCGCGCTTGACGATGGCCGGCATCGCCGAGCGCGGGATCAGCGTCACCGCCGCCCGCGCGTCGCCGGAGTGCCACGATCGCGTCGAGCGGCAGGGCTTCGCAGCGTGGGATCTTCGGGATCCGTTCGAGCCGCACCGCCGCCGGGAGACCCCGAGGCCCACGAGATCAACGCGTCGATCTCGAGGACGATCGCTCGGCGGCGTTCGGCTCGAGGACCCAGCCCCCCTCATCGCCGGTTGGGCGCAAGAGCTCCCGCTCCGAAACCCGCACCTTCACCGAGCCGCGTAGCCCTGCGAGGATTTCAGCCTCCAGCCGGGCGTGGGAGAGCATGGGCACCAGCCGGGCGACGGGCCGCCCTTGCTTGAGCTCGCCCGCGGGAATGACCTTCCTGCCCATGGACGTGTTCTACGGGGGATCGGTCATCGCCCTTGCTCGTCGTGCGCGGCCAACCGAAGTAACCACTCGACCTGTTCACGCGTTTGCGACGGAAAGACGACGACGAGATCGCGCTTGTGTGGCTCCGACCATCTCTTCTCGACGGTGTCGCGCAGGATCGACAAGTACGTCTTCGAACCTACGGCATCGTCAGCGAGGGGCAAATCGCGGTGCTTCAGAACGACGGGGCCTGCGGGGAGCCAAGCAAGGTCGCGTATGCATTCCCACAGGGCGTCCCAGTTGGCCCCGAAGTAGTCAGGAAACCGAAGACGCTGCGCAAGCTCATCGAACAGCGCCTCCTTCGTTCGAATCCCAGGAGGCACCTCCGCGACCACGGCCGGTGAGGTGGGGAGCGACGGCTCATCGAAGCGGAATGGTGACGAGAGAACCATCAGTTGAGGGGGATGAAGGTCTTGTAGTGATCGGGCGTGTAGTAGAGCTCGCCGCCCTGACCACGGATGATTCGCTGCGGTCCGACCCCGCTGACTCCCGGCGTCGGGTGCACGAACTCCTGGTAATAGCCGGGGCTTCGCCTCGGAAGGAGACCCTGGTCGTTGCGGAAGATGTCGCGCGGGCTGAGCTTCCCGGACTGGATGGCCTCAACGGTCGCTCGAACATCGACGGTCCCGCGACCGACTCCCTTGCCGTGGGAGGTGGCCGTTACGTCGTCGATGAAGCCTGTCGTTGCTCGGCTACCACCCTTTGCGGCGCCAGGGCTCGAGGGGGACGGAGCACCTGGCGGTGCGACCTTCATCGGGCCGGGCGCTCCCGCCGCCGGAGGTACTTCCGGAATCCCCGCCCTCGCCGCGATCCCCGCCTCGCGGAGCACCGCCGCCGCAACTCCGACCCCGACTAGGGCGTTGACCGCCGAGATGAGGACCTGGTTCTGCAGACCGCGCTCGCGCGCCCTGGTGGCGAATGCCCTGGAGAGTGTTTCGCGGAGGCGGTCCGCTCCGGGTCTGCCCCTGTTCAGGAAGTCCAGGAAGGTCCAATCCGGAATGCAGGTCCCAGCAAGCTCCCGGTACACCATCACCTGGCATTCGGGACTGGTCACTCTGTCGGCCACGCCTGTGCCCGCCTGCGCGAGCTGCCGTTCCAGCTCAGCCCAGATGTTCACGGCACGCGCGCTTCCCTTGGCCGCCTCTGAGTAGACGGCATCCAGTTGCTCGGGGTCCCGCGCCAGCGCGATCAGGGCCGCGTGGTGTCGCTCGGTCAGGACGTTCCCGTACCGGTCCGAGAGCGCGTCATAGTCGGGCGGCTGGGCCACGCAGAGCCACGCCAGGGCCAGCAGCCAGGTTCCCATTCCCCTCCATCCTATGTCCTTCACGCGCCTGAGCCTCCGGTACCCGGAGCTCTGGCGTCGACCCCGTATTCACTAATCGTGAAATCGGGATAGAATAAAAGCTCGGCAACCCGGGCGGGAAGGCGCGGGCGGTCCGGCGTACGCGCTGTGGATAGGCACAGCCACGACCGGGCAGGCGGCCCCCGTGCCATGGCAGCCCGAACCCCGGCTGGGGTGGCGCGCCTCCTCCAGGCCTGGAGCATGACATCCCTCCCGGACACCTCGGGGACGCAGGCACCCCATCGTGGCTCAGGAAGGACGCGCCCCGGATCGTCAGCTCTCAGCCGGCCAAGGATCACGCCGGTCCCCGTTTCCCACTGCGAAACGGCTCGCCTTTCGCGAGCTCGACGTGGGGGGACACACATGAAGAGGCAGATGAGTGCGGTCATGGCCGGGCTCGTGGGCTGCGGCTTGCTGGCGTGCATCGGGCCGGTGGGCGCGGAGCCGGCGAGCTCCGCCAGCCCGGTCGACGGCAAGGTCTCCACCACCGAGATCGCCCAGCCGGTGCTGGCGGCCATGGAGCTCACCCAGGAGACGGCGCCGGCTCGCGACGCCGAGCGGCAGCAGGCGTTCGACACCCGGCGCGCGCAGCTGGAGCCCATGGCCAAGGGCCTGTACGAGTCGGTCAAGGCCGGCGTGGACGTGACCGGGTTCCTGGCCGCCTCGAAGGACTACGTCGAGACCCCGCTGTCGGAGCTGGACCCGCAGGTCGTCGACGCGGTGAACAAGCAGTATGCGCCTGCCATCCAGACCGCGATCGCCAAGACCGTCGGCGTGGCGGGGGTCGGCGGCCTGCTCCAGCAGGTCCAGGTCATGGCGGGCCCGCCGGGTGATCCGAGCGGCGGCGGCGCCCCTCCCGGCGGGGGCGGCTGCTGCTCCACCAACCGGTTCCTCCCGCCCTGGGACGGCCTCTACACCGAGGGAGACTTCGGGGCGCGCGCCATCGCTCCCGGGGCGTTCACGCAGCTGAGCCCCGGCGTCCGCAGCGCCATCGCCTTCGCTCCGCACCGGCTCCAGCAGAGCGGGCACCTGGTCTCGGTGGCGGCGCCGGGACCCAGCAGCGAGCTGGTCACGGTGACGCTCGACACCAGCTGGGTCATCGGGCTCTCGGGGCTGGGCTACGCCCACGTCTGGCTGGGGCTGGACATGTTCGTGACCAGGCCGGACGGGACCGTCGTCTGCCGCGCGTCCCACCTCGAGCAGGACAACCAGTGGACGTGGGCCGGCGGGTTCCTGCACCTCTCCGACCACCGCCCGGGCCCGACGGTCACCCGCTCCTGCCGCTTCGAGCGCGTCTCGGGCGATCCCACCACCTACTCGGTCAACGTCTCCGCCAGCGTCGACGGGACCTTCATCGGCTTCTCGGGCGGCTACGGTGACTACTTCGTCAACCTGGGGCCCATCGACGTCACCTCGTGCGCCCTGCAGTGATCTCCCGCGTCACGACACCCAGTCGTGCGCGGAGATCCCGTACTTCTTCATCTTGAAGGCGAACGTCCGCAGCGGCATCGCGATCAGCTCCGCCGCGCGCCGCTGCACCCCTCCGGCGGCCACCAGCGCCTCGCACATCCGCTGGCGCTCGATCTGCCGCAGCTCCTCGGCGATGGAGCGGAAGGCCGCGGGAGGCTCGCCGGTGGCGCCCCCGCCCCTGGCGCCGGCGCCGTTCGGGTCGGCGCGTCCGAACGGGAGGTGCGAGGCCTCCACGATGGCCCCCGGGCTCACCGCCGCCACGTAGTCCATCGCGTTCTTGAGCTCGCGGACGTTGCCCGGCCAGGGGTGGGCGCCCAGCGCGCCCATCGCCGCCGCGGAGAGGTGCACCGGTGTCCGGTTCTGGCGGGCCACGGCCTCGGCCAGGAACGCGTTGGCCAGCAGCGGGATCTCGCAGGGCCGGTCGCGGAGCGGAGGGAGCATCACCACCGCGGCGGAGAGCCGGAAGAAGAGGTCCTCCCGGAACCGGCCGACCTTCACCTCGTCGGCGAGGACGCGGTGCGTCGCCGCCACCACCCGGAGGTCCACCTCGCGCTCCTTCGAATCCCCCAGGCGGATGACGCGCTTCTGGTCCAGCGCGCGCAGGAGCTTGGCCTGGATGGACAGCGGCAGCTCGGCCACCTCGTCGAGGAAGAGGGTGCCGCCGCTGGACTGCTCGATCCGCCCGGCGCGCGGCCGGTCGGCGCCGGAGAACGCGCCCCGCTCGTGGCCGAACAGCTCCGCGTCCGCCAGCGTCTCCGGCACCGCGGCGCAGTTCAGCGCCACGAAGGGCCCGGTTCGCCCGGACCACTGGTGGACGGCCCAGGCCGCGTTCTCCTTGCCGCTGCCGGTCTCGCCGTGGACGAGCACGGGGAGGGAGCTGGCCGCCAGGCGGCGCAGCAGCTCGAACAGCTGCACCATGGCCGGATCGGCGACCACGATCGACCGGTCGCCGATGGAGAGCCGGTGTGAGGCCGCGCTCGTCAGCAGCCCGTTGGCGGGCGCGGTCAGCGCGGCGATGCGCGCCGATCCCAGGAGCACCTCCGCGTCGAGGCCGTCGCGCGGGGCGCTGGACAGGCCGGCGCGCACGCCCGGCGCCAGCGGGCGGAGGACCTCGAGGAGCTGCTCGCCCACGGCGCACGCCTCCTCCGCGTCCAGCTCCGGGAGCACCACCAGCAGCAGCGAGGCCCCGGCCAGCCCCACGAAGTCGATCAGCCGCAGGGGATCGTTGGCGGCGCCCACCAGGTCCGTCACCGGGGCGCTGCCCGGGCCGGGGTCGAGCGCGAGCACGCTCAGCGCCCGCTCGTAGTGCAGCACCCGCTCCAGCTCCCCGGTGAGGCGGGACCGCAGCTCCACCGCGCTCAGGATCGGCCGCGCGGGCCGGGGCCGCTCTCCGGAGTGGAACACCAGCGTGACGTCGCCCAGCATCACCACGTCGCCGCTCTGGAGCGGGCGCGCGCCCGTCACCTGCTCGCCGTTGAGGCGGACCCCGTTGTGGCTGCCGAGGTCCACGATCCGCGCCTCGCCGCGCTCCAGCACCACCTCCGCGTGCTGGCGGCTGACGGAGAGATCCCTGATCACGACCCCGGCCTCCGGGCTCCGTCCGATCACCAGGTTGCCGCTGCGGGGCAGCGGGTAGACGGCGGACGTGCTGCCTTCGAGGATGAGCAGGTAGTGGGGTTTGCCCGGATCCGGATACGCCGCTGTCCTGCGCCGACGTCCGTCGAGCGTGTCCCCCTGGGGTTCCATCTCGAAGGAGGATGTCTACGCCCGTAATCACGGGCAAGTCAGGGCTCAAGAGCGTGATGCAAAGCTGGCATCTCGCGGCAAACCCTGCCTCGGAGGTGAGCAGCAACTCTTGCTCGCCGTGCCTCCGTCTCCTGGTGCACAGACGAGCGTCAGGCGCCGGTTTTCCCTCGGAACGTCGCGGACCGCCGCGACCGGAGACCGCCGGGCACGGGGTTTGCTCTGCTGGTGCCGGGAACCAAGGTGGTGGGTCATGGGAATAAACGAGGGAAGAATGGCTGATCGATCGGGGGCGGGAATTGTTCTCAAGTTCGTCAAGCTGAAGACAAAGATCGGCCGGCCGTCGCCGGAGGAGCTTGAGAGGTGGGCGCGGCACCAGGCGGACATCGCCATCGCCGGTATGACGGAGGCGGACCTGGCCGGCATGGGCCTGGACGCCGGCGGCCTCGCGTCGCTGCGCGCCACGCTCGCCGAACGGCTGGAGGCGATCGCGTGCTTTGCCGCCAGCCGCCATTCGATCCCGGCATGGAACTGAGGCTCGCGGCGCGCGGCGTCGCATATCCTGGCCTGATGAGCGAGGACGAGCTGCGCGTCGAGCTGGAGCCCGCGGCGGAGCTGTCGGAGGCCATCAGGTCGGGGCTGATCCACGCCAACAGGACCCGCGTGACGCTGGAGCCGATCAAGCACGTGGTGGTCCACGCGCGGGACGGCTCCGGGCGGCTCCTGGGCGGCGTCATCGCCGGGCTGGGCTTCAGCTGGGCGTACGTGGACGTCCTGTGGGTGGATGAGGCGGAGCGCCGCCGCGGCCTGGGGACGAAGCTGCTGGCGCGGCTGGAGGAGGTGGCGCGCCAGCAGGGGATCTTCAAGGCCCGGCTCAACACCGCCAGCTTCCAGGGGCAGGTGGCGTTCTACGAGCGCCGGGGCTACCAGGTCTTCGCGCAGCTCCCGTTCGCCACGCCCGACGGGCAGCAGCACGTGGACTACTTCATGAAGAAGGACCTCACGGCGCCCTGAGGTCCAGCACCAGCCGCGCGGCTCCCCCGGCGGCGAAGCTCTGCCGGGTGAGCTGGTGTGGAGCGCCATCGGTGAGGCGGAAGGTGACGAGGGAGGGGGGGCCGACCGCGCCGGCCGGCTGGGGGGACTGGCCGGCGCGGTCGGTGCAGTCGGCCGGGGCCACGTTGAGGTGGAGCCGGACGCGCCCCGCGAGCTCGTAGAAGGTGCGCGGGCCGGGGATGGCGTACCAGCGGCCGGGCTCCAGGATGACCTCCCGCTTCTCCTGTGGGAACAGCCGGCTGGTGTCCTTCCCCTCCACCGCGTCCAGCGACACGCGCGCGCGCCGCTCCACGCGGAGGCTGATCTGGAAGCGCTGGGCGGTGGCGTCGCTCCGGGCCAGCAGGTCCGCGCCCTCCCAGGAGCCGTCCGGCCGCTCCGTCTCGCCCAGCACGCTGACGGTCATCTCCATCGGCGCGCGGCCGCGGGCGTCGGCGCGGAGGAAGCCCTCGCGCAGCATCCCGCCGACGAGCGCGGAGGCCACCGCCTCCGCCAGCAGGAGCAGCGGATGCCGGAGGAGGAATCGAAGCCAGCTCATGCGCGCTCTCCCACCGGGAGCGGCCGGAGGATGTCCGCGGAGCCGATCTCGGTCACCGCCTCGGCCAGCGCCGCCGTCCGCTCCGCCAGCGAGGTGAGCGCCGCCTCGCCCTCCAGGCACCGCGGCGCCGTGGCCGACTCCACCAGCCGCGAACGGATCTCGCCCAGGCTGCGCTCCAGGTCCTGGAGCTCCTCACCCGCCTTCGCCGCGCGGAGCAGCAGGCCGCGCCGCGGGAACCCGTCCGGCAGGCGGCACGCCTCGGACAGCGCGCGCGCCCGCGCCCGGTGCACGTCCACCGCGCGGTGGGCGCCCCGGAGCAGGTCGCGGCGGCCGTCGGGGAAGAAGGCGGGGAACCGGGAGGACGCCTCGTCCAGCGCTGCCACCGCCCCGTCCGCCTGCAGCAGCGCGCTCCACGGCGCGTCCGCCGAATCGATGGACACCCCCAGCCGATCCAGGTGCGGGCAGCGCCAGGCCAGCTGCAGCTCCCCGCGCCGGAGCAGGAAGGCGATCGCCGCGATCGAGGTCAGCACGCCGGCCGCCAGCGTCCCCAGCGCCAGGACGGGCTCGCGGAGCGCGATCAGCTGGAACGCCGCCGCCAGCGCGAACAGCGCGACGACGATCTCGGTGCCGGCGCGCCGCGCCAGGCGCCGGAGACGAAGGAAGGTGCTCATGCCGCCGCTGCTGGTGCTCATGGAATCCTCGACTGCGCCTGCGCCAGCGCGGACTGCTCGCTGGGAAATTCAACGTCCAACCGGACCACTCTTCCGGAGAGGCCGAGCCACACACCGCCGTGACCGGAGACCTCCACCGCGGAGACCGCGCCGCCCGCCGGAACCAGCGCCGCGCTGCGCCCGCGCGCCACCAGCAGGCCGGACGGCGTCCCGGCGAAGGCCCGGTCGCCGGCCGCCGCCAGCGCGCGCGGGTTGATGCGGCCCTCGGGCAATCCGTCCGCCGGCGCCAGCGGCGCCGCCCCGAGCTGCATCAGCCCGCCGTCGAAGGTGCCCACCCAGGTCGCCTCTCCCGTGGAGGCGACCGCGGTCACAAACTGTGCCGGGAGGGCTCCGTCCAGCCTCTCCAGCCGGACCCGGCCCTCATCGACCCGGACCTTGATGAGCCCGTCCACCCCTCCGAGGCAGAGCCAGCTCGCGCAGCTCGCGAGCGAGGTGGGCTGCTCCACCAGGAGGCCCTGGTCCGCACCCCACCGGGTGAGCTTCCCGCCCTCCATCCGCACCACGCCGCTCCGCCCCGCGAACCACACCGCGCCGTCGATCCGCGCCACCGCGCTGAAGGCCCCGCTCGCCACCCTCCGCGCGCGCTCGCCGGGCGCGGCCACGAACGCTCCGTCGTCCGAGGCGACACACAGGTTCCCCACCTCGTCGAACGCGAGCGCGTTCACCGCCGCCACGCCCTCCACCCGGTGCGCCGTCCCGTCCCGCTCCACCGCGAACGCGCCGTCGTCGAACGTCGCCACCGCCACCAGCTCGTCCCGCTCCGCGATGGCCACCACCGGCCCCTGCGCCGGGACCACCCGCTCCTCCAGCACCCTGGCCTCGACCTGCACCCGCTCCACCTTCTCGCCGCCCGCGCGCACCGACGACGCCCGGTCCGGCGGGGCGAGCACCGGCTGCGGCAACCGCCGGATCCGCTCCCACCACAGCTCCGCGGAGTCCGGCCGGCCGGGAGCGCCCGCGCCCTGGACCACGAAGGCCACCGGCGCGCCCACTCCCAGCGCGACCGCGCCCAGCGCGGCCGCCACCTTCGCCGCGGTCCTCACGGGAGGATCTCCACCATCGCCGTGGTGACGGCGCTGTTCCCGGCGAAGTCCTGGGCGACGAAGCTCACCGGGTAGCGGCCGGGCCTGAGGTCGGAGTTCGTCTCCACCATCCCGGCGAACCCGGCGGACATCGGCTCCAGCTGCAGCCGCACCTCGCGCCCGTCCCAGAGCCGCGCGGTGACGGACCGGATGTCGAACAGCGCCTTCAGCGCCTCGCCCTGGTCGCCGCGGGCCAGCAGGGTGGCCGCCACCTCCACCGGGCTGATCACCGCGCGGGCCTCCAGCCGGACGGTCCGGCCGGCGCGCGCGGAGCCGGCGCGGGCGGCGAAGGCCGGCGCGGCGGTGTCGATGGAGATGCTCTGGTCCACCCACTCCTTCCGCCCGTCCGCGTGGGCGATCTCCACCCTCACCGGGTAGGTGCCGTCGCGGGTGTCGGCCGGCACCAGGAAGCGGGCGATCCACAGGCCGTCGTCCTCGCTCCAGCGGGCCTGCTTCACCTCGCTCCAGGCGGGCAGGTACACGCGCACGGTGGCCTCGCGCGGCGCGCGCACGCGCACGGTGGGGTCGCCCGGCTTCACCCGCTGCGGGCTCACCGCCGCCACCATCACCGGCTGCGCGGCCACCATCGCGGTGTAGGGGGTGAGGATCTGGAACTGCTTGGACAGCGCGATCACCTCGGTGCGCGCCTCCTCGCTCTCGCCGTTGAGCCGGTTCTGCGCCAGCAGGAAGTCGATCCGCCGCTGCGCCCACAGGCGCGCCACGAAGGCGTCGGCGGTGGCCTTCTCCGGGAAGGTGGCGTCGAAGGGCAGCGAGACGCGCTTGCCGTTGAGCATCCCCTCCATGGCCGCGCGCACCGTGCCGCTGCCGCGGTACCGGCCGACCATCACCAGCTGCGAGCCCTTGTAGAGGTCAGGCAGCATGTCCGGGTACATCATCGCGGTGGTGACCGAGCCGAACTTGAAGCTCACGTCGGAGAGCACCGGGCGCGAGATGCGGCCGTAGAACCCGCCCACCACCTCCTCGATGGTGTGC
>Ga0209382_10007390_pt1 | contig 14003 bp, 23 predicted proteins | sample SoiMetdeltSBSDD5_FD_187599 | JGI IMG/M metagenome (GOLD analysis project Ga0209382, IMG submission 187599) | Bulk soil microbial communities from a Populus tree surrounding site in Tennessee, USA - Soil MetaG P. deltoides SBSDD5 (SPAdes) (version 2) | ecosystem: Environmental > Terrestrial >... | reverse complement strand
GCGCACGGTGGCATGGCGACCGGCCGTTCGTGGTGGAGGAGGCTTCGCTGCCCGCAGTTCTATTTCCGGGCCTCTTGGAAAGGAACGGCATCGACCACCGGATTGTCGCGCTGGCCCAGCTCTACGGGATCTTGCTCGGCAAGGCCGACGAGCGCATTACGATTGCGGCCGCCCCGCCGGCTATCGCCGATAGTCTTCGTGTCGCGTCGAGCACTGCAGTGATGCTGCTGGATCGACTTCTATTCACGCTCGATGGTCAGCCCGTAGAATGGCGCGTCGCACATTGTCATTTGCGCGGCGGGTTCTATCGCGCCGACATGGGTTGAGCCCGCACTGCTCGCGAGATCGTTCTATGAGGACAACAATCTGGCGATGGCCTTGACGATGGCCTCGGCGTGAGCCGGTCTGCGCATGGGAGGAACAGCGCTCTTCCCGACATGTAAGGTGTAAGGCGGTGGCACAGTCCCGTAGAGAAGAATCGGCATAGGGCGCCGCCCCCCTATAGGAGCCCGGCGCGAGCATCTTCCTATTCGCCCCAGCTACGGACGATCGTCCCGCGAGGCCTTTGACCCCTGGCTGTGTAAAAACGTGAGCGGATCAAAAAGCCGCTAGTATTCTATTCCAACTCGGCATCAGGTCGCGCCGCCGGCGGGGTCCGCTGCACGATTGAGCTGCCGGCACATTCTACGGTCGAAACTGTTGCAGCTGGCCCTGCTAGTGCATCCCGCGGCGCTCGTAGCAAGGCGGGCACCCGTCGATGAAGCTCCAAGCAAGGTGCCGCTGGGCAGATCCTAGAGCTCTCTCGACGCAGAACGTCCACAGGGCACATTGAACCGCATTCCCTCAGGGTTTTCCCTGATGACGCCGACCTCTTTTTTGGACGAGAGTCCCCCGCTCGCAGGTGCAAGACGAGGGAGGCACCCGTCGGCCATCAAATGCGCTCCATCGGTCCCGGTGTGTCTGCATGGCACCCCGCACCAAAGCCGAGGAGCACCGATGGTCATACCCGTGAAATCCGATCTGGTGGTGTTATCCATGAGTGAAGCCGGCTCACCCGCACACTCGATCTGGGCGCCGAATAGCGACGAGTTGCTGCGTCTGGCAATCCAGGTCGGGGGCATCGGAATCTACGAGACCGATTTTGACGTGAACCGAACGCGGTTCTCTCCTGAGTTGTGTGCAATCCTGGGTCTACCGGCTGGAACTGAGATGACCTACGCGGAAGCATCGCGACTATTCGATGAGCGCGATCGAGCAGCCGTGAATGCGAGCCTGGAAGCGGCTGGCAATTCCGCCGATGAAGGAAAATGGAGCGGTGTGCATCGGATCGTGCGCGCCGACGGAGCCTTACGTTGGGTGTCGATCCACGGGCGGCGGCATTATCGCGATACGGCCGCCGGACGGCAGGCCGTGCGCTCAATCGGCACCGTCATCGACGTCACCCATCTGAAGGAAACGGAGGCAGCGCTCCGCGAGAGTGAGCTGCGATTGCGGCTTGCCCTGGAAGCAGCGCAGATGGGCACTTTCGAGGCCGACATTGGCGGCACCCAAGCCATCATCGATGCGCAAGAGGCCCGCTTGCTCGGCTTGCCGGCTGAAACGCGGTGCGTTACCACCGATGAGCTGCGAACACGCATACCTGTTGAAGATCTGCAAGCAAGCGACGAAAAACAGAAGCGTTTGACTGAGAGGGGCGAGGCGTATCAGCACGAGTTTCGCCTTCGCATGCCAGATGGGTCCGAGCGCTGGCTCAGCGCTTCCGCGGACCTGAGGTCGAACCGCATTTTCGGCGTGAATTTCGATGTTACCGAGCGCAAGCGGGCCGAGGCGGCGCTTCGAGCAAGCGAGACACGACTGCGTGTCGCGACGAGCGCAGCCGCTCTCGGCGTCTTCGAAAGGGATGTCAAAGCGGATCGCACGGTATGGGCCAACGACCGTGCCTTCGAGATCTTCGGACACACTCGGGGAGACCGCAGTCTGACGAGACAGCAGCTCATGGAGGACTACGTACACCCGGACGACGCCGAGGCAGTCAAAGAGGCGTTTCGGGATGCCAGGCGGAAGGGAGGCTCTCACCACGTTACTTGCCGCATCCGGCAGAAGGGCGGTTTGCAGCGTTGGCTGCAGATCGATGGAAAGTACGAACTGAGCGAGATGGGCGAGCCATTACGGCATATCGGCGTATTCGCGGACATCACGGAGCGCAAAGCGCTCGAGCAGGAGGCGAAGGAACTCTCCGAGCGCCTAGTCAACCTTCAGGAGGAAGAGCGGCAACGGATCGCGCGAGAATTGCACGACTCTACTGCGCAGCACCTTGTCGCCGTCAATCTCAATCTAATGAGCCTGAGAGCTAAAGTCGATTTGAGGAACGATGAGGTGAAGCTTTGGAACGAAGTCGAGGCTTCGATGGCGGAAGCATTGAAGGAGCTTCGCGCATTCAGCTACTTGATGCACCCTCTTGGCCTAGACGCGGACGGACTGCGCTCAACCATCCGTCGATACATCGAGGGATATGCCCAGCGCTCGAGGCTCGCCGTCAAGCTTAGGTCGAGCGCGAACGTCGACAAGTTGCCGCTCCACATGCAAAGGTCGCTCTTTCGTATTGTTCAGGAAGCCCTGGCCAACGTCCATCGTCACGCGTCTGCATCGCATGTCTCCGTTGACCTGCGATGGATTGCCGATCGGCTGCACGTGATAGTCATTGACAATGGTCGGGGGCTGGAAGGCATGCAGGGGGAGCGATCCTTTCGGCCGGGGGTTGGACTCTATGGAATCAAGGCGCGAGCGCGTCAGTTTGGCGGCGAACTTATGATCCAAGCGAGACCGAGCGGCACCAGGCTCCATGTCGTAGCGCCCGTAAAGCGAGTGCGTGTCCTCAAGACTCCTAGCACGCACCTCAAGGGAACAAGAGTCCCCCTTGGCAGCCAATGATGGATCGACGAGCGGCCACCAAACAACATTGTGAGCGCCATTCCCGTCAGCTCCAGCTGAAAGGGCGAAGCACGGTCGATGCCAACGCCAGCCACGACCGAGCTACGCATTACGCGGAGCAGAATCAAATGCGTTGCTTGTCGATAGTGCTCTGTCAGAGCAGAGTTTGCCGCGCGACGGTGCAGGACAGCGAAGTCGTCCTTGGGCAAGCGCGACGATGGTGACGGGAAGTGGCAGGGCCACACGACGCGGCTCGTGACGCTGGGGCCGGGAGGGAAGTCCGGTCGCAGCACAGCCGCCTCGATCTGTTGAGACGGGGGGTTCAACAGCGGGAAGTGTGGCCCTGCGCGCGCAACGTGCATCAGAGACATTGCTCAAACAATACGGGTAGTTGCTGATTTCGGTATGGTTAACTACCCATCAGACCCGTTGCCGTCCTCAAGCGGGATTTAGTTCGCTCCCGCCCCTAAGAAGCCACATCCATTCGACCGGGATCGACATGGCCATCCCGGGGAGTGCTAAAAACGACCGCACAGGTGTGCTGTACAGCACAAGCCCAGGGCGTACTGCGACATAGAATAGTGCGATCAAAAGTACGTCTTGCGTAGGTTGAGCGACCCGCCGAGGGCTCATTGCAAATCGGTACACATGCTCCCTCCTTCTCTCTTGCCACCCATCCGTAGAAGACCGCCCGGCTTCATGCGTGGCTTGCTAGTGGGCGTTGCACTGTCCTCGGTAATTGGTGCTGTGCTCTACACCTTTTCTGAAACGAAACTAGAGCTATCCGGCCGGTGACGGAACGGGTTTGATCTCGGCCGTGAAGCCGATGCGGGCGAGGCGCTGGATGAGGCGTCTGGCTTCCGCCTGGGGGTTGGCCTGGCGGCGCGGCTCGAGGCGCTGCTCCTCGTAGTAGGTGCCGTGCTTGAGCATGTGATAGATGGTGCGCAACATCTCGGCGGCCACGGCGCAGATGGCGCGGCGCGCACCGCGCTTGGGTTTCAGCCTGTTGAAGAGGGCGTTGAACCTGCTGCCGCTGTTGCGCACCGCGGCCCAGGCGCACTGCACCAACGTCGTCTTGAGCCAGTTGGCGCCCGGCCGCAGGCGGCTCGAGCGGCGTTTGCCTGCGCTCTCGTCGTTGCGCGGCACCAGGCAGGCCCACGACAGGAACTGCCCCTCGCTCGGGAAGCGGCTCATGTCGATGCCGGTCTCGCCCAGCACCGCCGCCGCGCTGCGTCGGCCCATGCCCGGTATCGTCACGACCTGCTCGACGGCCGTGCGAAAGGGATCAAGGTGCGTCTCCACGTGCCGCTCGATGACCGCGATCGATCGGTCGAGGGCATCGATCTGGTCGAGATGCAGGCGCAGCAGCACGCGGTGGATCTCGGTCGGGCGGCCGTCGAGCGCCTTGGCCAAGGTCGCGGGCGAGGCCTGGATGCGTGAGCTTGCAAGCGCGGCCAGGCGCTTGGGGTCGCTCTCGCCGGCGATGATGGCCTGCAGCATCGCCCGCCCGCTCTGACCGAGCACGTCGGAGATGACGCTGTCGAGCTTGATGTTGGCCTCCTCCAGCGTCTTCTGGATGCGCTGGATGTGGGAGGTGCGCTCGCGAGTGAGCTGCTTCCTGGTGCACATCAGGCTCCTGAGCTCGCCCACCTCGCGCGGCGGCACGAAGCTTGCCTGGATCAGCCCGTGCGCCTGCAGGTCGGCGAGCCAGACCGCGTCGGAAACATCGCGCTTGCGACCCGGAACGGCCTTGACGTGCTGGGCATTGGCCAGCACCAGCTCGAAAGTGGCGGCGCTCGACAGGATGTGCCACACGGGCTTCCAGTAGACCCCGGTCGCCTCCATCGCCACCGATGTGACGCCGTGGCTCGATAGCCACTCCGCCAGAGCCATCAGGCCCGCCGTCGTGGTCTCGAAGGTGTGTACCTCGACGCTGGCTTTGCCGTCTTCGACGAGCCGGGCGGCCGCCACCACCGTCTTCTTGTGCACGTCGAGGCCGGCGCAACGCGGATTAAGCACCTCCATCGCTTTGCTCCCTCCTTGCAGTCCCACGCACGGCCGGTGCAGGACCCCCGACGAGATGAAGTCTGAAACGCATGCTCGAGGACTTGCGGTCCCGGCACAATCAAGGGTGCTCCAGGGGGTCCCGGGTCCGACTGACACACGGGCTCATGCGCACCAAGAAACCGAGCGACCTCTCCACCGGCCGGCGCTAGACTAACACCGTTTCGTCATCCAGGGTCGGCGCAGCCGGTGATCGGCTGACACCGCCCTAGTGCGAGCTCGTCCAATGCCGGCAGTCTGGGGAATGGGTTCCTTCGGCCATGAAATAGTGGATTCCGTAGAGAGGCATACAGGGATATTGGCGCCATCTCGCTAACAACGCGGTCGACTTGGGAAGCGCTGGATCATCAGAAGGACACCTTTGCGCTAATTTATTTCGCTCGATTTTTGGCAGGGCGCGCGCAATCCAATGGCCATAGTGCACCGTCAGAGCCGAGCCCATGCCGCTGGGCGCGCTGGGGTTCGACGAATTCCGCGCCGGCTATTGTCGTGCGCTTCGTCGCAGCTGAAAGCCCGCGAGGGCTGGCGGCGGTCGCCCGTGATCTCACCTATATCTTGAGCGATCAAAACGGAACGAGATGATATCGAGCACCTTGGGCCGCCTGGCGGAGATCGTGGCGCCGGAGGATCGTATGCGGAGTCGGAACTGGCGTTGCTCGACGTGCCGCACTGCCACGACGACTGCCGAGCCGGTGCCATTCCCGGGGCCTTGCGCGAAATGCAGCGGCATCTTCTTCGAAACTATTGACGGTCGTGTCGATCTGATCTTGAGCGAGGACACTGGCCGATCCGCAGTTCGCACTTCACTATCTTATGAAGTGCGTGGCAGCTGGCACTCCTACTCTGAGATCCCTCAAATGCCTGTAGACGCGGCCGTTTGCACGGGTCGGCGCCTTCCTTTCATGGCGCACTTGCTTCCTCGCTTCGTGCGCATCGTTTCAGGCGAAAGCAAAGAGGTCAGGTGCCAGGGAGATCGAATCTCACGAATTTGATTACTGGCTTTCGGAAGCCAGTCACTGAGTGTCGCAGGTCTCTTCTCTTTGTCGCTAGTTATCTCTGACGCCCATATAGTGGCGGCGGCCGTGCTCATCGGGACTAGGCTGTAGCCTATCTCAAATCACGTGCAAACGGGCTGGGCGGGCGGCGCCCTTTGGAGGCCGTGCAATGCCGGAATGGGAATATCGAAAGATTGATTTGAACGTACATCGTCCGCAAGGCGATGAACTAGAGCTGCTGAACGCCGCTGGCGCCGACGGTTGGGAACTGGTCGGCATCGCGAGCAACAACATCGCGTATCTCAAAACTGAGGTCGAAGAGATCGGTTCGACGCAAACGGCTTCTGCCGTAGGCAAGAGCGAGCCCGATCACGTGAACGCAAACAGGAACGATGAAAGGGCGGGCGCTCAAGACTCTACGGTCAAGTACCGTGATCCCCTGACGCGCGAGACGTGGTCGGGGCGTGGGCGCATGCCGAACTGGCTCAAAAGAAAACAGGAAGCCGGTGAGGATTTGGAGGAGTACCTAGTCTAACCATGGCTGCGATTGCCGTGGACGTCGCCATACCAATAGGGTGGTTAGCGCGAGCGAGGGCTTGTTTCCTCCGGCACATTCAGACCGTTCGGCATTGTGCTACCGGTCGCGTCGTCCGCACAGATTGGCCTCCGTGCGGATAGGCCGTCCGGCGCTCCTCGAGCCACCCCGCTGCTCGGAGCGCCGGCGGCTGCTGGATGAAGGGCACCTCGAATGCTTGCGCGTGGCGCGATGTTTGGGTCGACTGGCTGCTCTACCGACGATGGATCGTTTTGTTCACGTCCCGCCTTGGCAGCCGCCCTAATGTTCGTGGCGCTGCGATGGAAGCTCTTTCTGCGGCTCAGTTGGGAACAGCAGCAGGATATCTCGGCACAACGAAGCGGTCAGCTCGGTCGCGACGACGCCCGAACCATTCGGATCGAGCCAATCCATCAGCACTTCCGTCTTCGAAACCAAATCGCGGGCTGAGCCAGAAGGTGTCTTGACCATTCTGCGAGCCAGCGCGGTCAAGCGGTCGCGCACGGGGTCGCCAAGCTCATCCAAATCAGCGACCCGATCCAGGTCCGCACGCAGGGCTCGATATTCCAAGGCCATCTCATCGAGGCCCATGGCATTCCTCCCGGTCAACTGAATCCTGTCGCGGTTTGCGTCACTCGCCATTGTCGCACGGTCGTTCGTCGTAGCCCAAGAGATCGTTGGGCGCGACCTGCAGTGTCACGCAAATCTTGTGGATGAGGGTGAGATTCGGCTCGACCTCGGCGCGCTCGTAGCGGGTGTAGCGGTTCTCCTCGATGCCCAACGCTCGCGCAAGCGAGCGCGCCGTAGCGAACCCCTTCTGGGCCCTCAAGTGCCGGAGCTGCCTTGCGAAGCGATCACGCGCTGAGAGAGGGGACGCTACAGAATCTCGCGCCATGGATACCCTCCATTAACAATAGAACGACCTATCCCCGCTCCGCTTGCCAGGGATATGATGGTTCGATGCGAGGCGCAAGATCGTTTGCGGCGATTATCGTGAAGCTCACCGATGCCGAGCTGGCTGTCGTCCGCCGCGACGAGGCGTTCGACGGCATCATCGTGTGGCTCGCCCGCTGGCGTGCTGACGGCGTGGTGGACGCGGCCTACCAGCGCCTCATTGGAACCATCAATTAGAGCCACGGCCTCAACGAGCTGCACCACGTGGCTGGGACGGGCGGCAGGCAAGCAGTCTCTCCTAGAATTATGCTTGCGACCTTGGCATCCCCCGTTTGCGGGAGGTTTCAGTCAGAAGCCAAATAACTATCGTCTCACGCTCGAATTACGCCGCTGAGCCATCATCTCGGCATTCGATGATCGATGACAGGTTGTCGTCAGCTTCGCATCGTTAGCGGAGGTTGGCCATGAAGATCCTCATCTCTGCTCACATCGCCCTGTCGGTCCTTGCCGGGATCGCGGCCCCCGCGGCTGCATTTGATACCTCGGGCTTCTACCAGGAGCTGGACCGGCGGTCCGGCGGGACAGCCAATTAAGCCCAACTGGAATCGTGATTGGGTAGCAGTTGCCTAGTCGCGTTGGGCCAATGCAGTCGCAGCACACCGCTTGAGAGCGATCGTGCGGCGTCCCCGGAGTGCAGTGCGATCCCTTGAGCACTGTCGCTCTGGCTGGCAGCGGGGCCTTGGGGTGCAATGCTGGGAAGCGTTGCACCCCAAGCGTGCCGAGGCCGGAAACGGCAAGCCCGTGGTCCGAGCATAGGCCAGGCGACGACTGCCATCGTGCCTGATCCTTATTCCTCTTCGAACGACCTCAAATGCTCGGCACCCAAGTCTCCCCCAACTGGGGATGCACAAGTCTGATTGGACACGCATTTACATTTTCCGGGTCCGGCTCACCACGGTTAGGGCGGCCTCCCTGTCCACGCGAACCAAGCCGGCCTTTTAATGAAATTGCCTGACGATGATGATCCGCTCAGCGGACCGATCAAGGATGAGGGGGATATCGCTGCGTGACGTTGGCGTTGTCGCCATAGCACTTGCAGTGTTCGCAATCATCACCTCAATTGTTATTGGGATGATCTACCTGGTCGACTTGATGCGCTAGTGCACAACGGCCAGGCCCGACGACCCCGCTCGCGACGTCTACAATCAGACGCCATATACGCCTCCCCGCGCAGCGCGCCGATCAGATCGAGGGCTGTACCACGGGCTCGCCGGAGGAAGACGGATCTCAGTGCCAAGTTGATTACGAGCGCCGACGCTGGCCGGAGGGCCAGGCGCCTGGCGGGAAGGGCTATGCTGGCCACCGGAGCCGAACTGGCACTGGGTCGGAGCAGTCAGTGCAGGTCGAGTTCGAATGCGCACACCATGCCGGTGGTGTGAAAAACACGTGCCCAATTCTGCACCGTGCCAGCGATCACCTGAGTCCCGACCCCGATTGTGCCTGGGATGATCAGGCTAGACATCCCACTCTCGGTCCACTTGAAGTGAAGGCGGCGCGAGCCATTGGCGACGACGCGCCACTGCACTTCGAGTCTACCTCGGGTCGAGGAAAGCGCTCCGTACCTCGCCGCGTTCGTGGCAAGCTCACTGATCACGATTGCCAACTTGGTTACTTGCGACCCCGAAAGGTGAACGCCACCGCCTCGCAAAGCGATACGCTCGGGGAAGGCCCCAATGAAAATGGCAAGCTGATCTTCGATGACCTGTCGAAGCTCTGCTCCACGCGCCGAAGTCACGCGCGCCGCGGCTTCGCGGCCATGATGTCTGACTTCGATCAGATCCCAGTAGCCATGGCGCTTCGCAAGGCCATGCCTGTGGCAATGCGTGACATCGAGCATCTCACCTGCTGAGCACCCATCCATGGGATAGCTACACAGCGCGAGGATGCGCTGATCCTTGAAGGCTTCATTGACAGCCCGCTCATAGATCAGGAAATCATCCCAGGTGCCTTCGTCCAGAAACGATGCGTTGCCGCTGCCACGAAGACCCGCGTATCCCAACGCTAAAGCTTCCTCCTTTTGTGACAACCAACCCCGGATCTTCTCGGCGGTGCTCAGCGGCGCGAGCCTCGCGTACCATTCGTCCTCCCCGAATATTTGCATCTGGCCGGAGGCAGTCCGCGTGTCAAACTCCGACATGGCCGCTCGCATCTCGCTGGCTGCCCGATCTCTTCCGTAGGGCTCACAGGTGACCCACAAGCAGCGCTCGTTGCTTTCCAAGCCCGCCTTGAAGTAGGGGACGAGAACCTCGCCGAGGTCGTCGGCGGAGCGATAAAAGTGACAGACGTGGTCACCCCATTCGAAAAGTCCGTCGAGCCCAAGGCCGCTCCTGGTAGATTGGGAACTGAACATTCGCCTCTCCCAGCTCAGCCGCACCCGCCTCTTCTGCGCTCAAGTCCGTCGAAAAGCCAGCACCCTCTCTTGCGCTGCAAAACTCTTTCGCAGGTGCGTAGGGGTTTCCACTGACGCTGGTAGGGCATACTTCTAGATGGGCTGGGAGAGGCATTGGAAATATCCTCAGTGGAGGTGATGATGCCTTCACATCCATTTTCGAAAGCAGCCTTCACTTGCGGGCAAGCCCAGACTGCGGAAATTACCGAAGGCGCTGCCAGCGAGCTGGAATGCTCGCGTTTGCGCTTGCGTGCCGACGAGAGGGTCTACCGCATCCACCGGGTTCGAGATCGTGGGGGCCGTGTTTTCCTGGTCGAAGATGTGACGGTGCCAGCCGCACTGTTTCCGGGGCTGGCAGACAGGGGAACCGTCGCCGATCACATAGGGATCCTCGCTCAGGAGTACGGGGTACTGCTGGGGAAGGTGGAGGAGCGCATCTCGATGGGAGCACCGCCGGATGCTATCGCGAATGCTCTACGTGTCGCTCCTGGCACATCAGTAATGGCGCTCGATCGCATAGTGCTCATGCTCGATGGCTTTCGCCCGGTCGAATGGCGATTGGCCCATTGTAACCCGGCGGGTGCCTCGCATTTGTGAGCTGGATTTAGCGACGGGACCCTAGAGGTCGAGCCGCGAGCTGCAGGGCATTCCGATCTCTCTGGCTCAACCCAAATGCGGCTTCTCCCAACGCCGAGACTGAGCCACCGCAGCAGGCCGTCCGCATCGTCCTCATTTTTGATCATCGGCGCGCTTCTCCGACGTCAGTCCCTCGATCATGGCCTTGATGGTCGCCGGATTTCCCGCGAGGCCGCGGCTGCGGTGCACTAGGGCCATTGGATTGGGCGCGCCCTACCAAAATCCAGCGAACCAAATCAGCGCGAAGATGTCCATTCGATCCAGCGCTTCGCAAGTCGGCCGCGTTGTTTGCGAGATGGCGCTAAGATCCCTGTACGCTCCTTCTGCAACATCCACTACTTCTTGGCCGAATGCACCCAAGTCGCATCCCCAGACCCGCCGGCCAGCATCATCGGAGGAGCGGTGAGAAAAAACGTAGAGCACAGCACCGAAGACGGTGCAACACCCACTAGGAAGCCACGAATGCTGAGGCCGGGCGGTCTTCTACGGATAGAGGGGAAGGAGAGAGCATGTGTACGGATTGCAATGAACGGCGGTCCGCGCAACTCGTAACTTCTAGAATCGCAGTACCCTCTGGGCGTGTGCTGTACAGCACACCTGTGCGGTCGGTTTTAGCACTCGCCAGGGTGGCCATGTCGACGGGTCGAATGGATGTGGCTCCTTCGGCTTTGCGGCCGCCGGCCGGCGGATTGACCTCCAACGTCGACAGCAGGGGCCGCGCTCAGGACCGTTTACGACGGGATTGGCTGGCAGTCCCCCGGCTCCTTGACCATATGACCGGCGCAACCGACTGGTACTTCGACGTCGCCGCGCAGGTCGATCTGAAGTAGTGGGCTCGCAGTCGCGTGGCGCTGATCGGCGAGGCGGCGTATTTCGCTTCGCCCATGTCAGGTCAGGGCTCGTGCCTCGCCTTATCGGCGCGTACGTGCTCGCTGGGAACTGGCCGCGGCCTCGGGAGCACATTGGACGGTCTTCGCCGAATTACGACCGGTGACCGGCTGTTAAGACCGTTCGTTGCAGCCAATCAGCGACTGGGCATGCAATCGGCGGCCTGCATGACGCAGGATTCGGCGACAGCGCCCGCCGAGCTGTCGGGGCAGTGAAATCGATTATTAGCGGCTCCACTACACGCATCGCCGAGGTGGCCAACGCCATCGCACTGAAGGACGACACGACGTTGCTCCGCCCCTGACCCGGCTGCATCCTTTCGTCGAGTCTGCAGTGCTGCTTGCCAGTGTGTCCAGAAACTCATCCGAACTTGAGAACTTTCGGTGACCACGTGCGGTCCTCCCAAGCCCCCAGACGGAGGGTCACCGTAGGTGCCGCTGCAGCAACCTCCTGAATGCATGGATCTCTGCAGCAACCATCAGTCGAAAGTCGGGTTGCTTGATCGTACGGCAAACCAGGGTCTCGACGAGGGTTTTTGTGCAAAAGTTGCGGCTGCACAAAAACCCCTTGTTCTGAACATCTATTTGTGCAAAGCCACAACCCACACCAAAAAGCTGCATAGCCCCAACGGTTTATGGGTAGCTTGAGCATAACCATTTTCATCTCCCGTTCATGTTGCTGCCGCCAATCTGCCGCAGGGACGGGTGGGCTTCAGGAGAGGAGATGCGGGCGATGAGGAGTTGGGTGTTGGCGGTGAGTCTGCTGGCCGCCGCGGCGACGACGGGGGCACAGGCGGCGGACCTCTACGACGGCCCGCCGCCGCGCTATGGGTCGGCCTACGAGGATCCGCGCTATGCCGACATCTACAAGTATCCGGGGCCGGCACCCTATGCCGTGCCGCCGGCGCGGCCCTACCCCGGGCCCTATGCCGGTGCGCCGATCCCGCGCGAGCGCGTCTACCGCGACGACGACTACGGCGAGGAGCGTGGCTACTACGACGGGCCGCGGCGCCATTCCCATCTCGATCCGCGCCGGCCGTACGCGGGCCACTGCCTGCCGCGCGAGGCGGTCAAGGAGGAGTTGCTGCGCCGGGGCTGGCACGACTTCCATAATGGCAACGTGCAGGGCGACATCGCCACCGTTCACGCGCGCCGCCCGAGCGGCCGTCTGTTCGCGCTCGCCATCGATCGCTGCACCGGCGAGATCGTCAGTGCCGAGCCGCTGGAGCCGCGACGGTTCGGTCCTTACGCCTACGGTCCGCCGCCGCGACGCTGGTAGAGACCCAGGGCAGGGCTCCGGCTAGGCAAATGATCGAGGCCTCGGCTTCCCGGCCGGGGCCTTTTTTTGCCCTGCAGCGCCACGATCTGGACAGGATTACACCTGTCTCGATGCGCAGGCGGCTGATATAGAGTCCCGCAGGCTCGGGTGCAGGGAGCGGCTCCCAAATGGACCTGGTGGCACTGGCGAAGAACCCCGTTCCGAGCGGGGCGACGACCGGAATCCTCAAGTCTGCCAACGGCATGCGGTTGCGGTTTGCTCGTTGGGAGGCCACCCGTGGGCCGCGGCGGGGAACGGTGTGCGTGTTCCACGGGCGGGGCGAGTTCATCGAGAAATACTTCGAGGTGGTGGCGGACCTGCGCCGCCGCGGCTTTGCGGTGGCAACCATGGATTGGCGTGGGCAGGGCGGCTCGGCGCGCATGCTCAAAAATCCAAGCAAGGGCTACGTGCGCTCGTTTGCCGACTACGATCGGGATCTTGCGCATTTCATGAGGGAAATCGTGCTGCCCGACTGCCAGCCGCCCTACATCGCGCTGGCTCACTCCATGGGTGGGCACATCCTGTTGCGCAACGCCGCGTTGCCGGGCTCGTGGTTCTCGCGCATGGTATTGAGCGCGCCGATGATCGACATCGCCAGAGACAGGCTCGGCGCGCCGCGGGCGTTGTCGCGCGCCTACGCGGAGACCCTCGGCGGCCTCGGCCTCGGCTCCTTGTATGTGCGCGGGGGGCGCGACCGGCCGTTGGAGCTCGGGCCCTTCGAGGGCAACCCGATCACCTCCGACGCGGAGCGCTACAAGCGCAACCGACTGGTGTTGGAGGCAGCGCCGGCGCTCGGCCTCGGCTCGCCGACCATCGCCTGGCTGCGCGCAGCGCTGCGCTCGGTCGGCAAGCTGACGGCGCCCGATTATCCGCTGCGGGTGGAGGTGCCGCTGCTGCTGTTCGCGGCCGGCAAGGACACGATCGTGTCGACACAGGCCATCGAGGAGCTCGCGCTGCGCCTCAAGGTCGGCACGCACGTCCTGATCCCGCAGTCCATGCACGAGATCCTGCAGGAGACCGACGAGATCCGGCAGCGCTTCTGGGCAGCGTTCGACGCCTACCTCGGCGTCGACGCCACGACGGCTTAGCCTTGCGCTCTCCGCCTCAGGCTCGGCCAAGCGGGTCAAAGCACATGCGCGACAGTATCAGTGGGTGTGGGAAAGCGGGGCGGAGAGCGTTTCGAGGAACGCCACCAAATCGGCTGTCTCCTGGGGCGAAAGCCGCAACGGCCGCACCAGGCGCGCGCCGTCGTCGCCGTGCAGGCGCTCGACATCGA
>Ga0209382_10007389_pt1 | contig 14004 bp, 13 predicted proteins | sample SoiMetdeltSBSDD5_FD_187599 | JGI IMG/M metagenome (GOLD analysis project Ga0209382, IMG submission 187599) | Bulk soil microbial communities from a Populus tree surrounding site in Tennessee, USA - Soil MetaG P. deltoides SBSDD5 (SPAdes) (version 2) | ecosystem: Environmental > Terrestrial >... | reverse complement strand
GCCACCCTCATCGCGCACAAGCCTTTTCAGCGTAAACATGGGATAGAGATTAAGACCGATCACGCGAAGTTCAACCGGGTCGCGGTGAAAAGATTCAAGCTCTTTCACATTGGCCCCATGTTTCAGAAGCCATGTCCACAATGCATGCCCTGTTTTCACCCGGCCGCTCATCAGGTCGAGCGCAAGAAAGACAATGTCCTGTCTCAATTCCGCCTCGCCTCTCAGTTGCGGATCGTCGGTCTCGAACAAATCGGTCGCATCAACATGATAGAAGACGATCTCGGGATCGACACGCTCGAGGGCGCGGACGGTTTGAATGATGCCGCGGCAGATGGAAAGCATGACCGCGACAAAGCCGCTCCAGCTGCGTCTGAACGGAGGCCACCAGCCGAGCCTTCCGCAGTACCAGGCCGTGATTCGAGGTTCATTGAGTGGCGTGTACCAGGTGATTTTGCCGCGAAACCTTTCCGCGATTCGCGATGCATATTCGGCGACATAAGCCGGGTAATCCGGGTGAGCAAAAGCCCCCTCGATCCACGCAGGCAAACCGTAATGAACGAGATCGACCTGTGGTTCGATGCCGAATTCGAGCATTCTTTCGAGGGTCTGATCGGCGAAGCTCCAATCCCAGCGGCGCCGTTCCGGCTGGATCCTGTGCCAAGGCACCCCGTAGCGGGCTGCCCGGACACCGAGGGAGGACATGAGAGCGAGATCTTCCGCCCACCGATTATAATGGCCGGTCAGCTCATACTCGTCGAGCGTTCGGCCGGTTTTCGGATGCGGCGAAGTGATGAACGTGTCCTCAATGCCTGTACTCCACCAGAATGCGTTGGGTGATGTGAGCTGGCTGAGCTGTGATTTGTTAGGTAGATGTCGCATCCGCCTCGCTTCGAATGTTGCTGCGCTGCCCGCAACCCGCACCCCTAAACGACCGAGCATTGCAAAGGTTGCGCCTGATGGTTAACGGCCAGCGAGCGTTGCTCGCACCAGCCGGTCGATGAGGGCGGCGCGAAGATCGTCGAACTGCGCCTTCGCATGCCGGGCCTCTCCGATGTCTCGGAGGGATGATCCGCTTTGAGTTTTGATTATGACGGAGGCTGCCTCCGTAGCTTTCCCTGGTGCGGACGGAGAGAGTCGAACTCTCACGGGGTTACCCCCAACGGATTTTAAGTCCGTTGCGTCTACCGTTCCGCCACGTCCGCAAGGTCAAGGCCGGAGCACTTATGCCCCGCCGTCGCCCAAATCGCAATTCTGGGATCAGAAGTTAATGCGCAAGCCCACAGAGCTGGACAGCACCAATGGACTGTCGAGGTCGATTGAGCCCGCCGGCACATCTCCCTCGATGTCACCTAAGAGCATGAGCTGTGTCTGAGTGAACAGATCGACGCTGTCGGTCAGCGGGAACCTGCTGCCGCCTTCGATCGCGGCCGCGAATACCGTATCGCTGCCGTCGGCCTCTGCCGGCCCGCCGATATCGTCGATGTTCACATGGGCAAAACCGGCGCCCACTCCCACATAGGGACGCCAAAAGCCGAAAAATTCGCCCAATGCAAGATCGATCTTCGCCAGGACCGAGAAGATGTTGAGCGAACCGTCGGCGTTCTCGCCATCCACTTCGTCTGCGTCCGTGCTGCTGTAGGCGAATTCGATCTCGCCGCGGAGGTTGTCGCTGAAATACATGCCGACTGCGGCACCGCCGCGCCAGCCATAGTTGAATTCAATATCCCCGTCGGTGTCGAAGGGTGCTCCGGCATCCGCGTCATAATCCAAGTCGAAAACTTTATTGAGGCCCCCGCTCACCGCCAGGTACCAACCTGACATTTCCGGTGCAGAACCCGCATCGACTTCGACGTCAGCCGCGCCGGCTCCCGTCGTCCCGATAAGCAAGCCGGCGAAAAGGAACGCCCCAGCAACTGCTTTTCGCATTAATGAGGACTCCCTCCGCTCCAAATTGCCCCGCCGCACAATGTCCCGAGCCTTATAACGGCACTATGAGCATTAACCCTTGGGGCTACAAGAGGGCGGGAAAATATCAGAACTTTGTGGCACGGGCGCTACACTGACTGCCGAATTGCTTCATGTTTACGGCATCCTGGAGTCGTCTGGCCGCTCCCAGAACTGGCTCTGCCTTGCTCAGACCTTTGCCCCGTCCCGAATCGGCGGCGTGAAGGCAAGCCCCATGTCCCAGGGGAGATAGATCCACGTGTCCTGACTGACCTCCGTGATGAAAGTGTCGACGAGCGGCCGCCCTTCCGGCTTGGCATAAACGGTCGCGAAATGCGCTCTGGGCAGCATGGCGCGCACGGCCCGCGCCGTCGCTCCGGTGTCGACCAGATCGTCGACGATCAGTACCTTGGCCCCGCCATTGCGGCCGGCGATCGCCTCGCCCACGGTTTTCAGGATCTGGAGCTCGCCCTGCTTGTCGTAGTCGTAGCTCGCGATGCATATGGTCTCGATTACCCGAATGCCGAGTTCCCGCGCCACGATGGCTGCCGGCACCAGACCGCCGCGGGTGACGGCTACCACCGCCTCGAACGGCCCCTCCCCCGCCAGGCGCCAGGCCAAGGCCCGGGAATCCCGATGAAACTGATCCCATGACACCGGAAAGCTCTTCTGTTGTCTGTCGTCCATTTTCCAATCCTGTATGGCCGGTTAACGCTTATCCCGGAAAAAGACCAGCACTTCAACCTGGAGCACACGTGGGGCGGTTGTTTCGTAAAATCAGCACACTAGGGACGACTCAAAATCAGGCCTCGGGGTAAACCCTTGCTTCATCATTGTTGGCGAGACTGGGACCCACTCCGAATTTGCCCCCAGGAGCTGCCGGAAATGAACGCAACGCCTGCTTCCCTCGTCGAACTGGCCAAGATCCTCCAGCTCGCGTCGGTTGAATGGATGGCGGCATCACTTCCCGACGCGACGATCATGGAGGTGACCCCCTGTCTTGCAGAGCGGTGGCGGGTGTCCCGCGAGGAGCTCGTTGGACAAACGCTGGCCAAGTTCGGCAAGGGGCGGCTTTCCGCGCGTCATGTCACCGATGAGACCAACGACACGGGCCAGAACGCGCCGACCCGTATCGAGGTTACCTACTCTCCTCCCGTCGGAGCGCCAAAACACGCTCGCTTTACCGCGCAAATGATGAGGGCTGATGGCCGCGAGGTCATGCTGCTGATCGGACAGAGCACCGGCGTCGCACTGGCCACCGAAACCCACGACGTTGAGCGCCGGCTGCAGCTTGCCTTGAGAAGCGGCGGCTATGCACTCTGGGACTATGACTACCGCACCGGCATCTCCCATCTGTCGCCTGAAGTCTATGAGATGTTGGGGTTCTCCCTTGCCGACCCATCGTTGAATTTCCACACTTGGAACGAGCGCGTACATCCCGATGACGTGGGCAAGACCATCGATCACGCCCTTGCGCACTCAGGAAATCACGTCGACCAGTGGCAGACGAAGTACCGAATCCGCACGCGCGACGAAAAATACATCTGGGTCGAGATCATCGCCGGCGTCGTTCGCGACTCGATCGACGGCAAGCCGACCAAGACGATCGGGCTAGCGCGGAACATCACCGACCAGATGAACGCTTTCGAGCGTCTGCGCTTCTCGGAGCGCAACCTTCGCCGCTCGCAGGCCGCCGCGCGCTTGGGCAGCTGGGCCTATAGGATCGACAGCGGCATCGTGAAGCTTTCCGATGAGATGCTGGAGTTGTTCGGAATTGCCGATACGGTTCTGCCGCCCTCCCTGTCGCTTCTCGAAAGCTATATGCTCGAGGAAGACCAGGAGAAGTGGCGCGAAGCACTCGAACTCGCCAAGCTGGGCCGGAACGTTCCCAATCTCGAATTCATGCTGAGGCTGCCCAGCGGACACGAGCGTCACATCGAAGCATCTATCGAGGCAGAGCGCGAAAACGGCGAGGTCATATCGTTGTTTGGCATCTGCCAGGACATTTCCGAGCGCAAAGCTCTCGAGAAGAAATTTCTACAGGCCCAGAAAATGGAGGCCGTCGGGCAGCTCACCGGCGGCATAGCCCACGATTTCAACAATCTGCTGATGGTGGTCATGGGCAATCTGCAGCTTGTCGATCAGCTCGTGCGTGACGACGAGCGCGCCAGCCGTCGAATCAAGTCGGCCCTGGACGCCGTTGAACGAGGCTCGGAGCTTACGAAGCGACTTCTCGCCTTCTCCCGCCAGCAGACGCTGCAATCAACTTCTGTTGATCTCAATGCGCAGCTGCCCAAGATGGAAGCCATTCTGCACCAGGCCGTGGGCGAGACGATCGAGCTCACCTTTGCGCCCGCGACCGGCATCTGGCCCGTCAACGTTGATGTCACGCAGCTGGAAACTGCAGTCTTGAATCTATGCATCAATGCCCGCGACGCCATGATGCCCAAGGGCGGCAGGCTCGTCGTGGAGCTGTCGAACGTCATTCTGGATGAAACCTATTGCGCCCAGCACGATGAGGTTCATCCTGGCGAATACGCAATGCTCGCCGTCACGGATACCGGCTGCGGCATACACAAGGAGAACCTCGACAAGGTGTTTCAGCCCTTCTTCACCACCAAGGGGCCTGAAGCAGGGTCGGGCCTCGGCCTGTCCATGATCTACGGCTTCGTCAAGCAGTCGGGCGGACATATCAAGATTTACTCGGAGGTCGGCCACGGCACGAGCGTGAAAATCTATCTGCCGCGTGCCCGCAGCGAGGCGAACGAGCCCGTCTCACCACGCAGAGCCACCACCAAGCCGACTGATCTCGTGCAGAAGCAGCGCGCCGTCGTGCTGGTTGTGGAAGACAATGATGCCGTGCGCGATGTTGCCGCGGCCATGATCGCCGAATTGGGTGTCGAAACGCTCACGGCCTCGAACGGCGCCGAGGCGCTCCGGATCATTGAGCAGCGGAACGACATCGATCTTGTCTTGTCCGACGTCATCATGGCGGGGGGTATGAACGGGCCCGAGCTTGCGGCTCGGGCGCTCAAGATGCGCCCGCAGCTGAAGCTCCTCTTCATGTCGGGTTACGCACCAGGTTCGGTCCGCCAGATGCAGGAACTCCCAGACAGCATCGATCTGGTCAACAAGCCTTTCACCCGCAACGATTTGACAAGCAAGGTGAAACGGGCGCTCGCCGCTTGAGCTGAGTTGCCGGCCCCTTGACGGCGCATCCTCGGAGCGCGCCCTATTGCGTATCGCATCGCCAAGTTTCCACGGCAGCATGAACCAACGGTTAACGCTCAAGAGCTTGCGGGCAAGGCCTGTCGTCCTCAGGCTCGAACGCCCGATAGTTGCACGCATTGCCACCATTACGGACTGGCCTCTCATCCTGATCGATGTTTTCACGAACGAAGGCATCGTCGGCAGGAGCTATCTCGAACCTTACCTCGTGAAGGCGATGCGCTATCTGTGTCCCGCGATTGAGGACCTTGGTGAGCTCTTCAAGGGTCAAGTCCTCGCACCGCTCGACATGTTCGACAAAGGCCGGAAATCTCTTCATTTCGTTGGTTATGAGGGAATGTCGCTTATCGCCATGGCTGGCTTCGACATGGCGGTATGGGATGCATCGGCTCAGGCGGCGGGCGTTCCGCTATGTGTCCTACTCGGCGGCACACCTGGTTCCGTTCCTGCATATAACAGCAATGGTCTCTGGCTGAAGGACAAGGCTTCAGTTGCGGCTGAGGCCATCGAGCTTTGCCGGCAGGGCGGCTTTCGTGCGTTGAAACTGAGACTGGGACGTGATCGACCAAGGGATGATTCTGAAACCATTCTGGCCGTCCGGGACTCGGTGGGACCCGACGTGGATTTGATGGCCGATTTCAATCAGGGACTGAATCTTGCCGAAGCCCTCGTTCGATGCACGGCCGTTGACGACATGGGTCTCGCCTGGATTGAAGAGCCCATAGTTTATGATGACCTGGAAGGTTGCGCACGGCTGACGGCTGAACTGAAGACACCCATTCAGATTGGAGAAAACTTCTACGGCCCGCGCGCGCTCCATTGCGCTCTGCAGATGAAAGCCTGCGATCTCGTGATGCCTGACCTCATGCGCATCGGTGGCGTGTCCGGCTGGCTTCGTGCTGCACCGATTGCCGCAGCAGCTGGAATTCCGGTGTCGACTCATCTCTATCCCGAGTTCGCTGCCCACTTGATGCGCGTGACGGAGGGCGCTCATTGGCTCGAATGGCAGGATTGGGCCGATCCTGTCCTCGAGGCCCCGTTCAAGGTTGAGAGCGGCCGGTTGCACATCCCCGAGATTCCAGGCGTCGGCATATCTTGGAATGAAAAGGCGGTCGCCCGGCTGAACGTGCTTTAGCCGAGCGACAGGCTGATGCCTCCCAGTGCGATTCCCGCAAAGCCCCGTCGACCATCTCTCGCCGGGCTTTGTAGCGCTGGCGCGTGGGCGTGCCTGTCGTTACGATCTCTCGCGGCTCGGCTATTTTCCGATGTTCTTTCGCCGCGCCCGGCGCTTGCCTGGAAATGGGTGCACATTGCCGGTCCCGATGCTCTGCCGCAGCGCGGCCTTGAGGTTGGTGGGCCTGCCGTGCTTTCTCAGAAGATCGCGAAATGCTTCATCGGCCAAGCTTTGAAAATTGATGCCGCGGTCGCCTGCCAGGAGTGTCAGGGCCTGCAGGGTCTCTTCATCGAATTGAATTCGTTTGCCTGGCATGTGAACTGCTCGAACAAGTGATGAGAGATTGCTGCCGAACGGCGCCAAAGGCAAGTTTGGAATTGCTAAGCGGTTCGTAGACGCGTCCTGTCATTGCGGCTATATGAGCGTGGTATGCTTCGGGGCAACTTCATTGGCTGAACGGCGAATCTCGGCAACTCGGTTAAATAGATGTCGGCTCGTCAGTCAGAGGTAAAGATCCGCTTCTGGGGCGCGCGGGGCAGCATACCTGTCTCCGACGATCAAACTGCGAAGTTCGGCGGGAATACAGCCTGCGTCGAAATCCGCCATGCCGGGCGCATTTTTCTGCTGGATGCAGGCTCTGGTCTTCGCAGTGCCGGTGAAGCGCTGCTTGCCGAAGGAGCGCGGCAGTACCATATTTTTCTGTCGCACTGGCACTACGATCACGTCATGGGGCTGCCCTTCTTTCGCCCGCTCATGCTGCCGGACGCGAAATGCACGCTCTGGGCGCCGAATTTGCAAGCAGGACCTGCTGCCAAGATCGTGTCGCAACTGATGCATCCTCCGTTTTTTCCAATCTCGCCTGGAATGTTCCAGGCCAAAGTCGACTATCGAAATTTCGAACCAGGGGATGTGCTGGCCCCAGGCGAAGGTGTGTCGATCAGGACAGCGCTGCTTCCCCATCCCGGCGGCTCTGCGGGCTACAGGATCGAATGCGCCGGACGAACGATCGTCTATATGACGGACACCTCGCATCGAGCCGGAGCTGTCGACGAACGCGTCCGAGATCTGATCTCTGCCGCCGATCTACTCATCTACGATTGCATGTATTCGGACGAAGAATTCGCCCTTCATGGCGGCTATGGACATTCCACCTGGAACGAGGGCGTTCGCATCTGCCAGGCTGCCGGCGTGGCACGGCTCGCTCTATTCCATCATGCGCCAGATCGATCCGACGAAGCATTGGTTCACATCGAGCGCCAAGCGCAGGCCTTGTTTCCGTCCAGCATTGCCGCGCGCCAGGGTATGACCTTGTCGCTCTAGTCCCTGTCAGCGGACGGGCACGAACTCGTCGCCACCGAGCATTGCCAGCACTCCCGTCCTTATGTCGAAGCGAAAGCCGTGCAGCTGCAGCTTTCCGGTGACGCTTGCTTCCTTGATCCAGGGAAAGGTGAGGAGATTGGCAAGAGAGAGGCGCACGACCTCTTTTTCGTAAATCGTGTAAGTCTCCTCCTGGTGAGTGCATTTTGCTGGTTGTGTGAGGACTGGCGCTGCGATTCCCATCCAGGCCTTGATGAAATCGCTCCCTTCGACTGGAGCGCTGTCGATCATGGCCCTGACGCCTCCGCACTGTGCATGGCCGAGCACGACGATGTTGGTTACCTTGAGTATCCTCACGCCGAACTCGAGTGCGGCACTCGTTCCATGATATTTGGCGTCAGGTTGATAAGGTGGGACCAAGCCGGCGACATTGCGAGCGACGAACAGCTCGCCCGGTCCTGCCCCGAACACCGTTTGTGGATCGACCCTCGAATCTGAACAGGCTATGACGAGCGTCTCGGGCCTTTGCCCCTGCTGCGCCAGGCTCTCGAAACGAACTCGCTCCCGCGGCCAGACCTCGGCGCGGAACCGTCGATAGCCCTCGAGCAACCGCTCCATGAGACCCCCTCGAACACTTTACGCTTTCCACCTCGCCTGAATCAGCTGGGGCAAGCGTTTTTCTGGTTTTTGATATTGGACCTGACGCAGCCTTCCCTGCGGACGCGGCGGGCTGCGTACGTCTTCGACCTGTGCTTTCTTAGGAACCGTCGGTCACCACACTCTTCGCCGCTATAGGGATAATATTTCCCGTAGAGATGGAATGTATCGTAGGGGTCATAATCATAACAGACGCCGGGAAATTGAATCCAGTTGAGAGGTCCAGCCCCGGCCGGCGAAGGAAAGATAAAGCCGGCGGCAATCACAAGACCTGCCGCCGCCCGCAATCGGTTTGTACTCATTTGGGCACTAATTCACGCCTCGCGGTTTCACGTCAAGGGCAAGCACCAATTTGGCCGCCGCGACCCTAGAAACCGTCCCGCCGGGGCGGCTCGCTTGAGCCTTCGAGCGAGCCGATCGATGCAAGTCGCTGGGGTTGATCGCTTTCCTCGCCTTGCCCATCGGAGAATTGCTCCTCCGGAGCTCTGCGGTACATGTTCTCGCCCGCCCTTCTGGAATCTTCGGTCGAGGGCTCACCTCTTGAGGAGGTAAAACCAAGCTTGTCGGCCTCCTGCTTGGCTTCATCCAAAGCCCGACCGGCCAATTCCTTGCCCTTTTCCATCTGTTCTTCGGCTACCTCTTTGGCCCGCCTCTTGATGGCATCGCTAGCTTCGCCCATGAGTTCGTTTTCAACCCTCGTCGCTGGGAACATGGCGCCGAGCGCGGCGCCGATCGCCAAGCCCGCGCCTGCGAGAACCAAAGGCTGTTCCTGCAGGAAGTTTGCCATGCTTCGGCTTGCCGCAACACTGTTGTGACGCAGGACCGAACCCGAACTGCCGATGAGTTCAGCTGCGCGCCGCGCGCCACTGGCGGAAGCCTCGAGAGCAGCACCTGCCGCACCCGCAACCGAGCTCGCCGCTTCGGCAACCGACGAGCTCGCAGATGAAGCTGCGTTCGTCACCGAAGACGTGATCGAGCTTGCCGTCTCGGAGACACGGCTGCCAGCTTCCCGCGCGTGCTCTGCGACGGTGCCTGCGGCCTTCTGAGCGCGTTTCGCGATGCCCTTGCCAACCGGCCTCTCGTCGACACCCGCCCCGTACAATCCCGTGGTGCCGTAATAATCACCGGACTCCTCGGTTCCATAGTAGGCGTCCGAGATATCCCGCTGCTCGGGCGCCAGGGCTTTGCGCTTACCGTTTCGTCCGGAAAGCATGAACCATGCGATTCCTGCCCCGACCAGCGCGACGGGCACGGGATTGTCGGTCACCTGGCGGCGCAAATTGTTGAAGAATTGTCCGCCCGTGCTGTCCCGAGCAAAATCCAGAATCTGGTCGACGATCTGGCCCGGCGTCATCCGGCTGCGCAGTTCCTCGAGCATGGACGCGATTTCAGCTCGCGTCTGCTCGGCTTCACGTTCAAGCTGCTCGCTCGTACTCATTATTGGACCTCACTTGGCGCTTGGCGACCGATACATCTTCTTGCAACTGGTGAATTGTCTTTCTTGGAACGAGCTTGCGCGCCTTGAGCCTGTTCATTCCGACCAAGACGAAAATGAATCCTAAGAGCAGAACGGCGCCTCCGACGACGAGAGCGGCAGCCGAGGAGCTCATTCCTGCATCATCCATGGCCGCTACGGCCGCGAAGAGGAGCACGACCAGCGCGGGCATCATCAAAACCGCGCCGGCAACGAGCATCCCGAGCCCGACGGCCACTTGTGTGATCTTCTCCGACATTTCGGTTCGCGCCAGCTCCCCCTCTTTTCGCAACAGCAGGGTGAACTGTGAAATAAGATCGGTGACGATTGAAGGAATGGACTGGTTGGCGCTCGAGGAACGCATGGGCGCTGATCTCCTAGCTTTGATTCGAGGACATATCATTCTGCCCTTGCACGGCAGCGTTGGAAGAACTCTTCAGAAACCGTGACAGGGCGAAGCCGGCGGCGACCCAGCCAACGAAAGCAGCGGCAGGTTGGCGTCTGGTCAGAGACTTGAATTCCGAAGCAAGCTCACCGAAGCTGCGCTCGCGCAAGGCCGTGGACACGCTCTCCAACCCTTGGGCGGCAGAATGAATCAACTGGCCCGCCTGTGGAAGCTCCCGCCCGATCTCATCGGCAGCGCCATGAACGGCTTGGCCGAGCCGTGCGACGTGTTCCGCACCTGCCGTTTTCTGCTGTTCGGCCATCAGGCGGGCCTCTTCGGCGATCGAAGCCACCCCAAGGCCACTCGTATTCGTACGGTCGTCGTGATGATCTTCACTCGTTTCCGGCTGCTCGCGGTTCTCTTCCATTGCATCCTCTTGGGAGCGATTGTACTCCCTTAATCCTTGCGCCTGCCGCAGGTTCCAATACCGGTCAAAAACTCGTGAAGCTCGATCTCGGTTGCACAGGTCCGAGTTCCGGACTGTCCAAAAGGCATGTTAACTTCACGCTCATGACCTTGAAGATCTTGAGGCTCGGCTCATCACGACGCCCGGCAGAAGGTGTGCGCATCGGCACGGTGCGCTTTCCCCCGCGTGGAGTTCCCAAGAGCCGCTACGCCGCAGAAAATTGGTTTGATGTCTGGTATCCAGATCTGGCCCCGAGCAAAGATCTGATGGCTCGGGCCAAAACGGCCCGAACCGATAAGGACTGGAACGCTTTCACCCGCGCCTTCCGGAAAGAGATGAACGAGCCTGCCCCACGGCGTGCCCTCGACCTTCTCGCCGCACTGTCGCACACAGCTGATTTCTCGCTCGGCTGCTACTGCGATGATGAGTCGCGCTGCCATCGCTCCGTGCTGCGAAAGCTCTTGCTCGAACGCGGCGCCAAGATTGCTCGGGACTCGGAAAACTGATCACGAGCAAGGCTCGAGTCCGCACCACTCCGCAATGAAAAGGGCGATGACCTCCGTCGTCCGCTTAAGCGAGTCGAGGTTCACGCGCTCGTCGAACCCATGGTAGTTTTCGGCAAAACAACCGTAATTCAGAGCCGGGATCTTGTCGTAGAGCGAATAGACGCGGGCATCGAGATAGGCTGTGGCAAGGCTGGTTTCGAGAGGCTTTCCCGTGACGGCCTCATGCGCGCGTCCGAGAACCGTTTCGGCGTCTGAACCAGGCTCAAGCCGGTAGCCCTCGGCGTGGAAGCCGTTCCAGGTGATCCTTGGCGGATTATTGGCCAGAAAGTTGTCGCCGCGGGCGAATTCCATGATTGTCTCCTCGATCTCGCGCGTCGCCTTGCTGGCCGGAATCCCTGGCAGGATCGCCATCCGGCAATCGATCCGACACCAGGCCGGAACAGATGAGGCCCAATCTCCCCCCTCGATCCGACCGATGTTCAGATTGAGCGGATGCTCACTGCTGCCAAACGAGGGATCCTTACGTGCAGCCTCGTTCCAGCGCGTCTCGAGTTTCCGCAGCGCCCCGATGACCCTGTAGACTGCGTCGATCGCATTCACGCCGCTGCCCATATAGGCCACGTGAACGGGATGTCCCCGGACCTCGATCTCGAACCAAAGCACGCCCACATTGGCTCGCGTCAACATTTCCCGGCCGGGCTCCGGGATGAGCGCGGCATCCGCCCGGTAGCCGCGCAGATGGGTCATCAGAGCGCCATTGCCGGTTGATTCCTCCTCCACCACCGACTGGAGATAGACTGTTGAGGCTGGATCGAACCCGGCGCGGCGCAGTGCGTCGAGGGCAAAGACGGCGGCGGAGACACCGGCCTTCATGTCTCCGGCGCCGCGGCCATACATCCAACCATCCTGAACGACGGGCTCGAAAGGCGGGGTCGACCACATATCGAGTGGCCCCGGCGGCACCACATCGACATGCCCCTGGAGGATGAGGGAGCGGCCTCGTTGCGCTTTCGGCCTGTGGATGCCCACCACGATGGGGGCCGTCGAATGCTTGCTGGATATGCGCGACCCGCCGGGGTGTCTGGCGATGGCTTCCCGGTCGATATCGAAAACGTCGACCTTGAGGCCACGCCCGCGCATAGCCCGTGCCATGTAGTCCTGGACCGTATGCTCATTTCCCCTCGTTGAGGGAAACCGCACCAGGTCGGCGAGGAAAGCGGTCTGGGCGCTAAATCCTTCGCTAACCGCCCTTCGGATAACGTTATTTGCGCCCTCCTGCGGCGGCATGGGTCTCTCCTGCTGTGGCTTCGAGACAAGCCTAGAGAAAACTCGCCCGGCTGGATAAATTTTTTGGAACCCCGCCGAAGGGAAGACGTTTTATGTTTGCCGAACCGGCCTCTTCCCCCCGCTTATGGTTCGGCATGTCAGTAGCGTATACCCTATGGCCCCATCTCTGAGTATGAGTTGGGGCCATTTCTTTTGGGGAACCTGGGTGATTTTTGAGGTCTGTGTGGACTCAGTCTCCGGTGTCCGGGCTGCAAAGGCCGCTGGAGCTCGCAGGGTGGAACTCTGCGCCGACCTGCTTGAGGGCGGCATCACGCCGAGCTTGGGGATGATCCGCCGGGCGCGGGCGGTCGGCGGCATAGGCCTGCATGTGATGATCAGGCCGCGTGGCGGCGATTTCCTGTTCGACGATGATGAGTTCGCCATGATGAAGAGCGACATTGAGCTAGCCAAGCAGGAAGGCGCAGACGGCGTGGTGATCGGCCTGCTCAAGCCGGACGGCATGGTGGACGCAGAGCGTGTGGGTGAGCTCGCGGCCCAGATCCGCCCGCTGACTATAACCTTCCATCGCGCCTTCGACATGACTCCCGATCCCTTCGAGGCGCTCGAGACCCTGATCGGGCTCGGGATCGATCGGATTCTTACCTCAGGGCAGGAGGTGAGCGTGCTGGAAGGGCTGCCGCTGATCGCCTCGCTCGTGAAGAAGGCAGGTGATCGGATCATCATCATGCCGGGTGGCGGCATCACGGCAGGGAATCTCGAACGTATCATGGCGGCCGCTCGTCCCCGGGAAATTCACTTCGCCGCCCTCGAGCCCCTGGCGAGCGGCATGAGATTTCGCCGCGAGCATGTCTTCATGGGTGGCGAGCTGCGCCCACCCGAATATGATCGGCTTGAGACCTCCGCCGAGGCGATACGAGCGATTGTCGCGAAACTGCCCCGTTGACGCTCTCGCGCGAACTTCCGATCCTCAGATCACAAAACGGGAGGACTCGAGGAATGCCCAACAAGGAAGATCTGGCCGCCACACCTTCTGCAGCTCATCTTGCAGCTGAGATCGCGCGCAAGAGCATATCGCCGGTCGAGGTCATGGACGCCGCCATCGCCCGCATAGAGGCGCACAACGCCAAGATCAACGCCATCGTCATTTTCGGCTTCGAGGAGGCGCGCAAGGCAGCCAAGGCGGCTGAAGCGGCAGTCATGCGCGGTAATGCGGTCGGTCCGCTCCATGGCGTTCCAATCGCCATGAAGGATTGTTTCGACTTCAAACCGGGATGGATCAGCACTTTCGGCGGCATACGCGCGCTCAAAAACTATGTGGCCAAAACCTATTGCATGTTCGCCGAGCGCATGGAGCGTGCCGGGGCCATCATCCTGGGCAAGACCAACAGTCCGGTCTTTGGTTTCCGCGGCATCACCGACAATTATCTGTTTGGACCTTCGCGAAACCCCTTCGATTTGAAGAAGAACACCGGGGGATCCTCCGGCGGCAGTGCCGCCGCGGTGGCGGCTGGCCTCCTCTCCCTGTGCGAAGGCACCGACGGGGGAGGGTCGATCCGTATTCCTTGC
>Ga0209382_10007387_pt1 | contig 14005 bp, 11 predicted proteins | sample SoiMetdeltSBSDD5_FD_187599 | JGI IMG/M metagenome (GOLD analysis project Ga0209382, IMG submission 187599) | Bulk soil microbial communities from a Populus tree surrounding site in Tennessee, USA - Soil MetaG P. deltoides SBSDD5 (SPAdes) (version 2) | ecosystem: Environmental > Terrestrial >... | reverse complement strand
GCCGCCAAGGACCCCACGCTGTGGGGCGACGCGGCGGAGCCCGAGGCGAAGATCCGGCTCGGTTGGGTGGACACGTTCCGGCGTAGCCGGGACCTGCTCCTCCAGCTCGCCGAGCTGGAGGTCGAGCTCGACGATCTCGACCACGTGGTGCTCGCCGGTATGGGCGGCTCCTCGCTCGCGCCCGAGGTCGTCGCCCGAACGCTGGGCCTTGGCCTGACGGTGCTCGACACCATCGACCCCGAGCGAGTGCGCGCCGCACTCCGGGACAGGCTCGAACGCACCGTCGTCGTGACCAGCAACTGCGGGTCCACTGTGGAGGCCGACAGCCACCGCCGGGCGTACTGGCAGGCGTTCCTCGACTCCGGCATGTCCGAGTCCGAGGCCAGCCGGCACTTCGTCGTGGTGACCGATCCCGGTTCCCCGCTGGAGGCGGTCGGTCGGGAGATGGGCGCGGTCGTGTTCCAGGCCGACTCCGACGTCGGCGGACGATACTCGGCGCTGACCGCGTTCGGGCTCGTGCCAACCGCGCTCGCCGGTGCCGATGTGGCCGAGTTGCTGGACCAGGCCGAGCAGTTGGCTCCCACGCTCGGGCTGGAGTACGACAACCCGGCGCTGGCCCTGGGCGCCTCGCTCGCCGCCGCGGCGCTCGCGGGCCGAGACAAGCTCGCGCTCGTCGACGACGGTACCGGCATCGTCGGTCTCGGTGACTGGGCCGAGCAGCTGATCGCCGAGTCGACCGGCAAGGACGGCCGGGGCATTCTCCCGGTCGTCGTCGAGGAACCCACCGCACCCGGCGCCACCGGAGACGACGTGCTCACGGTGACGCTCGGAGGTGCGCTGCGGCCGGGCGCGGTACCGGGTAGCGGGGTCAGCCCGCACCTGGCGGTCAACGGTCCGCTGGGGGCGCAGTTCCTGACGTGGGAGTTCGCCACCGCGCTGGCCGGCCGGCTGCTCGGGATCAACCCGTTCGACCAACCCAACGTGGCCGAGTCGAAGGAGAACACGGCCCGGCTGCTGAAGGAGGGACTGCCGGCCGAGCAACCGTCCGGTGTGGACGGTGCGATCGAGGTCTACGGAGCATCCACTGTGGAGCAGGCGCTGCGCCAGCTGCTCGATCAGGTCGGTACCACCGGCTACCTCGCGGTGATGGCGTACCTCGACCGGGTGGCCGATGCGGCGGCGGCCAGCGTGCGGGCGCACCTGGCGAAGGCGGCGGCCCGGCCGGTCACGTTCGGCTGGGGGCCGCGCTTCCTGCACTCGACCGGGCAGTACCACAAGGGTGGTCCCCAGGACGGCGTGTTCCTGCAGATCACCGGCGCCGTGACGGAGGACCTTCCGGTGCCCGGCCGGCCGTACACGTTCGGCCAGTTGCAGGCCGCCCAGGCCGCCGGCGACCGGCAAGCGCTGGCCGGCCGCGGTCGTCCGGTGGTACGCCTGCACCTGGTCGACCGGGCCGCGGGCATCGCCCAGCTCCTGCGCACAGCGGCGGGTCTGTGATGCCGAACCCGTTGCGGGATCCACAGGACCGCCGGCTGCCGCGAATCCCGGAACCGTGCGCGGTGGTCATCTTCGGGGTCACCGGTGACCTGGCCCGCAAGAAGCTGATCCCGGCCGTGTACGACCTGGCCAACCGCGGGCTGCTGCCGCCGGGCTTCGTGGTGCTCGGCTTCGCCCGGCGCGACTGGGGCGACGGGGACTTCGAGTCGCTCGCCCGCGAGTCGGCCCAGCAGTACGCGCGCACGCCGTGGCGGGACGAGGTGTGGGCCCGGCTCGCGGGCAACGTGCGGTTCGTCGGCGGCTCGTTCGAGGACGACGCCGCCTTCGACACGCTCGCCAGCATCCTGGGTACTTTGCGGGACACCCACGGCATCCCGGGCAACGCCGCGTTCTACCTGTCGATCCCGCCGGCCGCGTTCCCGGTGGTGCTCAAGCAGTTGGCGCGCACGGGCATGGCCGACAACGCCAGGTCCGGCGGGTGGCGGCGGGTCGTGGTAGAGAAGCCGTTCGGCCACGACCTGGCGTCGGCGCGCGAGCTCAACGACCTCGTCGACGACGTGTTCACCGCCGAGGATGTCTTCCGCATCGATCACTACCTGGGCAAGGAGACCGTCCAGAACATCCTGGCGCTGCGGTTCGCCAACGCGCTCTTCGAGCCGGTGTGGAACTCCAAGTACGTCGACTCGGTCCAGCTGACGATGGCCGAGGACGTCGGCATCGGTACCCGGGCGGGGTTCTACGACTCGGCGGGCGCTGGGCGCGACGTCCTGCAGAACCACCTGATGCAACTGCTCGCGCTCGTGGCGATGGAGGAGCCCACGAGCTTCGACTCGGCCGAGATCCGTACCGAGAAGCTCAAGGTACTGCGCGCGATCACCCTGCCGGCCGACATCATGATGGGGACCGTGCGGGGGCAGTACCTGCCCGGCTGGGTGGCGGGTGAGCGGGCGAAGGGCTACCTCGAGGAAGCCAAAGTGCCACCGGACTCCACCACCGAGACGTACGTGGCGGTCCGGCTCGGTATCCAGAACCGGCGCTGGGCCGGGGTGCCGTTCTACATCCGGACGGGCAAGCGGCTGCCGCGCCGGGTGACCGAGCTGGCCGTGCTGTTCAACAAGGCGCCGCACCTGCCGTTCCAGCCCTTGGACGTCGAGCTGCTCGGCAACAACCAGCTGGTCATCCGCGTCCAGCCGGACGAGGGCGTCACGCTCAAGTTCGGCTCCAAGGTGCCGGGTACCACGATGGAGGTTCGCGACATCACGATGGACTTCCAGTACGGCGAGGCGTTCACCGAGTCGAGCCCGGAGGCGTACGAGCGGCTGGTTCTCGACGTGCTCGTCGGGGACAGCACGCTGTTCCCGCACGCCGACGAGGTCGAGGCGAGCTGGCGCGTGATCGACCCCATGGAGGCGGCGTGGGCGGGTAGCAAGCCGGTGCCGTACCGGGCGGGCGAATGGGGACCCCGGGAGGCGGACGAGATGCTGGCCCGGGACGGTCGATCCTGGAGGCGACCCTAATGCTGGCTCTGTGGGATACCACGGGTACGGAGGTCGTCCGCAAGCTCGCCGCCGAACGGCGTACGTCGGGCGTCGCGAGCGGGCTCGCGCTGACCCTGGTCGCCGCGACGACCGAGGAGCACGTGCGGTCCACCGAGGAGGCGGCGACGATCGCGGCCGAGGCGCACCCGTGCCGGCTGGTGGTCGTCGTCCGGGAGTCCACAGTGGACGCCAACAGCCCGTCGCGACTCGACGCGGAGATCATCATGGGCGGCCGGTTGGGTCCGTGCGAGGCGGTCGTGATGCGGATGAGCGGCCGGTTGGCGTTGCACGCCGAGTCCGTAGTCGTACCCCTGCTCGCGCCGGACGTCCCGGTCGTCACCTGGTGGCACGGTCCACCGCCCGTCCGGATCGCCAACGACCCGCTCGGCGTGTTCGCGGACCGCCGGATCACCGACGTCGCGCAGAGCCCCGATCCGGTCGAGGAACTGCACCGGCGCGCGGACGACTACGCGCCCGGCGACACGGACCTCGCCTGGACCCGGATCACGTTGTGGCGCACTCTGCTGGCCAGCGCGTTCGATATGCTCTCGGCCGTGCCTGTGCGGATGACCGTGACCGCGCCCGCGACGGATCCCACTGCCGCGTTGCTCGGTGGCTGGCTGACCGCGCGGTTCGGCGTCCCGCACTCGATCGAGACGATCGACTCCGGTCGGCTGCGTTCGGTGGCGTTCGAGTTCGACGACGGGACAGAGCTGTCGCTGACGCGCGAGAACGGTACGGCGATCCTGCGCCGCACCGGTCAGACCGACCGGGTGCTGCCGCTGATCCGCCGTCCGCTCGGCGACGAGCTGGCCGAGGAGCTGCGCCGGCTCGACGCGGACCAGCCTTACGCCGCCGCGCTCGCCGCGGCCACCGGAGTGTCCGGTTTGGACGATCGGCCGCCGACCCGGGTGCACATCTGGCAGGACCCCGCCCTGGCCGACCGGCCATGACGGTCTCCGTTGTCGTGCACGCCACGCCGGAGCTGCTCGTCCAAGCGGCGGCGGCCCGGCTGGTGGTACGGCTCGTCGACGCGCAGGCCGAACGCGGGTTCGCGACTCTCGTGCTCACCGGTGGACGGATCGCGAACGAACTCTACGCGGCACTGCGGACCAGCCCGGCGCGCGACGCGGTCGACTGGTCCCATGTGGACATCTGGTGGGGCGACGACCGCTTCCTGCCCTCGGGACATCCGGACCGCAACGAGACCCAGGCCCGCGAGGCGTTGCTGTCCGCGCTACCGCTGGATCCGGCGCGGGTACACCCGATGCCGGCGGCGGACGGCTCCGACGGGAACGACCCGGAGGCGGCCGCGGCGCGTTACGTCGACGAGCTCGCGGCGGCGGCCCGTCCCGGTACCGCCGCACTCCCCCACTTCGACGTGCTGCTGCTGGGGGTCGGCGACGACGGTCACATCGCGTCGGTGTTCCCGGAGTACCCGGCCGCATATGAATCCCGCCCGGTCGCCGCGGTCCGCGGCGCGCCCAAGCCACCGCCGGTACGGCTCACGCTCACACTGCCCGCTATCAATACGGCCGAGGACATCTGGGTCGTCGTGGCGGGCGCGGACAAGGCCAGTGCGGTGGGTATGGCACTGACCGGCGCCGGCGCGGTACAACTGCCGGCCGCCGGTGTACGCGGCGTCGAACGGACGCTGTGGCTGCTCGACCGCACGGCGGCGGCCGAGGTGGGACCGCGCTTCCGCTCGCTACGCTGAAGTCAGTGCTCTTCGATCACCCACCTCTGATACGCCGTTTGACGGGCCCGACCGTGTTGGATCTGGCCAATCTCCGGCTCCGGCTTCGAATCTGAACAGCTCGCGAGCGGAAGCACGGGAATGCTGCCGGTGGCAGGCGCTCCTTCGAAGGCCGCCCGTTGGTCGGCTGGCACCGCCACGTCACCTTGCCCAGCCTTCTGCACACGGCTGCGCCGGCCTGACCCTCACCTCTACAACCGCCCACACGATGACACTAGTAAATCGCTACTATGCCGCCAGGGCGACCACGAAGCTCGACAAGTAGACGAACATGAACACAAGCGGTATCCACTGCTCCAGGTAGGTGAGCGGCCGGTGGCGAGTTCGGTCGCGGCCCTCGCCGAGCGCCGTCCACTCGGCCCGCCAGTACGGCGACGCCGGCAGCCGCTCCTCCAACGCGCCGATCACCACGTACTTCGCGGCGTTCAGCTGCCGGTACGACCTGATCAGCCAGAACCATGCCAGGCACTGGACTAGCAACGCAAGCAGCGGGAACACCAGGATCCACCGCGCGGCGTCCGGGCTGTCCCGCCACAACGCGCCGATCACCGCGAGGACCAGCGTGTTCAGCGTCAGGAAAAACGTATTGGCGAGCGCGCGGCGGGCGCTGATCCGGTCGGCCATCTCCACGTAGATCTTGTATTGGTCCAGCACGGCGGCCTGGCACTCGGTGCCAATGCTGGGGTGGGCACGGTTGGTGGTGGCGGTCCAAAGCTGCGGCCGTACCTCGTCGATGGTGGCCGTCTCGCCGACTATGTAACTCTTGATTCGGTTCCGTAGGGGCATCTGACCAGTGTGGCGACGATCGGCGTAGCAACGCCATCGGACGGTTCGCGCCTATTCGGCGGACGTTGGATGACAACCCAGTGTTGTGCTCCTTATCATCTCCACAACGGCAAGGGGTGACGCAGCCCGACGGCGTGTCGACGCGGCCCGAGTCACACCAATATGGGGAGCCTTCCGTGCAGCGTACGCCCACCACCGTCGACGACCTGCTGGCGTCCGTCGCCGTCGTATGACCTCGCGACGATGGACACGATCACTTTGATCCGCTCGGCCGTGCGGCGCTTATCCGCGGCGGCGGACGTGGATCTCTCTATAGAGCTGCGCGCCGGGTTGGCCAGCGGCAATGACTACACCACGGCCAGTAAGCCGCAGATCGACTCGGACGATGTCGCAGTCCGGGCGGCACTAATCGATTCTCGCGCGCGTGACGGCCGGGCGTTGCTGAAAACGGTGGGCAACCGGACGGTAGCGGGGGCCGCAGTACCACTGGCCACGGTGCTCAGCCACGATCTTGAGGACCGGGAAGCGGTGTGTTCCGGATTGCCCGCCGGTTCGCCCCGGACCGGGTCATCACCACCGTCGACCCCGAAGCCCGCCATAGGCACAAGACCAACCGCCAGGGCTACGACGGGCTCAAAGGCCACATCCGGATCGACCTGTACGGCGAAATCATCATCGCGACCGCGGTCAGCGCACCGGGGCATCAAGGATGCCCTAACCGCAGTGGACCCTATCGCGAACGTCCTGACCGATCCATACGATGTGTCGGCGGCCACCACCGATCGGGCCGTCGACAGGCGCGCCGCATACGCCGGCCGGGAATCCCTTGATCATCTCGACCATGCCTGCGGCCGAGCTGAAAGTGAAGGTAAGCCGGACCCGGTCGCAATCGGCCACTACACAGTCTTCCTGCAACGCCCGCTTCGAGCGCAACCCGGCCTGGAAGCCGAGTGCCGAGACACGCAACCGAAAGCCGAACGCGGAGTCAAACACGTCCTGCGCCACCGCGGACCACGTCGCTCGGATACGCCGCAGTGCAAGATGACCAACGACCTCCAGCTCCTGGCCACCCGACCCCGACTTTCGCCCGATTGGTCTCCTCGGCCTGACTCGCCAAGCGCAACCGGCTGGCAACCAACTGACACCGGTAGGTCCACAACGCCACCCACACGCAGTCCGCAAACACCGCGAACACACACCACCGATCAACCTCCTCGACTGGCCTCCGAATGGCAGTAATACGATCGTTCAACACCAGTCATCTAGCGACTGTTCACGAGAGAGCAGGAGCGGTCGAATGCCGATCGACGTAGTTATCTTCGACTGTGACGGCGTGCTGGTCCTCGGCACATTGGAGCTATACGACGAAGCCCTAACGAGGGCGATCCGCGTGGTGGACCCGGCCGCGCCGGACGGGGACATTGCCACTCTCAGAGAAAACACGAGAGGGAAGTCGTTTGACAATCAGCTAAGACGTTATCTGGGGGAAACTCGCGATCTTTCTGATGCTATCGACGCATACGAATCATACATTCACGATCCGGTAGCATTTCAACGAATTCGGTTACTCGAAGGGGCCGATGCCGAACTACGGCGACTCCTGGCCTCCGGAAAACGTGTCGCCTTGGCAACTGGCATGAACCCGAGTTTGCTGGACCGACTCTTTGCAGAAGACATCCTTCCCGACATCTTTGAGTCCGTTGCCAAGGTGCATGACATTCTTGACAGCGAACTCCAAAAGCCAAGTCCTCAGCTTCTGACAGACCTTCTGTCTTCAATGAATGTAGAGCCAGCTCGCGCATGCTACGTTGGTGATGCTCCTGTTGACATTGAGATGGCCCGTCGAGCTGGAGTCATGTCTATCGCGGTCCTCACTGGTTGGATGGACAGGGCACAAGCAGAAGAAGCTTCCCCTGACTACATTCTAGACTCAATGCTGGAGGTCCATACAATACTATGACTACGACTAGGCCACCTGGCAATCCCAGCTACAGAGACGAGCTTAATGAGGTTCCCAATGCCCTGCTTAAGCTCTCTGTAATGGCGAACTCTGAGAATAGATGGCCGGTAAATGACATTGCGAAACTGCTTGCGCCACACGGTACGTTTTCCGTCTACGGCATGGCCAGCTCTCAGTGGGCCGCCTGGCCTATGGTTTCTATCATACGAGACCATACGCCGTTTTGGGTGGAGTGGGGGTCGTCGTACGATGGTCTAGTTCAGCACATTAACGGGTTCGCTAATCGCCGGCCTACAATTCTTGTGTCCCAGTCGGGTAGAACAGTCGAAACCTGCGATCTTGCAAGGAACCTAAAGTCGACGGATGCCTCGATTCCGTTAGTGGCCGTGACCAATAATCTGGGCAGCCCACTGGCTAGAATTGCAGACACTGTTCTCGATATCGGGGCTGGCGCCGAGATGCACGCTCCGACCAAGTCATACGTCAACACAGTCGCAACACTGTTGGTTCTAGCCGATGCTCTTCAACAAATTGGGACATTTAGAATGAACCGGACGTCATCCACGCTCGCGTCGATTGCTGGTATTTTGCCAACCTACCTGTCAAGTAGCGATGCGTGGGCGAGTGACGTGATGGCGGCCACCGAAGATGGGCTCAGGTCAAACTACCTATACTTTCTTGCTGGGGGCGCACAACTTGGTTCTGCCTGGCAATCATCCATGCTGTACGCCGAGACGGCCCGACATAGGTCAGCGGTGGCCGATTGGGCGACATTCCGCCACGGCTTCGAGCCCCAGGTAGATGCCGGATTCCTCGGAATCGGCTTCGAGCCACCACCCAGAGAGAACCGACAAACGAAACAGGTTCCTGATGTGGTGATGGCGGTTGCCAGCAGTATCGCCCATCGGCGAGGGACGATTCGAATGGTCCCGCAGCTGGACGCCGGACGCGATGCAAACCACCTTCTCAGCACGGAATATTGGCGACCTCTCTGGGAGACCCTACCGGTGCACCACCTATGTATGCGGCTTGCGACTGCGAAGGGACTTGACGCGGGCGAGATTGAACGCAAGGTGACCGAAGACTATGTGTAGGCTCAAGAAATCCGGTATCGCACTATGAACGACAAAGTGCGCGTCTTCCTGAGCTCCACGATGAAGGATCTTAGAGAGGAACGACAAAGCGTCAAGAGTCTACTTGAGTCGTGGCCCGTTCAGCTCTTCGTGTCCGAAGATTACGCACGACCTGAAGAGCCGCGCGACATCGTTCTTGACGAAGTTTCTCGATGCGATATCTTTATCCTCATTATCGGAGAGAGGTACGGCGACCCGATAGAGCGGGATAGGCTCCCGGGCTCGGTATTCGACGGAACCGTCTCGGCTACCCATGGTGAGTTCTTGAAGGCTCGTGAGCTAAGGAAGCCGATTCTAGTCTTCGTCAAGGAACCTGCGGAGCGGGACGAAAGAGCTCAACGATTCTTAGAAAGTGCTAGAGGCTTCTTTCGCACGACGCACCTGGCGGATTTCCAAGATAGACCATCGCTGGTGTCCGGGCTCGCCGAGGCGCTCGGCGACCTCATAACGCGTCTTGTTCGCAATAGCTATGTGCCGCCTTGGCGGGCTGAACCCAATCTCCTAATTGTTGAGGACCGCTTCCAGGTAGGAGATGCTAGCGCTCGAGTCCTCGGGCATGCCATCCAGACTGGAAAAGGGCAGTGTATCGGGCTCTTCGCGGGGCAGACCGCCGACGTGATGTTTGACTCGTTCTTTAGAATGTACAATCGTGAGGCAATGGAGAATCTCTCTGCCACTCAGTTCTTCTCGGTGTCGGAGCACTTCGGGATCGACAGGACAAGTAGATTCTCCTACTGGAACTGGTTTAAGGAATCGTTCTTTGATCGCGCCGCATCGCGGTGGGGGATCGATATTCCAGGCGAGCATCGTCGGCTGGTCCCAGGGACCATCACGAGCGACAGCCTGGCTAGTTTTCTCAGGACCTATGACCAAGAGTTGGCTCGGAATGTTGTAGAGGTACAGTTCATCTCGGCAGCTCCGAATGGCCAGATCGCATGTATCGATCCGAACTACGGCGGAATGTCAGTCAATCAACTACTAAATATGGGAACGAGCCTCGTTCAGTTTTCGAGGGAGACGGCGGACTACCTGAAGCCACCGAGCCCTCTTGATCAGGACGTTACCATCGGACTCAAGCATCTTTTCGGCCGCACCCGGAATAAGCGTCTCGTCGTGCCCACCTTTGGAGCCGAGAAGGTGGAGCTGGTCCGGAGAATGATCCTCGGTCCGATCGCGGCAGACTTTCCTGCGAGCCTGGTTGGCAGCTTCCAGCCAATTAAGGACCTGCTCCTAATTGTCGACAAATCGGCGGCAAGTGGGTTGCCGGACAACTTTGGTCGTTATGTGAGGTTGGTAACCCTTGATGAGTGGATAAGCATGTCTTGGGAGTAGGACTAAGAGGAGTGACTTGAATGGCGGTCCTGGGCGTAGCCTCAAACGGAACGGATAGCGCGGGATGCATAGTTAGCGACGGGCGACTGGTCTGTGCGGCCGAGGAAGAGCGATTCAGTCGCGTTAAGGGTGACGGTTCGTTCCCCGTAAATGCTATTCGTTGGTGCCTCGAAAGTACTGGCTTGGGAGCGGCTGACATAGAGCACATCGCCGTGTCCTGGAACTATGATCGATATGCGCCAACTTCAAGCGCTCAGAATGCGGTGGTCGGCCACTATCGGGCCCTCGCCGAGTCGGGGATTCGAGTTGACTGGGCCCGTCTGGGACAGCACGTTGCTAAGTATCAACCAACCAGATTCCACGAGGAACTCCGGATGGCATTTCCCCGACTGGGATCAAGACCCGTGATGTTCTTTAATCACCATGACTCACATGCTGCAAGCAGCTTCTTCTTCTCAGAGTTTGATCGGAGCCTTATTCTAGTTATGGACGAGAAGGGCGAGGATGCCTGCCTCTCTCTTTACCTAGGCATTGGCAACCAGCTACGACTGTTGAAGCGGAGAAAAGTGCCACATTCTCTCGGACTATACTACGCTTCGGCTACCGAGTACTTGGGGCTGAGGCCCTTCCGGGACGAAGGCACGTTTATGGCGTTGGCGAGCCACGGGGAGGTGGAGCCGCAGATTCTTCAATTCCTCACTGAGACTGTGTTGCCAGCTGACGCACTGGGGCTCCCCACCATGTCGCCGGACCTCATATCGGGGAGGGTGTTCGATTACGAGCGGAACATGGGCCTGTACACCGCCAAGATGGAAGAAGCGCTGACCGGACTGGGCGTAGATCGCAGAGCACCCTCGGCGAGCTTTACAGACCGACATAAGAATTTCGCATGCGCCGTGCAGCGACGACTGGAGGACATAGTTTCAGGCTTTGTGGCCACCTACATTCGGGAGCAGCAGTTGGACGCCCTATGCGTCGCGGGAGGGGTGGCGCTTAATTGTAAACTCAATGGCCGGCTAGCACTAATTGACACAATAGGAGGAGAGCCGATACGCTTCTTTGCCCCGCCTTGGTGCGGGGACGCTGGCGGTGCGCTTGGTGCGGCGATCTTGAATCCAAGTACCAGGCGCACCGAGCGGTCGGTGGCCCAGTTTCGGCCTTCGATCGAGACTGTTGCCTTGGGACCCGAGTACTCGGCGGAAGAAATCACGGTTGCCCTACGCGCAAGTGGCGTCACATTTCGGATCTCAGATGATCCGGCGGCGGACGCGGTCGCGAGACTCGCTAACGGTGAGGTTGTCGGCTGGTTCCAGGGGCGAGCCGAGTTCGGTCCACGCGCGTTAGGGCAAAGGAGTATCGTGTGTGATCCTCGGCTTGTTAGTGCCGTCGGCGTCCTGAACGCTCGCATCAAACGTCGTCACGAATTCCAGCCGATGGCCCCCTCCATTCTGTTAGAGGAGGCACACCGATACTTCGGGTCATTGCGCGCCGAAGCGAGATTCATGGCAACAGCATTCCTGGCGAAACGACGCTCGGTCAAGGAAATACCAGCGGCAATTAATAGCGCCGATATGACCGTTAGGCCGCAACTGGTTGAGAAGAGGGAGGGCTGGCCATATAGACGGCTACTCGAGCTTTGGCACCGTCGATCGGGTGTTCCCGCGTTGCTGAACACATCATTCAACCGTCATGAGCCGATCGTCCAATCGCCCAGCGACGCAATACGAACGGCTATTGCCAGCGGTCTTGATTCGCTGGTTATAGGTCGGCATCTTGTCAATTTGCACGACTATACTCAAAAGATCTAGGATATGCCAGCTAACCCTCGTTGTAGCGCTGTTCGAAGGCTGCGATGCGTTCGGTGAGGGTGGCGAGGTCGTCCATGACGTCTGGTGAGTAGCTTGCGTTGGACGACTGAGTAGTAGATCTCGACCTGGTTGAGCCAGCACGCGTGTACCGGCGGGTGGATCATGGAGCGTTGGGTAGGCGTCGTTAGGCCGCTTCGCGGCGGTCCAGCCGTTGTGCGACGAGCCGATGTCGACGATCCAAAACACGCGGCCGGCTGATGCGCAGGGTTCGATGGTCATGACCCGGTCGAGGCGTGCGTTGAACGGGACGATGCCAGTGCTGGGTTCGCTGCGGCCGAACACGCGAGCGCTGTGCACATCGTAGGCGGCCAGGTGGGCCAGAGTGCCGCTGCGAACGTATTCGTGTTCCACCAGTTGGGCGCGGTCGGGTCCGGCGGGGACGTTGGCGTGGATGTGGTGGCAGGCCCGTACGCCGGCCCTTCTCGTCGGCGCTGATGACGTAATCATCGGCGCGTAGGGCGTGGCCGTCGAACAGCCGCTGGTGGAGGTCGAGTACGCGGGGGCGTTCGAACGTCCACCAGCGGTCGACGATCGAGAGTCCCTGTCTGGGGGGTTTTGCTGACGACACGATGTCGATGCCGCGTGGGGACGTGTTCCCATCGTGGTGGTCTTGTAGCCGTCGACGACCGAGGTCTTTACCAGGGCCGGGCCTTGGCATGGTCGAGCAGCTGCATACCGACGGTGTTCCACGTGATCTGCCCTTCCTCGGCCCAGCGGGGCGGTGGGGACAGATCACGCACTGTCACCGATCGGGCCGGCGGGTGCCTAGACAATCAGACAAGATCATGTGCACGCGGCTGCGCAGGTCCAAACGCGTATGTCGGCGGGTAGTCTCGCCGCCGACCGCCTGATCATCTGGTGACCCACCCCGCCAACGACTGCGCACAAGGTCGTAAGATCGGTAGGCGGCGCGGCGTTCATCGTAACAGCGGCAGCCGCAGCGGCCACTGGCCCTGTGTCCTTACTCGAGAGGTTCCGTATGCTTGACCTCAACGAAGTAGTCTTGGAAGCACTCGACCTGCACAGCTCCTATGATTTGCCCACGCTGGATCTTCCAAGCGAAGGCAAGCGGATCGTCATCGCGAGTGGTAATGCTCTGCCGACCGGACGGATCATCTACGCGGACGAAGATGCAATCTTCGCTAACGAAAGTCAGTACCTGAGAGTACTGGAGAAGTATCCAGACATACTGAATGCAACCGTTATATCGGCGTCAGGAGGCAAGCATGCCCCGGCAGCAGTACGAGATATGTTACAAAGGGGAATCAAGACAACCTTGTTGACCTGCAATCGAGAGTCACAGGCAGCGGGTTTACTGCCGTCAGAAGCCGTTATAGTGACGCGAGCGCGCGTGGAGCCGATCACATACAATACATCCACATATCTCGGGATGATTCTTGCCAAGACCGGTGAGAAACCGTCGACGATCAAAGATCACATCCTTTCAAACGTTCAGTCCCTCATTCCCGATCTATCAACCTACAAGGCATTTTTTCTGCTCGTACATTCCAAGTTTGAGATCGAACGTGAGATGTTCGTGACAAAATTTGACGAACTCTTCGGAGGCCGGCTCCTTGGCAGGTGCTATACGCCAGAGCAGACACTCCACGCAAAGACGGTTGTACCTTGGGAACACGAGCTGTTTATCAGCTTTGGTTTCGAGAATGAGTACTTTGGGGATGACCGCCTGACCATTCCTCTCCCTCCAGATGCGAATTTCGGCGCGATGTTGTCTGTGGGCTATTATGTCATTGGTCGTATCCAGGCGCAGTTTCCTGCCTGGTTCAAGGCCAATGCTGCTGCCTATGAGCTATTGCAGAGTCAGCTCTTCGAGAGGTTCCGCGAACCCAATCTGGGCCAAACTGGGTCGCGATCGTTTACGGAGGGCTGAGTGCCGTCGGATCGGGTTGTAGACGCCCTCATCCACTCGAAGATCGCCATTCGGGGTTCGCATCTTACAACGACCGTTTGGTCAATGCCCGGCCAGGACACGAGATCGCGGACACCGAAATCCTGCTAGCGGACAAGCCCTCGCCATGCATTTCGGTCGCCGGGCCGACGCCGACACCGTCGTCGCCGTCCTCGAGCAACTCGCCACGCAACAGGTGCACCGCGGCATCTGCGGATTGATGTGG
>Ga0209382_10007383_pt1 | contig 14008 bp, 14 predicted proteins | sample SoiMetdeltSBSDD5_FD_187599 | JGI IMG/M metagenome (GOLD analysis project Ga0209382, IMG submission 187599) | Bulk soil microbial communities from a Populus tree surrounding site in Tennessee, USA - Soil MetaG P. deltoides SBSDD5 (SPAdes) (version 2) | ecosystem: Environmental > Terrestrial >... | reverse complement strand
CTGGACGACGCGCTGCTCGACCTCATCACCGAGTCCTACGCCGATGCGTGACTACCAGGCCTGGCACGACGACTACGACCGGCCCGGCTCGACCCTGCACCTGCGGCTGCTGGTGGTCCAGGACCTGCTCGCCGGCGTGCTGGACGAGGCGCCACGCGGGCCGGTCCGTTTCGTCAGCATGTGCGCGGGCCAGGGCCGCGACGTGCTCACGGTGGCGCGCCGCCACCGGCGCGGCAGCGACCTCGTGGGCCGGCTGGTGGAGCTGGACCCGGTGAACGTCGCCGCGGCCCGCGCCACGATCGCGGGCGCGGGGCTCGACGGTATCGAGGTCGTCGAAGGCGACGCCGGCACGAGCGACGCCTATCTGGGGGCGGCGCCGGCCGACCTCGTGCTGGCGTGCGGCATCTTCGGCAACGTCAGCGACGAGGACATCCGCGCCACCGTCGGCTTCTTGCCCGCGCTGTGCGCCCCTGGCGCGACCGTGCTGTGGACCCGCGCCCAGCGCGAGGACGGGATCGTGCCCACCATCCAGGACTGGTTCACCGCCACCGGCTTCGATCCCCGGGCGCTGGTGACACCGGAACGGCTGCGCTTCGGCGTGGGCGCCGCCCGCTTCACCGGTAGCCCCGCGCCGCTCCGCCCGGGCGTGCACATCTTCACCTTCGTGCGCTGACGGTCAGCCGTCGGGCACGCCGTGGATCTGGGGCTTGATGTCGACCACGGGCGTGCCGTCAAGCGCCTCCAGGTCGCGCACGCGCAGGCGCGCGCCGTCCCGTTCCACCACCTCGACCAGGTGGAGGCCGATGGGGTTGGGGCGGTCGGACGAGCGCGTGGCGAACACCCCGACCTCGGGGTTCTTGGGATCGTCCCGCGGCCGGGTGCGCAGCACGTCACGTGCGGCGCGGTCCAGCCAGGTGAGCACGATCACGCGCTGGCCGGCAGCGATGCCGTCGAGCCCTTCCACCACTTCGGGGACGATCTCGATCCACGCCTCCGGTGAGCCTTCGAACCCCTGCTTGGGCGCGGACGACGGGTCGGTGAGCGGGGACTCGACCCGCCCTATGGGCTGCAACTCCATGACCGACATCATGAGCGCGACCGACGACGGCACCAACCGACGACGGCCGATCCGAACCTCGGGGCAACCGCACCGGGACCGCGATCGTGGCTACTCTCCGCTCAGGCGAGCAGACCATGGGAGCGGGCCCAGTGGTACACGATCTGGTCGGCGTCCATCGGGACGTCGCCCCACGGCAGGTAGAACTGCTCGCCGTCAATGTCCAGCGTGGGCAGCTCGTCCTTCCAGGCCTGGAACTCGGGCGAGCTTTCGACCTGCTCGCGTATCTCGGGACGGGCTGCGAGCTCTTGAGATTCGAGTGTCTCGTTGGACTGCCCCATCGGACGGATCACCTCACATGCTCACGTCTACAGCAATTTACTCAGGGAGTATCCCCATGGCCGATGCCACTCGAACCACGACCCTGGCCGCCGAGACCTTCCAGGAGACGCCTCACCTGCGCGAGCAGGCCGAGGAGTCGCCCAAGCTGGAGCAGTTGCGCGGCTCCGCCCGCAAGGTGACCTTGGGGACCGATGGCGGCGAGACCTACTACGTGCTCGAAGGCGACCTGCTCTACGACGACGACGAGCTCGAGCTGCACGCCCTCCAGCAGGACGTCCGCGCCAGGGCCAAGGAGGTCGGGCTCACCCCCGACGCCCAGAGCGGCCGCGAGGACGCCCTGGTCGTGGTGGCGCCGGGCGGCAAGATCGTGCGCTGGCGGCCCGGGAAGGTGCTCACATACACCGTGCTGCGCGAGAGCTTCCCCACCGAGGACAACTACAACCTGGTCGTGGAGTCGGTGAAGGCGGCCACCGGGGCCTGGCAGGACACCTGCGGCATCATGTTCGAGCATCGCAGCGAGTTCGACGCCCACGCCAACGTGTCGGCTTCGCCCGACGACATCGACGCAGCGCTGGTGTTCACCGTGCGCTACATCGACGCCGGCGGCCAGTTCATCGCGGCGGCGTTCTTCCCCACCTACCCGCCGGCCCGGCGCCGGGTGCTGATCGACCCGTCGTTCTTCGGCGACGATCTGACGTTCGACCGGGTGGGCGTGCTGCGCCACGAGCTGGGCCACACCCTCGGGTTCCGGCACGAGCACATTCGCAGCGAGGCCCCGGCCGCCTGCCCGGACGAGCCTGCGTACGACACGCTCAACCTCACCGACTACGACCCCCAGTCGGTGATGCACTACTTCTGCGGCGCGGTGGGCTCACGGGAGCTGGCCATCACCGAGCTGGACCGGCTCGGGGCGCAGAAGGTCTACGGGCCTTCGCTCTCGGCCATGATGCTCGTCGACTAGCAGCTCGACGAGCTGCGCCCGGCTACTAGGCGGACCTGCGCCCCCTATCAGGCGCAGTGGTCCTGGATGACCTGGACGGGATGGCGGACCGCCAGGTCGGGGCGGGTGGGCACGGTTTGGCTGCACAGCGGGCAGACCGTGCCACCGTCGACGTCGGTGCAGCCCAGCCGTAGCCGCCAACCCGAGGCGCGGCAGATGTCCGACTCGTCGGGACGGGACCGCGGGTGACGGACCCGCTCGCGGACGCCGCGCAGGAGATCACCCATGGCGGCGATCCTTGCGTGCGTTGCCGTTGCCGTTGGCGTTCCCGTTGCCGTTGGGCTTGGCGAGCGTCAGCGACCGGCGCGCCTCGCGGACGCGCTCGACCGTGGTCAGCCGGCGCTCGAGGGCCGAGAGCCGGCGCTCGTAGGCCTCCTGGGCAACTCGCGCCTCGGCCGTGCGCTCGACCGGGACCGAGGGGTCCTGGCGGGTCAGCTCGAGCTGGGCCAGGCGGTCTTCGATGAGGGAAAGTCGCTCGGAACCGGAATCGCCGGGCGCTCCGCGAATGCGAAGTCGCCCGGCGACGTAAGCAAGTCCGGCCGCGATGCCGACCGCATAGAACGTCGCCCGCACAATCCGACCCCCGCTCGGTCGGCCCCCAGACGTTGCGCGTGTCGGCGCCGTAGCTGGCTCAACTCCGGCGCCGCGAATGACGGACATGTCCCCATTCCTTTGGCGGCTCTTGTGAAACAGATCAGGACTGCGGTCTGCACGTCTCGGCGTACTGTCCACGTTGGTTGATCGTGCTCAGTATCAATCAGTACGGGTACGAACCGCAAGGACTTCCTGACGCTGCGTTAATGGTCAGGCGCCCTCGAACTCGCCTTGGCGGACTCCGCCGAGGAAGGCTTCCCACTCACCCGGGAGGAACACGAGCATCGGCCCGTGGCCATCCATCTCGGTGTCGCGCACGGCCACTCGACCGTCCGCGGCGAAGCCAACCTCGACACAGTTGTCGCCGCCGCTCGACAGGCTCGACTTGCGCCAGCCCGTGAATGCGTCGTCACGGAGCATGATGTTCACCCTTTCTGGATTTCCCAACGGCCGGATCGGCACGTGGAGCTGAACAGCCCTGCCAAGGGTGACAGTACAGAAATGCAGTACGCGAAAGCCACGCTCCGCAGGAATATTTCTGCCGTGCGCGCGCACAAAGTGATGTCGTGGACGCGTCCCGCCGCCGCCACGAGGAAGTTCCTACGGAGCGCGCCAGAGCGAGCGCCCAGCGGGACGCTCCTACCGTCCAGAACGGGCGCGACTCGGCTGCAAGCGGCTAGACGCGGACGCCCTGGGCGTAGGTGATGAGCATCTCGAGGCTCTCCTGGGCCGGCTCCGCGGCTTCGCGCAGCCGGTTGAAGAGCTCCTCGTAGCGCTTCACGTGGTCCGCATCGGTGAGGACCAGGTCGTCGGTGACGGTGTCGACCGCCACGACCGTGGGGTCGTCCGGATCCGAGAAGGTGTAGATGGAGAACGCCGAGCGGGGCATCGTGTAGCCCTCGATCTGCGCGTCGACCGAGAGGACCCGCACGCTGATCTTGGGGCTGCCGTTGACCGTGGCGGCGATGTGGTAGAGCTGCGCCTGCATGACCTCGCGCGGCGCGGTGGACCGGCGGACGGCCAGCTCGTCGAGGATCACCTCGTACTGGGGCCCGCCCGGGCGCCGCAGCATGCGCTGCCGTCCGTCGCGCCCGTCGGCCGCCTTGTCGAAGGCGAAGTTGATGGGCCCGGCCAGGTAGTCGGCCTCGCCCCGGAACCGGGTGAACGCCGGCGTCTGCAGGAGTCCGGGGATGAAGGTCATCTGGAACTCGCGGATCGTCTGCGCCCCGGCCTCGAGGTTGGCGTAGAGGGTCTGGCGCTCGCCCATGGCCTTGTTGGACTCCCACCAGCCCCGCTCGCCGGCCTCCCGGGCGATGGTCATGATGCGGGTCCAGCGCTCGTCGGTGATCTCGAGCACGTCGAGGATGCGCATGACGTCGTCGAGGTCGACCACGTGGCCGTTCTCCAGGCGCGAGATCTGGGCGCGGCTCTGCCCGATTCGCTTGGCGAGCTGCTCGTGGGTCAACCCGGCTTGAGTTCGCAGCGCTCGCAACTCGGCGGCGAGGCGCAGACGACGTACGTAGGGACTGATCACTCCCGCCCTCCGAATACCAGCCTTTCCTCGTACACTACGCCATTTTGTACACGGCCGAAAGCTGGACACACGCGATCGCTGGACGCACCGCGCGAACCGCGAGCAAACGGAAACGGGCGGTGGCCGGAGGATGACGAGTCCGCCTATCGCGTCACCTCGTCGAAATAAGCGTGCAGGAATCGGGCCCATCGCTGGCGATCGACGAACTCCACAGGGTAGTGCGTGTTGCCCAAGGCGTAGCCGTCGCCGTCAGGGTCGGCGTCGTAGGCACGCTTCGACTCCGGGAAGTAGATGGCCACGCCCGCGGAGCCGAAGCGACCCTGGCGCTGCGTGGAGGCGTAGTTGTCGATGATCATGCCCGCGACCGCGGTGCGCGCCGATGCCGCGCGCCGGCCCAGCGTGGCGTCGACCCCGGGCGCGGCCGCCACCTGGTCGAGGAACCGGACCAGGTCGATGGAGTTCAAGCCATAGCCGGGTGCGTAGTTCTCGCACGCCTTGCGGGCCCGCCGGATGGCCGGCAGGTGGGTGGCGAGATCGGACGTCGCCAGCGTGGCGAAGCGCGACAGCGCCCGGGCCGCGGGCTCGGCCCCCGACAGCGCGACGGCGGACAGGGTGGTGGCGTCCCGGTCGCCGTAGTAGTCGGCGAAGGCCCGCACCATCTGCGCGCCGAGGGCCGGACCGTCGAAGGCGGCCGGGTCGGCCACCAGCGGCTTCAGGAAGCCGGCGTAGTCCCAGCCGTCGCCGGGCTCCAGCTCCTCGCTGGCCACCATGACGGTGCCCGAGCCCCGCAGGGCGTAGGCCGTCTCCAGCATGCCCATGAGGCACGCATCGAAGCCGACGACGTCGAGCGGCGCGTCGGCCGTGAGGGCCGCCAGCGTGTCCTGGATCTCGCGGTTGTAGAGCTTGTCGCCGGTGTCCTCGTCGTGGGAGACGTAACGCACGGCGTGCACCCGCATGTCGTCGGGCAGCGGTGCCAGGCTGCCGGCGCGCTCGCCCAGGCGCGACCGGGCCTGTTCGCGGCGGCGGGCCAGGGCCCGCACCTCGGCGGCGCTGCCCTGCACGGTGAGCGCCATGCGCCGCCGCCAGCCCTGGCCGTGGTCCCAGATGGCGAGCAGCGTGCGCTGGGCCGGGTATTCCTCCCGGGCCCAGGTCACGAAGTCCGCCAGCGCCGCGCCGTCGCCCATGTTGACCGATCCCAGGTCGGCCACGGCCTTGGCCTCGGTGGGCTTCATCCCCTTGGTCACGCGGAACCGCAGGGTCTTGGACCAGGGCCCGTAGAGGTCGACGTAGTGGCGCCGGGGCCGGCCGAACTCCACGAGGATGTTCACGCGGTCCGTGCTGCCCACCTTGGCCATCTGCTCGAAGTTGAGGAACGAATAGGGCTCCAGGTCGTTCTTGGCGTTCAGGAACACCAGCACGTTCCAGTCGGCGGGGGCCGCCGCTTTCCTCCTGGGCATGTCAGACCTCCGCTCGTCGGCGGGTCGTGCTGACCCGCACCGCGTCGCCGCAGAAGGCGAGCAGGCCGCTCGTCACCTCGGCGATGATCTCGACCATCTCGTCGTAGGGCGGATGGAACGGCGTCGGGTTGTCCTCCGCGCCCCACTCGACCGTGAACGAGAGCACCTTGGTGCGGGCGGGATCGACCATGTGCCGGCTGTAGGCGTAGTCGTCCGCGGTGCCCGCGGTGGGATACAGGTTCATCGACTGCTGCACCCGATAGGTGCGGCCGCGGGAGGCGGCGATGGCCGCCTGCATGGTGCGGGCCAGCCGCTCGAGGATGCGCCGGTCCGCCGCGGGGAGGAACTCGCCGTAGGCATCGCCCGTGTTGCCCCGCCGGCCGTCGTAGGCGGCATTGGAGAAGGCCATGTGGCGGCGGCGGGACTGGTTCTCGTCGTCGCCCCAGCTGTACATGATCAGCTCGCCGTAGCTGTGCAGGTCGATCAGGTACCCGATGTCGGGATGCTCGTCGAGCAGCCACACGACGTTGCGCACCTCGGGCTCGGAGTGCGCCGCCGGGCCGACGTACAGGTCCGGGTGGCAGGGCTCGGTGGAGCTGCCGATGGGGGCGTCGGAGGCGAAGTGGGCCTCGAAGTCCCACAGGAAGTCGAAGTTGCGGTTGAGGTCCACGCCCACGCAGCCCGTGCCGGCTGCCGCCCCGGGCCGCCGGTTCTTCCGCCACATCGGGTCGACCGTGAAGCTGTGGTGGCGCCCGTCCGGGTTCACCTGGGGACAGAGGTAGAGCGACACGTCCTCTACCAGCCGCGCCAGCCGGGCGGCCGGGAAGCGGCGCCGGCCGATGGCCACGCCTCGGGATGCGGCATGCGCCCGCAGCAGCCGCTCGGCGAAGGCGACGACGATGTCCGCGCTCCCCCACTCGCGGGCGTGGACGCCGCCGAGCACACAGATCCCGACCGGCCCGGTGCCGATGCGCAGGGCGTGGCAGGCGCGGCCCTCCCAGGTGGCGGAGGGCAGGGTGACGAGCTCGGCGACGGCGTCGTAGGGCGGCCCCGAGAGGACCCTCAGGCGCCGGTCGACCTCGTCGACGTCCATGTACCCGGCGACCCGGCCCGACGGCCTCTCGGCCTCCAGGCCGGTGGCCAGCGCGGCCTCGGCGGCGCCGAGCGCCTCGACCGGCTCCAAGGCGAAGCCTCGGTCCGCCAGCCGGGCCAGCTCGGCCGCCTCGCCGATGGCCTGCACCCGCCAGCGCCCGTCGGGCAGGCGGCGCAGCGTCTGGCGCACCACGGCCACCCGGAGGTCCCGGACCAGGCCCGCCATGGCCCGCCGGTCACGGCCGATCACGTTGACCCGCTCTCGCACCTGCCCACCCGCCTTCGTGGTCGGTCCGGGCCGAGAGTAACGCCCCGACTACACCGGGTACAGAGCCCGCAGGGCCCCGGCCACCTGGGTGGTGACCGGGGCCCGCTACGGGTCCGCCGCGATGACCGCGGCGGATAGTGCCGGCTAGGTGGCTAGTCGAGCGGGGCCAGGAAGACGTTGTCCTCCAAGTCGGCGCGCTTCAGGTCGGTGTTGAGGGCGATGACGTCGCCGAGGTTGTGGCGGAAGTCGAAGCCGTAGACGATCCGGATGTTGGTCAGCGTCGGGTCGTTGCCGAAGAAGAACCGGTCACCGTCCCGCAGGGCCTGGAACTGCCGGGTCCACAGGGCCCGCTGCGTCTCACCGAACTCGGTGCCGGCGATGTGCTGCTCGGCGACCATGCCGGTGAAAGCATCCAGGTTGTTGACCGAGCCGTAGATGGCCTTCAGACGGGCGGCTGTGGTGGTGCGACGGACGCCGACCACGGTCTGTTCGTCGGCTTCCTCGGTGCCCGGGGTGAGGACCACGCCGTTGCGGTCCTTCAGCTGCACGAAGTCCAGGCTGTCGGGGTCGTTGATCTCGTTGCCCCGGGTCAGCTCGGGATCGAAGAACGGGAAGTTCTCGCTCGCCTCACCCGTGATGGCCGTGAACGAGTTCTTGGCCGGCAGCCCGAGGGCGGCACGTAGCTGGTTGTAGGTCGGCATGCCGTGGTCACGACCGCGCTCGATGTCGATGGCACCGAGGTCGAGCACGCCGCGGAAGCACTCGGGCAGGGTGGGCCCGTCCAGGCACTCGGGGTTGCCCGAGACCGGGACCTGGAACAGCACGCTGCGGAGCTGGTTGTCGATCTGCTCGTCGTTGCGGTACTCCCGCTCGGAGCCGATGCCCTGGAGCAGCGGGCCGAGCTGGAGCTGCTGCACGAGCTGCGGGTTGAAGAAGGCCACGTTGAGCGGAACGACGAAGGCGACCTCGCCGGCCTCCTCACCCGGTCCGACCTCAACGCCCTGGGCCTCGATGGCGTCCAGAGTCGCCTGGTCGTAGCGGTCGCCGTCCGCCTCGATCTCGAGCTCGCCGTGGATCATCGAGTGGGCCCGGTACCCGACCGTGGCGAACTCGTTGCCCAGGTTGGCGTTCACGTTGGTCTTGTAGCCCTGGTAGGCGGGCAGGTTGATGCCCAGCGTCGGCAGGAACTCGGTGTAGGTGATCCACTGCTGCGTGCCGATCACGACCCGGCGCGCGATGGCGAACTTCGTGTCCTGGCTGAGGATGATCGGCAGCCCGTTCACGATCCGGTTGTGCTCACGGGCGAACAGCGTGTGGGTCGCCGTCAGGGCGATGTTCTCGTTGGCGCGCACGTCGCCGGCCACGCGGGCGGCGTTCGGCGTGCCCAGCAGGCGACCGTCGACGGCCATCGTGGGAGCGCCGGCGGGGTTGCCCCGTGCGTCACGGCGCGGCAGGTAGTTGTTCGGCAGGAACAGCCGGGCGCCGTTGTTGTTCGGGTTGCCGTCCTGGCTGCCTTCCCGCAGGAAGTCGAGCCGCTGGTCGGTGCCGCCGTAGACGGCCCACGCGTCGATGTACGAGCTCACCGTGTTGATCTGCTGGCGCGGGTTGGTGACACCGGTGCCGGGCGCGACGCCCGAGCGGGTGAACGGGATGTTCCCGAGCGTGTTGGTGAAGCTCTCCAGCGGGTCAGCCGGGTTGAACGGGATGTTGGCGACGGTCCCCGCCTCGTCCCGCAGGCCGAAGGTGTGGTCGAGGAACTGGCCCCACACGAAGCCCCACTGGGAGATGCCGTTCTCCGAGAAGATGTTCTGGTTCACATCGTTGAAGATGCGGTTGCTCACCAGGCGGGTGTTGGGCCCGGCCACCGGCTGGCCCTTGCCGTCCGCATAGCGCGCGGGCGCGATGCGGGTGTACTGCGTGCCGGCCCGGCCCCAGTCCGGGTTGTTCTGGTTGTTGCCGCGGCCATCCAGCGCCTGGGTGTTCTGCGACAGCTGAGCCCCGGCTCCCGGCGACACGAGCACGGCGCCCAGGCAGAGGACGAGCGCGACGGTGACCGCCACGGTCGATCTCCGCGGCGCCTGGCGTAGCCCGCGCGTCTGAGGGTTTCCCCTCGGGGTAGTGGACCAACGGTTCAGTAGCACGATTGCCCCCTCGGCAAGGGGTCTCCACAGAGCCGCGGACGGGTAGCCGGCGGTTACCAGCTGCTCCCGACGCCGCATTTGGCGCCGGTTCAACCCCCTTCATGCGGCAGCTGGGGCACCGTCGTTGACGGCTGCGACACCGCGCTGTGCCGTCGTGCCACCTGTCACGGAACCTGGGACGGACCCGTGTTGTGTGTCTCGATCCTCGTCCTGCGGTGACGAACCGTCAATTGTCCTCTTCTGGAGACCCCCTAGTGACGCATTCCTTCCTGTGATACCCCACCAGTTGTCACCCAAATGGGTGACACGTCAGTAGACAAGGAGTGGCAGGCCGGCCGCTCCCCGCGGCTTTGCCTCTCGCCTCATATTGAGCGTACGCTCAAAGCGTCTGCTCAGACCTGACCCAGACCGCGGAGACCAGATCGAGGAGAGAGAGGCCGATGCCCCCCGTCACCTCCGACCCCGTGCCCGCGCTGTCCCCGGTGCATCTCGCCCGGCTCTTCAGCGTGGACGACCTCCCGGACCGCCTGGCCGCGGTCGACGACTGCATAGCCGCCGCGCTGCGGGCCGACGGCGCCCTGCTGGGTGAGGCCGCGGCCCGCGTGGCCGGGGCGGGCGGCAAGCGGCTTCGGCCGCTGTTCACCATCGTGGCCGCCGAGCTGGGCGGCGTCTTCGACGAGCGCGTGGTGTCGGCCGCCGCGGCGGTCGAGCTGGTGCAGGTCGGCTCGCTGGTGCACGACGACATCCTCGACGGGGCCGCCACGCGGCGCGGCCGCGCCACCATCAACGCGGTCGAGGGCGTCGACCACGCGTTGCTGGCCGGCGACTACATCCTGGCCCGGGCCGCGCAGCTGGCCGCCTCGGTCAGCGGCGAGGCCGCGGGGTTGCTGGCCACCGCCCTGGGCGAGCTGTGCGAGGGCCAGGTGCTGGAGATGCGCGACGTCTACGACCCCGACCGCAGCGTCGAGTCCCACCTGGCGTCGGTGCGGGGCAAGACCGCCTCGCTGTTCAGCTGCGCCTGCAAGCTCGGCGCCCACTGCGGCGGCGTGTCCGAGCGCAACACCGAAGCGCTGGCCCGGTTCGGCGACGCCTTCGGCATGGGCTTCCAGCTGCTCGACGACGTGCTCGACATCGTCGGGGACGAGGCCCGGCTCGGCAAGCCGACCGGCAACGACATCGCCAGCGGCGTCTACACCCTGCCGCTCCTCTCCGCGCTCGCGGCCCCCGGTGGCGGGGAGCTGCGCCACCTGCTCGGGAACGGGGGCGGCGCCCGCCCCGAGCAGGTGGCCAACGCCCTGGATGCCGTGCGGCGCTCGGGCGCGGTGGCCGGGGCGCTGACCGCCGCCGACCGCTATGCCGACGAGGCCCGGCGCGCGGTCGAGCACCTCAACCAGACCGCGGTGGGCGACGGCCTGGCCGCCTTCCCCCGCGTCTACTCCACCTGGGCGCTGGAGACGCTGATGGACGCCCGCTACAACGAGACCCCGCTGACGGCGCCGTGACGAGCACCCGCATCCCCACCAGGACCCGCATCCTGGAGGCGGCGCTCGCGGCCCTGCGGGACGAAGGCATCGCCGGGATCAGCGCCCGCACCATCGCCCGCTACGGCGACTTCAACCAGGCGCTGATCTTCTACCACTTCGGCTCGGTGGACGCCCTGCTGGTCGCGGTGGCCCGCAGCGAGAGCGAGCGGCGCTCGGCCCTGTACGCCGAGGCGCTGCGCGACGTCACCTCGCTGCGCGAGCTGGTGGCGGTGGCGCGGCGGCTGCACGAGGAGGAGTTCCAGGCCGGCACGGTGGCCGCGCTCACCCAGATGATCGCCGGCGCGGTGGGCACGGCCGAGCTGGCCCAGGGCATCCGGGAGGCCTTCGAGCCCTGGACCAAGCTGGTGGGCGAGTCCATCGCCCGCGTCCTGGCGGACACGCCCTATGTCGGCATCCTGCCCGAGGGCGACCTCACCACCGCGGTGGCCGCGCTGTTCCTCGGCATCGAGCTGCTGGTGGGCCTCGATCCCGACGCGGCCGCGGGCGAGTCCCTGTTCACCACCATGGAGTCCGTCGCCACCCTGGTCGACGGCCTCCTGCTGCATGTCGTGCCCGAACCTGATCCCTCGCGCCCCTAACCTGAGCGCCATGTCCGCCACCACCAGCGGTATCGCCGTAGACGAGCTGTCCTCCGACGTAGGCCCCCAGGACGACCTGTTCCGCCACGTGAACGCCCGCTGGCTGGCCACGGCCGAGATCCCGCCGGACCGCGCCGCGCACGGCGCCTTCCACGAGCTGCGGGACCAGGCCGAGCTCGACGTGCGGGCGCTGGCCGAGGAGGCCGCGGCCGGCGACGCCGCCGCCGGTAGCGACGAGCGCAAGGTCGGCGACCTGTGGGCGTCGTTCATGGACGCCGACGGCGCCGAGGCCCGCGACGCGGCCCCGCTGGCGGACGACCTGGCCGACATCCGCGCCGTCACCTCCCCGACCGAGCTCCAGGCCTTGCTCGGGCGCATGCAGCGCCATGGCACACCCGGCGTCCTGCGTTGGTATGTCGACAACGACGGCGAGGACGCCACCCGCTACATCGTCAACCTCGTCCAGGGCGGGCTGGGCCTGCCCGACGAGGCGTACTACCGGGAGGACGCCTACGCGGAGATCCGAGCCGCGTACGTCGACCACGTCGCCACCATGTTGCGGCTGGTCGACGAGCCCGACCCCGAGGACGCGGCGCAGCGGATCATGGCCCTGGAGACCGCGCTCGCCGCAGGCCACTGGACCGCGGTCGACAGCCGCGACGCCCTCAAGACCTACAACAAGCGCACGCGTGCCCAGCTCGACGAGCTGGCGCCCGGCCTGGCCTGGGGCGAGTGGCTGGCGACCTTCGAGGCGCCGGAGGGCTCGTTCGACCAGGTGATCGTGCGCCAGCCCGAGGCGCTGGAGGCCGCGGACCGCCTGCTGGGCGAGCTCCCGCTGGCCGACTGGCAGGCCTGGCTGGTGTTCCACCACGTCCGGGCGGCCGCGCCTTTCCTGTCGAGCCGCTTCGTGGACGCCGACTTCGCCTTCTACGGCACCCGGCTGTCGGGCATCCCCGAGCTGCGTGAGCGCTGGAAGCGGGGCGTGAGCGTGGTCGAGGGTGGGCTGGGCGAGGCCGTCGGGCGGCTATATGTCGCCCGCCACTTCCCGCCCGAGCACAAGGCGCACATGCAGCGGCTGGTGGGCTGGCTGGTGGAGGCGTACCGGGTCGACATCGAGGCGCTGGACTGGATGTCGCCCGAGACCCGCCAGCGCGCACTGGAGAAGCTGGAGCAGTTCACGCCCAAGATCGGCTACCCCGACCGCTGGCGCGATTACTCGGCGCTGGAGATCGACCCCACCGACCTGCTGGGCAACGTGCGCCGGGCCGACGCCTTCGAGACCGATCGCAACCTGGCCAAGCTGGGCCAGGAGATCGACCGCGACGAGTGGCACATGACCCCGCAGACGGTCAACGCCTATTACAACCCGGGGATGAACGAGATCGTGTTCCCGGCCGCCATCCTGCGCTCGCCGTTCTTCGACCCCGAGGCCGACGACGCGGTCAACTTCGGCGGGATCGGCGCGGTGATCGGCCACGAGATCGGGCATGGCTTCGACGACCAGGGCAGCCGCTACGACGGCCGGGGCAACCTGGTCGACTGGTGGACCGACGCCGACCGGGCCGGCTTCGACGAGCGGGCGCAGAGGCTCATCACCCAGTACGACGGCTTCGAGCCCGAGGGGCTGGACGGCCACCACGTCAACGGCGCCTTGACGGTCGGCGAGAACATCGGCGATCTGGGCGGCATCACCATCGCCCACAAGGCCTACCGGCTGAGCCTGGAAGGGGCCGATGCCCCCGAGCTGGACGGCTTCACCGGCAGCCAGCGGGTGTTCCTGGGCTGGGGCCAGGTGTGGCGGATGCTGGTGCGCGACGCCGAGCAGATCCGCCGCCTGGCCATCGACCCCCACTCCCCGCCCGAGTTCCGGGCCAACGTGGTGCGCAACCTCGACGAGTTCCACGACGCCTTCGACGTGGCCGAGGGCGACGCCATGTGGCTGGACGAGAAGGACCGCGTCCGCATCTGGTGAGGACCGGGACGCCTCTCTTATAGGGGCGCGTCGGTGCGGCGGTTCTGGGCTGGTCCCAGTCGGCGGCCAGGGTGCGGAGGGCGGTCAGCAGCAGGAGCGGCTGGTCGAGCATGGCGTGGTGGCCGGCCTCGGCGATCTCGATGACCGGCGCCACCCGGCCCAGCTGGTCGTACATGTCGGCCCCGATGTCCTCGGTGACCAGCCCGTGCTCGGAAGCGTGGTCGGGACCGTGGTTCACGCCCCGAACCCTACGGTGTGTCGCGCTGCGACCCGGCCCCGCGGTGTCACGCGATAGCCCTTGGGGTAGCCCTATGCGTGGCATACCCGCTGGTTGTCCGTAGGATGGACCGGCTGCCTAGAACGAGGATCGACGATTGCCGAAGACCAAAGACGACGCCTTCATCCTTGAAGGACGCACAGAAGAAGCCC
>Ga0209382_10007381_pt1 | contig 14009 bp, 16 predicted proteins | sample SoiMetdeltSBSDD5_FD_187599 | JGI IMG/M metagenome (GOLD analysis project Ga0209382, IMG submission 187599) | Bulk soil microbial communities from a Populus tree surrounding site in Tennessee, USA - Soil MetaG P. deltoides SBSDD5 (SPAdes) (version 2) | ecosystem: Environmental > Terrestrial >... | reverse complement strand
CGGACATGCCGCGAAGCCCTGTGGCGCATCCGGGCGACGCGAATTGACCCGCAGCGGTCATGGGCCAGAAAATTTGCTTCATGCACAAAGCGGCCCAACCTTATCGCAACAGCGATTTGCTCGTGGAAAATCGCTGCGCTGTGTTCCACTCGCTTTCCACCGGTTTGAAGCCCGGCGTCGGCACCCTCCGACTGATGGGGAGGGATTAAAGCGGCACGGCATTGCGATCACCCCACTGGCCCCGGCCCGCCTCCGAGCAGAGGTCCCTATTTCGCCGCCTTTCCTCCGGGTATCACGAATTCGACGACGACGCTTCGATCCAGGGGCTGATGGTTTGCGTTGACGGGCGTAATCTCGACTTTGTGCGGTCCCTCAGGAAGACCAGCGATAATGATAGGCCCGCCGGTGGTTTCGGCCCAGACCCACGACGCGCCATCAACCGCCACATGGAGATGCCCGATGCGGGGCGACACATCGAGGGCTTTCGGGCCAAACACCGGGACGATCTGCAGATTTTCAGTGCGGTACTGGATGAACACGACTCCGCGGCTCAACGGTTCGGCCAAAGGCGCATCGACGATGATTTTCACCGCAGGCTGCCGCTCAGCGGTCTGAGCGATGGCGTTGGACTCCCACAGAATGGCTATCGCTACGATAAAGCCGATGAATGCCTTGGTCATGTCTGTTTCTCCTTATCAGGGCTCACCCGCACCGACGACGTGATCGACTGAGTCCAGTTGCTTTAAGCCCCGCCGATATCCCGGTCGAACAACCGACGCACGTCAGGCTCGCCGTCAACCTCAAAAGCCGCCCAGGCTCTTGGGTTGACAATCCCCGAGTCACTCTTGCTGCGCGCGGATTTGGTGATTGAAAGATAGCATGCTGCGATGCGGGAGTCCGCACATGGCACCTCGCTGGCCATATCGCCCGAACCGGGTCACGTCGGCAATCGGGCGGATTGTGTTGCAAAACTTCTCGTTGAGACTGGCGAACCGTGATTCCGTCGGAATGAGACGGCGAATCGCGGGGGCGGTTTATGATGGGACGGTGCGAGGGCGGACAGGGTCAGTTCTTTTACGCGTTTGATCTCGACAAGGTGGTACCTCCCGATCATTTGGTGCGGCAGATCGATGCAGTGCTCGATCTGAGCTGGGTACACAAGGAGCTTGCGCCTTATTACTCACACATCGGTCGGCCTTCGATTGATCCGGTTCTAATGATCCGGATGCTGATCGTAGGCTACGTGTTTGCGACCCGATCTGAGCGACGAATCTGCGCCAAGGTGCAGGTGAACCTTGCCTATCGCTGGTTCTGCATATTGAGGACGGCATCCCCGATCATTCTGTTCTGCCGTGCCCGGCACGAGCGCTTTAGGGACAGCGGTGCCTTTCGACGTATGTTGGAGAGCGTGGTGGCGACGTGCATCGCGGCTGGTTTGGGGTGAAGGCTTTTCAGTGGATGCAGCCCTGATCAAGGCGGACGTGGATAGGAAGAAGCGAGTTCCTGGCGATGCGCCGATCGCCGGCCGAAGGCTGAGGAAGCATCCCATGCGGTTCGGGGGTACCTCGCTACTTTGGATGTCGCACACAATGAAGAGCAGAGCGATGGTAACGGAGACGGCGATGGATCGAATGGCGACCGTGGAGGCAAGGCTCCCAAGCAAATTTCACTGACCGATCCACAGGCGGCGTGGGTTATCAGGAAGGGCATCGATCAGTTCTTCGCCTACGATGCGAACTACCTCATCGACAACAAGGCTGGGATTATTCTCGACGAAGGTGCCCGCGCCAACCGCAAGGAAGAGATCGCGATCACCCACCCATGGTGGACCGCGTCAAGCATCGCTCCGCGGCGCAGCAGTCCCCTGCCGACTAAGGTGTGCTATCCTTTCTGTCGATGGCGAGAGGCGCTGGCAGCGCCATCTCAATAAGACTCGCTGGTCGACTTGGGTGACCGCATAGCCTGGAGGGTGAAAAGGAGATCACTGCACTTCTTGTGATCGATCCGTACAACGACTTTATCTCCGAGGGAGGCAAGCTATGGGATAGCCTAAAGAGCGTTGCTGAAGCGAACAACTGCGTTCCGAATATGTTGCAGGTCCTGAATGTTGCGCGGGTAGCAGGGCTTCGTGTTTTCTACGCACTGCATCATCAATACCGTCCGGGCGACTACGAGACTTGGAAGTACATTGCGCCCGTTCAGAAGGCAGCGTGGGCGCACAGGTCCTTCGAATACGGCACATGGGGTGGCCAGATCCGCGCTGAATTCGAGCCTAAGCTAGGCGAAATTGTCGCGACGGAGCATTGGTGTTCCAGCGGCTTTGCCAACACCGACCTGGATTTACAGCTCAAAAAGCACGGCATTCACAAGCTCATCGTCATCGGACTCATAGCACATACCTGCATCGAAGCGACCGTTCGCTTTGCCGCTGAGCTCGGCTACGAGGTCACGATGGTAAAAGACGCAACGGCGGATTACTCGGATGAGGAGATGCACGCCGCTCTCGACGTCAATATCCCGAACTACGCCAGTGCCATTGTGACGACAAAGGAAGTCGTCGACACGATCTCTTCTCTCTAAGCCTTTGGTATTGGTGTTTCTGGTCGATCCAGATTCGCAGGCCCGCATGACCGCCTTCGTGCAGGGTGTGCAGCAATTGGGCTGGGCCGAAAGCCGCAACATTCGATTCAATGAGGTAACCAACGTCGGCAGTGATCGCTCGCAACTCTCGCCGATGGCCAAGGCAGCGAAGGCGACGTTGGCGGTGGAGAAGCTGGATGCCATCGCTGACCGCGGCTACTTCAATGGCGAAGAGCTCCTGGCCTGCGACAAGGCATCACGGTTACGCTGCCCAAGCCGATGACTTCGAACTCAAAGGCAGAGGGGCGCTTCGGCAAGCAGGACTTCCGCTATGTGGCCGAGGACGACATTTACATCTGTCCTGCTGGGGAACGGCTTGTCCGCCCATTTACAACCCAGAAAACGGTTTGGTGTTGCACCGTTATCTGACCAACGTCTGTCAGAGCTGCTCCATCAAGCATCGTTGCACCACCGCTAAAGAGCGACGCATTACCCGATGGGAGCATGAGCATGTGCTCGAAGCCGTGCAGCGCCGCCTCGACGAGCATCCCGAAAAGATGCGCCAACGACGCGAAACGGTCGAGCATCCCTTCGGCACAATGAAGGCCCGGATGGGCGCTACCCACTTCCTGATGAAAACACTGCCGCGGGTTGCCTCGGAGATGGCCTTACACGTACTGGCCTACAACATGACCAGGGTGATGAGCATCATGGGCATCCGGCCCCTGACGGCAGCGATCAGGGCATAGCCAGCCCCAAAACGCCGTCCTCTTCGAAGGTCCCCAAGCTTCCAAACGTTTTTGCACGGCCAAGACCCATACCGGACCTTGCATCGTACGCCTTATCGCCGCGCTGCCGCTCTCATCTTCTCGGCCTGTGGGGCGATGATGCCGCCGGCACCGGTCTTGTTCTCCACCAGCACCGGCTGGCCGAGCTGCTGCGAGATCGCCGTACGCACGGACGAAGAGGTTCGTGGCACCGCCACCGCCGGCCGGCTAGCCCACGATGATCTTGATCGGCTTTCGATGGCTACGCCCGCGCACGCGCGAGGTTGCGACAATGGTCTGGTCGTCGTGCTGAGCGAGGGTGTTGTACAGGACGGGCAGCACCGTTGCTGCTCCGATCATGCCTGATATTAGGAGCAGCGCCGTTCGGTACGGAACGGCGGCGATGAGGAGAGGACCCACGATCGCGCCGGCGCTCCAGGCCGTGAGCATCGCGCCGTAGATCGTTCCCGCATGCTTGGGGCCGAACACATCGGTAGCGAAGGCCGGCATGGTCCCGAACCCGCCGCCATAACAGAGCGCGATCACCGCGATCGGAAGCAGCAGCACCGAAAAATGATCGACGGCCGGCAACAAGGCAAAGGCGACTGTCTGCAGCAGGAACAGGGCCGTGAAGGTAGGCGCGCGGCCGATCCGGTCAGACACCGCTCCCCAGATCAGGCGGCCCAGCCCGTTGAACAGCGAGATCAGGCAGACGGCCATCGCACCGAACGCCGGACCCACGTGCGTGAGTTCTTGTGCCAACGGTGCCGCGACCGAGATCAGGGCTGCGCCGGCGGTGACGTTGAGCGCCAGCATCGCCCACAACAGGTACCAGTGCGGCGTCCGTAGCGCGTCGGCGAGCGTCAACTCTGCCCCGGCGCTCGGCGTCTGCGTCGCCGCCGGCGTCCAGCCCGGCGGCACATAGTTCTCCGGCGCCGGTCGCAGGAACTGCGCTGCCAATACGACGATCGCCAGATAGGTGGCGCCAAGGGCTGCCAGTGTGTTTTGCAGGCCATGGACCTTGATCATCTCGGTTGCGAGCGGGCTGGTGATGAGCGCGCCCAGCCCAAACCCGGTGACCGCGAGGCCGGTGATGAAGCCGCGCTTGTCGGGAAACCATTTGATCAGCACGGCGAGGGGAACGATGTAGCCGAGACCGAGGCCGACGCCGCCGAGGACGCCGTAGGTGAGATAGATGGTGGCGAGGTTGGGCGCGAAGCCGGACAGGATCACTCCAGATCCGTACAGGATGCCTGCAAGTGTTGCCGTTGCGCGCGGGCCGATTCGGCGCTGGAGGTTGCCGCCAAAGCCTGCGGTCACGCCGAGCACGGCCAAGGTGATCGTGAACGTCAGGTTGGCTTCAGGCTTGCTGGCCCCGAACTCCTCGCGCAGCGGATTGAGAAACACGCTCCAGCCGTAGACGGCGCCGAGCGCGAGCTGCATGCAGAATGCCGCCGCCGCGATGCCAGAGCGGGAGATCGAGGGCGTCGCGATTCTGGTGTCGGCCACACGCATGACAAATCTCCGCGAGCACTATCGGGGCCGCCTAGCGCGGCTGTTGCCCTGCCGGCCAAGGACCGAAGCCCGGAATACGCCCTGGCTCCCAGTCGAACTCGAGGAAGCCGAAGAACAGCGGAACGCCGTCATGCCGGAGTGTTCCGGTCACGGCTCCATCAGTCCGGTGGGCGGAAGCAACCGTTGCCGCCGCGAGGGCCGCGCCGGGACGCTGATCGGGCAACGGTGCTGGAACGGAAAGCGCGAGCGGGATGGCCGCCAGCGCCATGGCAGCGAGCAGAACCTGACGTGCCGACCAGTGGCGGGGAGTAGCCGCACCCTTGAGTACCAACCTGGAATTGCAATGCATCGAGCCTCCCATGTGCGAGACCTGATCCCTGCCAGCGACCTCGAGGTCACGGTGCGCCGATGCGAGCCCCATCACGCTTCCTGGGACAGCAAGCGTCGTTTTCAGGGTGATCTGAGATTGCCGGAGGTGCGGCAGGCGCGCTTTGAGGCTGCCTTACGGCCACCTTAAGATTGGCTTCATTCTGGTGCCACCTGGGGCTACAATCGGTTGCCGGAGGGCTGGGGCAACCGTCTTGCGCTATCTCTTTGAAGGCTATGCGCTCGATACCGACCGCCGCGAACTGCGCCGCGGGGATGATCTCGTGCCGATCGAGCCGCAGGTGTTCGATCTGCTGGCATATCTGGTGAGCCAGCGCGATCGCGTCGTCACCAAGGACGATCTGCTGACGGCGGTGTGGAACGGCCGCGTCGTGTCCGAGTCAGCGCTGACCACCCGCATGAATGCCGTGCGGTCGGTATTGGGCGACAGTGGCGAAGCACAACGGTTGATTCGAACGCTCCGGGGCCGCGGGTTTCGTTTCGTCGGCGACGTGCGTGCATCGGTGGACGCAAGCGCAAACACCGCAATCGCCGGTTCACCTGCGCTGGCGCTGCCGGATCGCCCCTCGATTGCGGTGTTGCCGTTCACCAATATGAGTGGTGATCCGGAACAGGAATACTTCGCAGACGGCATGGTCGATGACATCCTGACGGCGCTGTCGCGCGTGCGCTGGCTGTTTGTGATCGCCCGCCACTCAAGCTTCTGCTACAAGGGCCGGGCCGTCGATGTGAGGCAGATCGGGCGAGAGCTCGGCGTGCGCTACGTGATCGAGGGTAGCGTGCGGAAGTCCGGCAACGCTGTGCGCATCGTGGCCCAGCTGATCGAGACCGAAAGCGGCGCCCATCTGTGGGGTGACCGCTACGACGGGGACCTGAGGGACATCTTCGCCTTGCAAGACGCGATCACGGAGCGGATCGTCTCTGCCGTGGAACTGAACGTCCAGGCTGCCGAAATCAAGCGTGCGCGTACCAAGCCGACGGATAGTCTGACTGCCTACGACCTCTACCTGCGCGCGCTGCCGGCCTGGTTCGGGCAAACCGACGTCGAGTACAAGCGCACCCAAGTGTTGTTGGGCAAGGCCCTCGACGAGGACCCCGATTATGCCGAGGCGCTAGGCATCCTGACTGACAGCGTCGGCAATCGAACAATTCAGGGCTGGCATGAGAGCTGGACGCGCGGAGTGGATGAGACTTGCCGCCTCGCCGGTCGCGCTCTCGTTGCGGGGCCGGACAACAGCACCTGCGTCGTGAGCGCGGCGTTTGCCTATGGCGTTCTGGCCGACCGGTTCGAGGAGGGGCTCGAGCTGGCAAATCGGGCGGTCATGGTGCATCCGAATTCCGTCTTCGTGCGCAATCGGGCCGCCGGGGTGTATGTCGTCTCCGGTGAGATCGACAAGACGATTGCCCAATGCGAAGCGGCCTGCCGCATGAACCCACTCGACAGCAAGAAGGCGGCGACCGTCACCTTCTCCACCCTCTCGTGCGCGCTCTATTTTGCGCGTCGCTTTGAGGAGTCCATCCAGGCCGGCAGGCGCGCGCTGACATTCGCTCCGCAGGCGAATACCGCCCGCAAGTACGTTGCCGCCTCTCTCGCCCAACTCGACCGCATCGACGAGGCGCAGGCCCAGATCGCCGAGCTCATCAAGTACCAGCCCAGCGCCTCACTGGCGCTCTTCCGCCGACGGCCCTTCGGCCACAAGTGGATGCACGAGCTGCACTTCGAAGGCCTGCGCAAGGCGGGGTTGCGCGAAGAATAGCCGGAGATCCACCGCGGCGCAGCCGCTGCGTGGCGGATGGGTGACAGGAAGGCAGCAAGAAGCAAACGGCCAGGACTTCCGCTATTGGGGGCCCGAACCGGACCTTTGTAAGCGGCCGGGGCTTCGTCAAGTCTGTGAAGGGAAAACCGCTCCGCCGCAAAATCCAGGCGACCGAGAAGTCACAATCTACTCGCGGCGGCATTCTTCCGTGTGACGCCGGCGTACGGCACCCGTGGGATCCATGGCCCTCAGTCGAGCTCGACCTCTCCCTTGGGTGAGTGAAGACGGGCAACAATGCGCGACTGCGGGGCGGCACGTACGATGGCCTCGACATCAAGGCTGATGAGGGCGTGGTTCATCGCGTCGACGCGCGGGTGCTCGATCCAAAATGAGGCAAGGCTGCAGCCGCGAGGGGACGTCCCGGCGGGGTGGGCCGCCCCGCTCTCCCACTCGATGAAGAAGGGCAGGCCCCAAAGCGAAGCGGCTGCGATCCTCAGCGTCTTCCATGTGAGCAGCTTGCCGTCGGATTGCGCGCGCGAACCCTGAAGCGGGCCCAGGGTCTCGATATTTGCGGCCTTGGCTCGCCTGGCAATCTCGGCGACGCTATCGACCGCAACCGCCCATGCGATCAGTTTCGGCTGCGACAGGGCCTCAAGCTCGCGCGCGAAAAAATGTGGGGCCTCCACCTGGATGGGGTCCAAAGCGATGATTTCGAGATACCGCCGATCGCCAAGCGAAAGCAGCGCGTTGTGGGTGCCGCGACCGGGGTGCTGACCACCGAGGTCGGCGCGTACGCCGGTCTTTGCCTCCAGCGACGCGACACCGTCGGTGAGCTCCGGAACGCCATACACCAGATGGTCCATGCGCATGGTGATCCGGGGTTGTCGTGCGCCGCCTCACTGGGACGCGCGCTAGCCGAGAATTGCCGAATAGGTTCCGCGTCCGAGAGCGACGAGCCGCTTCTCGTCGTCGAGCACCTCGACATCCACGGTAGCGGTCGTCTTTCCGGCGCGTCGGACGCGGGCGACAGCGGTGAGCGCCTCCCCGATCGCCGGTCGCAGGTAGTCGGTACGAAAGTTCATGGTCGGCACGCCGCCACCAATCAGCATGCCGATGGCGAAATCGCCCGCGATATCGATGAAGGCGGCAATCGGTCCACCGTGGAACTGGCGGGTGCCGGGACGCCGCTCGAGCTCCGGCCGCATCGGCATCGTGACCGTGATCTCCTGGCACTCGTGATCGAGCGCCACGGCCCGCAAGCCGAGCCAGCCGATGAATGGCGAGCGATCGAAGATCGCCTGCACGTCCGCGAGCGACAGCTTGCGTGATGCTTCGTCCGTCATGGCTTGACCAGAACCTTGCCGAATACGACGCGATCCTCCAGCAGTCGAAATGCCTCATTGACCTCTTCCAGGGACAGCTCCCGGTCGATGATCGGCTTGAGCTTGCCCGACCCGATCAAGTCCAGCAGCGTCGCAAGGTCTTCCCGCATCCAGCCGTTCGATCCCCGGATGTTGAGCTCGAACGTCCAGATGAATCGCAGGTCCTCCTTCGGGTCGTAGCCGGCGGTGGCCCCGCAGGTGAGAACGCGTCCCTGCCGATGCAGCGCCCGCAGCGAAGGAACCCAAGTGTCGCCGCCGGTGAAATTCACGACGACGTCGACGCCACCGTCAAAGCGGCGGCGATGCGGCTTGCCGTATCGGGCGTAGACCCATTTGACGAAATCCTCCTTGGTGTAGTCGATGCCGTGGTCGGCGCCGAGCTCGCGCAGCCGGGCGAGCTTTTCGTCACTCGAAGCGCAGACGATGACCTCCGCCCCGGCGAGCTTGGCCAGCTGCACGCAGCATGTGCCAACTCCGCCGGAAGCCCCGAGGATGAGCACCTTCTCGCCGGCCTTCACCTGACCGATGGTCACCATCATGCGCAGCGCCGTGCCGTATGCGACCGGCAACGAGGCGGCAGCCTCGTAGGATACGTGGGGCGGAAGCTTGACGAGGTGGTGGGCTGGCACGGCACAGTATTCGGCGAGCCCGCCCGGTCGCACCTCGCCGAGGAGGCCGCCGCCTCCGACCCGGTCGACGGGATCGATCATGACCCGATCGCCAACAGTCCAGCCACCGACATCTGCCCCGAACCCCACGACCTCGCCGGCGAAGTCGATGCCCATGATGCAGGGCATCGGCACCTTGATTCCGGGCATGCCGCGGCGCGTGAAAATGTCGTGATAGTTCAACGATGCCGCCTTCACACGCACGAGCGCCTCGCCGGCCGCCGGCGTAGGATCGGGAAAGTTCGGCTCGTATTGGATCGAGCCTGGTCCGCCATGCTCGTAGATCACCGCTGCTTTCATCGTTTGCCCCGGTGGTCGCCTTAGACTGTCGTGCCCTGCATCGCAGACCAGTGTTCGCGCGCGATCAAGCCGAGCGCCCTGCGGTCGACCTTGTTGGTGGTGGCAAGCGGCAGCTCGCGCATGAACACGACGGCACGCGGGTGCTGGTAGGCGGGAGCGTTGTCGAGCGCAAAACGCTTCACCTCATGCTCGGTCAGCGATGCGCCCGGCCTGGGCACGACGAAGGCAAAGGGCTTCTCGCCCTTGAGTTCGTCGGGCACCGGCACCACACAGGCCTGCACGATGTCGCGGTGCCGTTCGAGCATGCTTTCGACCTCGCCCGGGTAGATGTTTTCGCCGCCGCACACGAACATGTCGTCGACTCGGCCAACGAACGTGTAGGCACCGGTCTCGTCGCGGCGAAAGACGTCGCCCGACTTGTACCAGCCGTCGGCAGTGAGCACCTGTCGGGTCTTCTCGGGCAGATTGAGATAGCCGGCCATGTTGGCGGGGGTGCGGATCCACAGTTCGCCTTGGGTCGCTTCCTCTCCATCAGGTCCAACCAGGCGAACCTCGACCCCCGGCACGGGCCAGCCGAGCGCAAGATCAGGTTTGGTGACGCCGGGCCGCGGGCCGAACATCGCAGGCCCGGCCTCGGTCGTGCCATAGCCGATGCTCAGCGTCGCCCGCGGGAAGGTTTGTCGCACCTGGTCGATCAGCGTTTGAGTAATCGGTGCCGAGGCCGTACGGATGGATTCGACTGATGAGAGATCGGTGCGGGCAAGGGTCTCGCGCTCACGCATCGCCAGCGCCAGCATGGTCGGCACCGACGTGAGCCAGGTCACTTTGAAACGGCCGATCGCTTCCACGTACTGTCGCGCATTGAACTGCGGCAGCAAGATGAGGCTCGCGCCGGCGGCGACCGAGAGTTTCGCCATGCCGAGCGCATTCATGTGGAACAGCGGCGCTGCAACCAGCATCCGATGCCGGTCCTTTCGATCGCCGGCGAGCCGGGTACGGAGCGCCCATAGCTGACCGTCATGAGACAGCGGCACACCCTTGGGACGTCCGGTCGAGCCGGAGGTGTAAAGCGCCATGGCCGTCTCGCTACGGAGCGGCTTGACTGTCTCGAACGGCCCCGGATCGAGAAAGCTCGCAAAGCCGTCCGGTCCGGGGTCGTCGAAGTCGACGGCGGGAATGCGCGCCCGCAAAACGTCGCGGCCGGCGGTGTCGCAGAAGCAGAGCGCGATCTCGGCATCTTCGAAGATGAAGCCCACCGTCTCGCGCGGAAACTTGATGTTGACGGGAACGGCGACGAAGCCCGCGCGCATCACCCCAAAGTAGGCGATCAGGTACTCGGCGCGGTTGAGCGACAGGATGGCGACGCGATTCCCACGCGCCAATCCGCGGGCGGTGAGCGCCCGTGCGCATGCGTCCGCCTGTTTGTCCAGATCGCCGTGCGAGAGCTCATGGGGGCTGTCCCATAGGCGGCAGTCGATCAACGCAGGATTGGTCTCGGGACCGCCATGGTCGTGCAGGTCCCCCAGATTGACTAGATCGCGCATGCTCGCGCGTACCTCGAACAAAGGGCGCTCCGCCGAACGGCGGCCATCCATGAAAACTCTATCGTAAAAGATCGAGAACGTCTGTTCGGGCCGGAACTCGCTGACGCGGACTTGACGGACGAATTTCTGACCTCCGCTTCCTCGACTCGGCTGCAGCAGCGGTCTGCTCGTCTCCAAGCCAGCGGATTCTCAGGAAGAAAACTGTTAGGCCTCAGAGGGACGCGATTGTTGCCAGAGAGACGCCATTGTATAAGGGCCAAAGTAGGCGCGACCTTTGGCTGGCGCAACGGCGAGCAAAGTATTCGGATCGCCCGATCAAGGTAGGCGTAGCGGGGCATACGCTCAAACATGATGCTTTTCCGCCGTCGGTTCCTGCAACTGGCCGCGGGGGTTGCCATACTGCCGGCGTCCTCGCGCTTGGTCCGGGCGCAAACCTATCCGACTCGACCGGTGCGGGCGATCGTTCCGTTTGGCCCGGGCGGCCCGACTGACGTTACGGCCCGCCTGATCGCGCAGAAACTGTCGGAGCATCTTGGCAAACAGGTGTACGTCGAGAACTTGCCTGGCGCGGGCTCCAACATTGGAACCGCCCAGGCCGCGCGCGCGGCGCCCGATGGCCACACCATCCTGATCACGGTGAACAACTACGTCATCAACCCGAGCCTGTACAAGAAAGTCGCCTACGATCCGGCCAAAGATTTCGCACCAGTCACGCTCGCGGCGAGGTTCGCGTCGGCGCTCACCGTGCACCCGTCGGTCCCAGCCAGGACCGCGCGCGATCTGGTCGCGACCATTCGCGCCAACCCCGGCAAATACAGCTTTGCTTCGCCGGGATTGGGTACGCCATCGCACCTTATCGGCGAGCATTTCCGTGTCTCGCAGGGGCTCGACATGGTGCATGTGCCGTTCAACGGCAGCGGCCCCGCCACCGCCGCGGTCATGGCCGGACATGTACCGATCTCTTTTGGAGCGGTTGCTTCCGCTGAGCCGTTCGTAAAGGACAGCAAGCTGATTGCGCTTGCGATCGCGAGCAAGCAGCGCTCATCGGCGTTACCCAATACACCCACCATGGCGGAAGCTGGTTTTCCGGACGTGGAGGGTGATGGGTGGATCGGCGTCCTGGTGCCGGCCGCCACACCCAAAGACATCGTCACGATGCTTCATCGGGAGATCGTGCGCGTTCTGACTCAGCCGGACATCAGGGAGCGGCTGGCGACGCTCGGGCTGGACCCCGTCGGCACAACCCCAGAAGAATTCGCCGCCTTGATGATGGTCGAGGGTGAGAAGTGGGCGAAGGTGATCCGGGCTGCCAACATTCAGGTGCAGTGAGCTTGTACTGACCGCGCCGATCATCCTTGACCTGTGGCGGGATCGCGCCGCTCACTCCGGCTTGATGTTGGCCGCCCGCATCACCTTGCCCCACTTCTCGGTTTCGTCGACGATGAGCTGGCCGAACGCCGTCGGCGGACCGATCAGCGCCGTGCCCCCCATCTCGTCGAGCCGCGCCTTGATCTTGGGATCGGCGAGGCCTGCGTTGATCTCCTTGTTCAGCTTATCGACGATCTCGGCGGGCGTGCCCGCGGGCGCGCCGATGCCATGCCACGAGCTCGCCTCATAGCTCCGCACGAACTCGGCCACAGTCGGGACGTCCGGCAGCGCCTGCGAACGTTCGGCGGTGGTCACCGCCATCGCGCGCAGGTTGCCTGCCTTGATGTACTCGATCGACGCAGGCATGGGGCTGAAGTAAGCCTGCACTTGTCCACCGAGCAGATCAGTCAGCGCGGGTGGCGAACCACGGTAAGGCACAAGGACCAGGTTAACACCGGCCAACATCTTGAACAGCTCGCCGGCAACATGGTTTGCCGTGCCGATGCCACCGGAGGCCATGTTGATCCTGCCCGGATTGGCCTTGGCGTAAGTAATGAACTCAGGAACGGTCTTGGCGGGAAAGGATGGATAGACCACCATGACAAACGGAGCGCGGACGAAGCTCGCGACTGGCGTGATGTCGCGGATGAAATTGAAATTTAGATTGTCGTAGAGTGTCGCGCTGATCGCGTTCGCGGGCGTCACCAGGAGGAGCGTATATCCGTCCGGCGGCGCACGCACGACCGCCTCGGTGGCGATATTAGTGGCGGCGCCCGTGCGGTTCTCGATGACGAATTGTTGGCCGAGCCGCTCCGACAGCCATTGACCCAACAAGCGGGCTAAGATGTCGGGCGCGCCGCCGGCGCCGAAGCCTTCGATCACGCGCACCGGCCGCGATGGGTATGCTTGCGCCCGCGCGATGCTGGACACGGCCGGCAGCGCGGCAGCGCCCGCGGCCAGATGCAGGAATGTGCGGCGGGGAAATTTCATTCCAGTCTCCCTCCGCGGCGTGTGATCCGACGGGGACCGGTCCGAGTAGGCTAATCCCTTTCCTGAGCTCGCGAAAGTGCCGATGTCGCCTATTGGGGGTAAACCGGAAGAGTTATGCTCAGTCTGCGACTTGTCGGTTTAGACCCTGAGCGGACTATCAGCCCAGTCGGGGAATAGCTTACCATCCATTCCTGTTTGCGGAATTCGAGGGAAACGATCATGAAAATTGATGGACGCTGTCACTGCGGCTACGTGACGTTCGAGGCCGAAGCCGATCCCGAAACGACGACCATTTGCAACTGCACAGACTGCCAAACCATGAGCGGCGCTCCATTACGAGCGGTCATCATCACTCATCCAGGCACGTTCGTGCTTCTGTCCGGCAAACCGACGGAATATCGAAAGACCGCCGATAGTGGAAACGTCCGTCTGCAAGCTTTCTGTCCTCGCTGCGGGACGGCGATCTATGCGACATCGACTGGCGATGAGCCAAAAGCCTACAACGTGCGCCTTGGAGCGCTTCGCCAACGAAATGAATTGGTGCCACGCCGGCAGATATTTGTTCGCTCGAAACGGCCGTGGGTCAACGATCTCAACTCGATCCCGAAATTCGACGGGCCGCCGCATTGAACTGGTGCGGATGTCTCTTGTTGACCGATGCTGTTGAAAAAGTCGCTCGTGATCATCGGCGAATCGTGATTCCGTCTCCGTGAGGTTCTTGGCGACGGAGGCGGGTCATGATGGGTCGGCA
>Ga0209382_10007380_pt1 | contig 14009 bp, 9 predicted proteins | sample SoiMetdeltSBSDD5_FD_187599 | JGI IMG/M metagenome (GOLD analysis project Ga0209382, IMG submission 187599) | Bulk soil microbial communities from a Populus tree surrounding site in Tennessee, USA - Soil MetaG P. deltoides SBSDD5 (SPAdes) (version 2) | ecosystem: Environmental > Terrestrial >... | reverse complement strand
GTGCTGACCGAGGAACTTCGCCGTCTTGCCTTCCCACTCCTGGAGTGTCGTCCAGGGAAAGGCGAGGTTGATCGGCCGTGCGGCCGCGCTCATGTTCTCCACCCGGACTTTGGTGTCGATGGTGTAAGTATCGGCGTGGAACGTGAGCGTCTTGGTGACTCGCATGCCGTCGATCTCGCCGCGGAGGACGAGATCCGCAGTCGGCCGCTCCGGGCCCACCTTGAGATCCGTCGCCGACAGCTCCATCGGCACGGCTTCGAGATTGCCGAGCGCACCCGATGTGAGTCCGCCTGGGCCGAGCTCGCCGACCACCACCATCGGCTTCTCGCCGCGATACTGCAGCGTCAGCTCCTGGAGCTTGCCGCCTTCGCTGCTGACAATGGCTCGATAGAGCGGCGTGGTGACGGTGGCGACACGCTGAGGCGGCCGTGGCCGCTCCGCTCGCGAGGCAGGCGGTGGTGGCGGCTGTGCCGGTTTTGGCTCGTCTTTTCGGGCAGTTTCCGGTCGCTCCGGCTCCGGCCTTGCCGGCGTTGCGGGCTTCGCCGGTGCGGCTTGTCCCGGCGCCTGTTGCGACTCCGGCTTCGTCCCCGGTGACACGTCCGGCGTCGACGGGAAGAAGAGATACTGGCCGAGCACAAACACCAAGGCCATGAGCACGGCCGCCAGCACCGCGCGCTTTTCCATGCTCACGCCCGACGCCGCGGCGCGGGCGGCGGATCCCAGCCGCCCGGATGAAACGGGTGACACTTGGCGAGGCGCCATGTCGCGAGCGCCAGACCGCGGACGAGACCATGCTCGACGAGCGCGAGTCGGACGTACTCGGAGCACGTCGGCGCGAACCGACATGCCTGCGGCAGCAACGGCGAGATGAGCCGCTGATAGCCGACGACGGCGCCGGCTGCGACTCGCGCGAGCGCGCTCACACGAGTCTCGGGCCGGGAATCGCGGCGAGCGCCTGCCGCATCTGACCGAGCAGCGCCGGGAACGGCTCGCGCAGGACGGCGGGCCGTCCGATCACCACGAGCGCGGCCCGCGCGGGCGCCGCGTCACGCGCGGCGCGATACGCTTCGCGCAAGCGACGGCGCGCGCGATTTCGTTGCACCGCCAGCCGCAGCTGGCGGCTCACCGCGAACCCGACACGCGTGGACTCGTTCGATTCTCGCCAGAGCACGATGAGCGCAGGACGATCGATCCGCTTGCCCCGCTGGAAGAGCGCCTGGAACTCGGCGCCGGTGGTCAGTCGTTGACGTCGAGAGAGACCGCCGATCAGACGGTCAGCCGTTTGCGGCCCTTCGCGCGCCGACGCTTCAACACCTTTCGTCCGCCCTTCGTCTTCATGCGCTCACGAAACCCATGCGTCTTGGCGCGGCGGCGCCGATTGGGTTGAAATGTCCGCTTCATCGAGGAGGTCTCCCTTCCGGTCGTCGAACCGACACAGTGTAGGCATGCTGCCGAAGGCAGTCAACCGACGAACGCCCTTGCGACGCCGCGAAGCACCGTGCTACCGTGCGGGCTCCGTGATGGGCTTGTCGTGAAACGTGCGTGGTTTGTCGTGTCCTGTTAAGGCCGGTGCTCCGGCGCGGATACTCCTATCGAAACAAGACGCTCAACGCTATCCACACCTGTGGATAACTGTGTGTGTAAGTGAGGGCCTGACCTGTGCTGGATAGCCTTTGGGGTCGTCTTCTGGACGCCGTCTCGACCAAACTGGCCCCCGCCATCATCGACCAGTGGATCCGCCCCTGTCGATTACTTGCCGTCGAGGGCGACCACCTGAAGGTCGGCGCCCCCAACACCTTCTCGCGCGACTGGCTGATCCAGCATCACCTGCAAACGCTGCATCAGGCGGCCCAGAGCGTTATCGGCGGCCAGCCACGGCTGACGATCGTCGTGGACGAAAAGGCCGCCGAGCCCGCGCCGGCGGCGGATGCGCCGCCCCCGCTCCCGGTGCGCCCCGGCGGCGGATCGACAGAGGGCCTGAACCCGCGCTACACGTTCGACACGTTCGTCGTCGGCTCCTCGAATCAGTTCGCGCAGGCGGCCTGCCAGGCCGTCGCCGAGCTGCCGTCGAAGGCCTACAACCCCCTGTTCATCTACGGTGGTGTCGGTCTGGGCAAGACGCACCTGCTGCATGCCGTCGGCTATCAGAGCGCCAAACTCTTTGCCGGAATGATTGTCGTCTACATCACGTCGGAGCGCTTCACGAACGAGCTGATCAACGCCATCCGCTACGATCGCACGGCGGAGTTTCGCTCGCGCTATCGCAACATCGATCTGCTGCTCATCGACGACATCCAATTCATCTCCGGCAAGGAGCGCACGCAGGAAGAATTCTTCCACACGTTCAACACGCTGTACGAGTCGCGCAAGCAGATCATCGTGTCCAGCGACTCGCCGCCGAAGGACATTCCGGAGATCGAAGAGCGGCTGCGCTCGCGCTTCGAGTGGGGACTGATCGCCGACATCCAGCCGCCGGACTTCGAGACGCGCGTGGCCATTCTGAAAAAGAAGGCCGCGCTCGAGCGGGTGCGTCTGGCCGACGACGTGGCGTACCTCATCGCCAGCCGCGTGAAATCCAACATCCGCGAGCTCGAGGGCTCGCTGACGCGCATGATCGCGTTTTGCGCGCTGACCGGGCGCGAAATGTCCGTGGACCTGGCGCAGGAGGTGCTGGGCGAGCTCTGGGGCGAGGAAGAGAAGGTCATCACCATCGAGCAGATCCAGCGCAAGGTCGCCGAGGCCTACGGCATCAAGCTCGCCGATCTCAAGGCCAAGAACCGCACGAAGGCGGTGGCCTTCCCGCGCCAGATCGCGATGTATCTTGCGCGGCAGCTGACACACGCGTCGCTGTCGGAGGTCGGGCGGGCGTTCGGCGGCAAGGACCACACGACGGTGCTGCACGCCGTGGACAAGATCCAGGTTCTACTGCAGGAGGACCCCAAGCTTCGCAAGAGCATCGACGGACTTATCCAGGGCATCACCCTGTGATCCACCGCGCCCCCGGGGCTCTCCACAGCGTTGTCCCAGTCTCCGCGAGCAAGAAAGACGCACACCCATCGGGGGTTGTGTCGCATTCGCACCGTCCACCGCGCTCGGCCTCTGCTCCGACTACGGAGTTGTCTTTGTTGTTCTTCTAACAAAACACTGGAGTCACTCATGGAAGTCGTCCTGAACCGTGACGCGTTCCTCAAGGGCCTGCAGATGGTCCAGAACATCGTCGAGCCGCGCCAGACGCTGCCGATCCTCGCCAACGTGCTCCTGGAGACCGACGGCGAGGCAGTGCGGCTCACGGCGACGGACCTCGAGGTGGGCGCGCGCGTCGCGGTGCCGGCGCGTGTCGCGAGCAAGGGCGCGATTACGGTGTCGGCGCGCAAGCTCGCGGAGATCGTCAAGGAGCTTCCGGCCGCGGATCTTTCGTTCCGCGTGCAAGACAACTCCGCCGTGAGCCTCAAGTGCGGCGGCGCCTCCTACAAGCTGGTCGGCATGGCGCCCGATGACTTTCCTCCCGTCGTCCCCGCCGCGAAGGCAAATTGGATCAAGCTCGAAGCCAAGACGCTTCGCGAGATGCTGACGGCCACCAGCTTCGCGATCTCGCACGACGAGACACGCTACGCGCTCAATGGCGTGCTGTTCGCGCTTGCGGGGAAGGATGCGCGGCTCGTGGCGACGGATGGACACCGCCTCGCGCTGGCGAGTCGCTCGGTGGGCAACGTGGGTCCAGCCGTCACCGGCATCGTGCCCCGCAAGGCCGTGATGGAGATCCAGCGCGTGCTCGGCGTGGGCGAGGACGTGCAGGTGGCGCTCACCGAAAATCAGTTCCTGCTGCAGATGCCGAATTTCATGATGACGGCGCGGCTGATCGAGGGACAGTTCCCGAATTACGAGGCGGTCATTCCCAAGGCGCATCCGGGCAAGCTCGTGATCTCGCGCGCTGCGCTGGCCGGCGCGCTTCGCCGCGTGGCGGTCATGGCCGAGGAGCGTAACAAGCCGGTGAAGTTCGTGCTGGCGCCGGCGGCCCTGAAGCTTTCGGCGTCGAGCGCCGATCTGGGCGAAGCGGAGGAGACGCTGGACGTCGACTACAGCGGTGACGAGGTGACGATCGGGTTCAACTCGAAGTATGTGCTGGATGCGATCGCGCCCATCGAGCGCGAGCAAATCGTCCTCGAATTCAAGGATGGACTGAGCCCCGGCGTCATTCGAAGCGTGGACGACGAGGGCTACTGCTGTGTGATCATGCCGATGCGTATTTAGGAGGAAAATTAGGAGGATTTTGGGGCAGAATTTCCGACGGAAAATGGTACGCTTAGAGGGTGCAAATTGGCTGCTTGGTATTGCGTGATTTTCGGAATTATCGAAGCGTTTCCTATCGACCGTCGGCCAGGCTGAACGTCCTCTCCGGACGCAACGCGCAGGGCAAGACGAACCTCCTCGAGGGCCTCGGTGTGCTTCTCACGGGACGGTCGTTTCGGACGTCCCGACTGGCGGAGCTGCCGTCCTGGGGCGCAGACGCGGCGACGCTCGGCGGGGATTTGACGCACACGGAGGGTACGCGGTCGGTTCGGCGGACGATTCATCGCCTCGAGGACGGCAGCTGGCATAGCGCGGGCGACCTCTGTCCCTGGGCGCGGGTGATCGTCTTCGGCTGGCAGGATCTCGCCATTCTGAATGGCCCGCCCGCCGCCCGTCGCAACTTCATCGACGGGTTCGCCGCGCGACTGTATCCCGGTCACCTTCCCGCGCTGCTGCGCTATCGGCAGATCCTCGCGCGTCGCAATCGTCTGCTGCACGCCCCTGGCGGCGACAGCCGTCTGGCGCCGTGGGACGAGCAGCTCGCCACGACGGGGATGGAGCTGATCGATCGCCGCCGGCGCGCGGTGGCCGCGCTCGCGACCGAGCTCGCCCGTGTGTATCCGACGCTCGCCGGTGCACGTCGCAAGGTTCAGATCGCGTATCGCACGAGCCTGGGCGAGGCCACCGAGCCGGCCGCGCTGCTGGCGGCGCTGCAGGCGCGGCGCGCGGAAGAGATGCGGCGCGGTCTCACCCTCGTAGGCCCGCATCGCGACGATCTCGCCATCGACCTCGACGGCAGCGACGTGCGCGCGTTCGGCTCCCGTGGCGAGCAGCGGCTGTTGGCGCTCGCGCTGCGCCTCGCCGAGGTGATGCCGGTCACCGAGGCGGCGGGAACGACGCCGGTGCTGCTCCTCGACGATGCGCTGTCCGAGCTGGACGAAGTCGTGCGCGCCAACGTGCTGCGCGAGAGTCAGAGCGCCGAGCAGGTATTTCTCACGTCGCCGGAGCCGCTCGCCGTGGCCGGTGCGACGCCCTGGACCGTCGATTCCGGTGAGGTGCGGGCCGCATGAGCGCCGAAACCTACACCGCAAGCGACATCAAGGTCCTCGAGGGCCTCGAAGCCGTCCGCAAGCGGCCCGCGATGTACATCGGCGACACGAGCGCGTACGGTCTGCATCACCTCGTCTACGAGGTCGTCGACAATTCCGTCGACGAGGCCCTGGCCGGCTTCTGCGACTCGATCAAGGTCATTCTGCATGCGGACGGCTCTGTGTCCGTCGGCGACAACGGACGCGGCATTCCGGTCGACACGCACAAGGAGACGGGCAAGTCGGCCGCCGAGGTCGTGCTGACCGTGCTGCACGCGGGCGGCAAGTTCGAACACTCGGCGTACAAGGTCTCGGGCGGCCTGCACGGTGTCGGTGTGTCGGTCGTCAATGCGCTCAGCGAGTGGCTCGATGTCGAGATCCGGCGCGGCGGCTCGATGTGGACGCAGCGCTTCGAAAAGGGCGGCGTTCCCACGGGTCCGCTCACCGCCGGTGAGAAGACCGCCAAGCACGGCACGATCATCCGCTTCAAGCCGGACGCCACGATCTTCGAGGAGACGAGCTTCTCTTTCGATACGCTCAGCAACCGGCTGCGCGAGCTGGCGTTCCTCAACCGCGGACTCAAGATCGTCATCGAGGACGAACGGGACGGGCGCGCGAACACGTTCCTGTTCAAGGGTGGCATCGTCGAGTTCGTCAAGCATCTCAACCAGAACAAGACGCCCATCCACCCCAAGGTGATGTACTTCGAGGGCAAGAAGGGCGACATCGAGGTCGAGGTCGCGCTGCAGTACAACGATGGGTATCAGGAGAGCGTGTTCTCGTTCGCCAACAACATCAACACGCGCGAGGGCGGCACGCACCTCACCGGCTTCCGGGCGGCGCTCACCGGCCAGCTCTCCGCGTACGCCGACCGCAACGGATTTCTGAAGAACTTCAAGGGCGGCGTGACCGGTGACGACGTGCGCGAGGGCCTGTGCGCCGTCGTATCGGTGCGGCTGCCGGACCCGCAGTTCGAGGGCCAGACCAAGGCCAAGCTCGGCAACACCGACATGAAGGGCCTCGTGCAGCAGATCGTCAACGAGAAGCTGGCGGAGTCGTTCGAGGAAGATCCGACCACCGCGCGCAAGATCGCCGACAAGTGCGTGCGCGCGGCGCAGGCGCGCGAAGCCGCGCGCAAGGCCCGCGAGCTCACGCGCAAGGGCGGTCGCGACGACGAGGGGCTGGCGGCCAAGCTGGCCGACTGCTCGGAGCGCGACCCGCAGTACCGCGAGCTCTTCCTCGTCGAGGGCGATTCCGCCGGCGGCTCGGCCAAGCAGGGGCGCGATCGCAAGACGCAGGCGGTCCTGCCGTTGCGCGGCAAGATCATCAACTCGGAGAAGGCGCGGTACGACAAGGTCCTCTCACACAATGAAATCCGTCTGCTCATCTCGGCCATGGGCACGGGCATCGGCACCGAGGAGTTCGACCTCACGAAGCTGCGCTATCACAAGATCATCCTCATGACCGACGCCGACGTGGACGGCGCCCACATCCGCACCCTGCTGCTGACGTTCTTCTTCCGTCACATGAACGCCGTCATCGAGGCGGGCAATCTGTTCATCGCCCAGCCGCCGCTCTTCAAGGTCAAGAAGGGCAAGGTCGAGAAGTACCTGATGAACGAGCGCGAGTTCGAGGATTTCTTCCTCGGCTCGTGGGTGGCCACGGCCAAGGTGAAGGTGCCCGGCACGAAGGCCCCGATCACCGGCGAGGCGCTGCTAGAGCTCCTGCACGCGGTGAGCGAATACCGCGCGCTGTTCGGCAAGTTCGTCAAGCGAGGCGTGCCGGCGCCAATCCTGGCCGAGCTGCTGCGGGAAAAGTTCCGCGGCAACAAGCGGGGCGTGGGTCACGCGGAGATCGGCGCCGCCGTGCAAGCGGCGGCCACCGCGGTGAACGGCCACGACGTCGAGATTCGCGGCGGCGACAACGGCGATCCGCACACGATCGTCATCGGCGGCACTCCGCCGCTGACCTTCAGCACGGAGCTGTTCCGCTCGCAGGACTACGCGACGCTGCTCGAGCAGTGGGAGAAGGTCGCGGCCGCGGCCAAAGGCCCGACGGTCGTGCTCGACGAGCACGATACGGAGGTGCCCGTGAAGAGCCTCGACGATCTCTGGCGTGTTGCGCTCGACAAGTCGCGCGCGGGCGCCACCTTCCAGCGCTACAAGGGGCTCGGCGAGATGAACCCCGAGCAGCTCTGGGAAACCACGATGAATCCGGAGACGCGGACGCTCCTCAAGGTCACCATGGAGGATGCCGTCGGCGCCGACGAGATGTTCACGGTCCTGATGGGTGACGCCGTCGAGCCGCGGCGCGAGTTCATCGAGAAGCACGCCCTCGACGTCGCCAACCTGGATATCTAGATGCCCGACCGACAGATCAACGCCCCGATCGAAGAGGAGATGCGGAAGTCATACCTCGACTACGCGATGTCCGTCATCGTCGGACGCGCGTTGCCGGACATCCGCGACGGTCTGAAGCCCGTGCATCGCCGCGTGCTGTACACGATGCAGCTGCTCGGACTGGCCTTCAACCGTGGCTACAAGAAGTCGGCGCGCGTCGTCGGCGACTGCATGGGCAAGTTCCACCCGCACGGCGACTCGGCCATCTACGAAACGCTGGTGCGGATGGTCCAGGACTTCTCGCTTCGCTATCCGCTCGTGGACGGCCAGGGGAACTTCGGCTCGATCGACGGGGATCCCGCAGCGGCCATGCGCTACACCGAGACGCGCATGGCGCGCATCGCCCACGAGCTGCTCGCCGACATCGACAAGGACACCGTTGACCTCGTCCCGAACTACGACGAGAACGAGCAGGAGCCCGTCGTCCTGCCCACGCGCATCCCGAACCTGCTCGTCAACGGCTCGGCCGGCATCGCCGTCGGCATGGCGACCAACATTCCGCCGCACAACCTTAGCGAGGTCGTGGACGCGCTCGTGCTGCTGGTGGACGAGCCGGCCACGCCCATCGAGCAGCTGATGAAGGTGGTGACGGGGCCGGACTTTCCGACCGCCGGCTACATCTATGGCGCTAGCGGCATCCGCGAGGCGTACACGACCGGCCGCGGCAGCATCACGCTGCGGGCGAAGGCGCACGCCGAGAAGATGCGCGGCGGCCGCGAGGCCATCATCATCAGCGAGCTGCCGTACCAGGTGAACAAGGCCAGTCTCATCGAGAAGATCTCCGAACTGTCGAAGGAAAAGAAGATCGAGGGCATCTCGGAGATTCGCGATGAGACGAACCGCGAGGGCATCCGCGTGGTGCTCGAGCTGGCGCGGGGCGAGATCCCCCAGATCATCCTGAACCAGCTCTACAAGCACACGCAGATGCAGACGAGCTTCGGGATCATCATGCTGGCGCTCGTCGATCGCCGCCCGCAGATCGTCAACCTCAAGGAGATGCTGGAGGCGTTCATCCGCTTCCGGCGCGAGGTGGTCACGCGGCGCACGCGTTACGAGCTGGCGCGCGCGGAGGAGCGCGCGCACATCCTGGCCGGGCTTCGCAAGGCCGTCGAGCAGCTGGACGTCGTCATCCGCATCATCCGCGGCGCCGCCAACGCCGACGTCGCGCGCGAGGCCCTGATGCGGCAGCTCGAGCTCACGGAGATCCAGGCCAAGGCCATCCTCGACATGCAGCTGCGTCGTCTGGCCGCGCTGGAGCGGCAGAAGATCATCGAGGAGCATGAGGAGGTCCTGAAGCTGATCGAGGAGCTGAAGGGCATCCTCGCCTCGGACGTCAAGCTGATGGGCATCATCAAAAAGGAGCTGCTCGAGGTCAAAGAGCAGTACGGCGACGCGCGGCGCACGGAGATCCTCACCGAGACGAGCGAGCTGACGATCGAGGATCTCCTCGCCGACGAGGAGATGGTCGTCACCATCACGCGCTCCGGCTACATCAAGCGCACGCACGTCGACACCTACCGCAGTCAGCGCCGCGGCGGCAAGGGCGTCACGGGCATGGAGACGAAAGAGGAGGACATCGTCGAGGACCTCTTCATCGCCTCGACGCATGCCTACCTGCTCTTCTTCACCAACCTCGGCAAGGTGCACTGGCTCAAGGTCCACGAGATTCCCGAGGGCGGCCGTCAGTCCAAGGGCAAGGCGATGGTGAATCTCCTGTCGCTCGGCGATCGCGAGCGCGTGGCGACGTGCGTGCCCGTGCGCGACTTCGCCGCGGGCGGCTACATCTTCTTCTGCACGAAGCAGGGCAAGGTCAAGAAGACGGAGCTCGAGGCGTATTCGCATCCGCGCGCCGGCGGCATCCAGGCCATCGGCCTGGAGGACGGCGACACGGTGATCACCGCGCGGCGCACGGACGGCACGCGCGAGGTGATGATCGCGACGAAGCTGGGGATGGCCATTCGCTTCTCCGAGGACGAGGTGCGGCCGATGGGCCGCAGCGCCACCGGCGTGCGCGGCATCGAGGTGGACGAAGGCGACGAGGTCATCGCGGGCGACGTCGTGCAAGAGGGCGCGCAGATCCTGACGATCTCCGAGCGCGGCTACGGCAAGCGCACCCCGCTCGACGAGTACCGGCTGCAGGGCCGCGCCGGCAAGGGCATCATCGATATCAAGACCGGCGGCCGCAACGGCACGGTGGTCGGCATGCTCCAGGTTCGCGAGAGCGACGACGTCCTCGTCATCACGACCAAGGGCAAGATCATCCGTATCCACGCCGGCGACGTGTCGTCGCAGGGCCGCAACACGATGGGGGTGCGCATCATCGACCTCGACGCCGACGACAAGGTCGGCTCGATCGCGCGCGTCGAGGCCGACGCCTCCACGCCGGCCGAAGCGCAGTAGTGTCGTGCTCGACCTCCGGCTGATCCGCGAGCGCCCCGACGAGGTGCAGCGGGCGCTCGCCGACAAAGGCGGCGCCCCACTCATTCCCGAGATCCTCGCGAAGGACACTGAGCGGCGGCGGCTCATCAAGGAAGCGGACGATCTCAAGGCCCAGCGCAACGTCGCCTCGGAGGCGATCGGCCGCGCGCGGAAGGCCGGCCAGGACGCCAGCGCCGAGCAGGCGCGGATGCGCGAGGTCGGCGACCGGATCAAGGCGCTCGACGCCGCGGTGAAGGCCGTTGACGAGGCGATCGACGCGCTGCTCGCCCAGGTGCCGAATGTTCCCCACCCATCGGTGCCGCACGGCAAGAGCGACGAGGAGAACGCCGAGGTGCGACGCTGGGGCACACCGCCGCGCTTCGACTTCAAGCCCAGGCCGCACGAGGAAGTCGGCGGCGCGCTCGGCCTGCTCGACATGGAGCGTGCCGCGAAGATCGCCAAGACCCGCTTCGCCGTGATGTGGGGGCCGCTGGCGCGGCTCGAGCGCGCCATCGCGCAGTTCATGCTCGACATCCAGACGCGCGAGCACGGGTATACGGAACTGTGGCTGCCGCACCTCGTGAACGCCGATACGATGCTGCGCACCGGCCAGCTGCCGAAGTTCGAGGAGCAGCTCTTCAAGACCGTCGAGGCCGACGAAGGGCGGACGCTGTACGCGATCCCAACGGCTGAGGTGCCGCTGACGGCGCTCCACGGCGGCGAGGTGCTGGCGGAAAGTACGCTGCCGCGCAAATACACGGCCTTCAGCCCGTGCTATCGGCGCGAGGCCGGCACCTACGGCAAGGACATGAAAGGGATCTTCCGCAACCACCAGTTCGACAAGGTCGAGCTGGTGAAGATCGCTGCGCCGGCGCGCGGCTACGACGAGCTGGAATCGATGGTCCGCGACGCCGAGGCGGTCCTGCAGCGGCTCGAGCTGGCGTACCGCGTGGTGGAGCGCTGCACGGGCGACGTGGGCTTCAGCTCTGCGAAGGGCTACGACATCGAGGTGTGGCTGCCGGGCCAGGACCGCTACCGCGAGATCTCGTCCTGCTCGACCTATGCCGATTTCGGCGGCCGCCGGGCGGACATCCGCTACAAGCCCGACGGGGGCGGCAAGCCGGATTTCGTTCACACGCTCAACGGCTCCGGCCTGGCCGTCGGCCGCACACTGATCGCCGTGCTCGAGAACTACCAGCAGGCCGACGGCAGCGTCACGATTCCCGCCGCGCTGCGGCCGTACACGGGCGGGCTGGAGCGTCTGACCGCGGTCCGCTGATCCTTCGCTGGGGGGATTTACCGCGCGGCGAGCGGAGCCGCCTGGGCATTTACCGCCCAGACAGCTCCGCCACCTGAAGCGTGACTCTAGGACTTCTTGCCGAACCGGCGGCGGACCGACATCGCGACAGCCGTGATACCGGTGCCGAGTAGCGCCAGCGACCCGGGCTCCGGCACGGCCGTATTCCTGATGTCGGTGGAAATCGCCGTGGGTACGCCCTGGGCGTTGTTGAACGTCAGCACGAACCCAAAGAAGGCGAACGGCGTGGTCGGGTCCAGGCCGAGAGCAATCAGCAACTCGCGCGACTTCGTGTCCTGGCCCGAGGCGGTAATGCTTCCCGGCCCTAATACGTCGACGGTGACGCCGCCCGAGAGATTACCGCTGAGAAGGGCCTGCAGCGAAATCGCCGGCCCGATCCACCCGGGCTGCGCGGGGATCGATCCCACGATCGAGATGGTGTTCGCATTTCGGTCGAAGCTCAGAAGACCACACCCACCAATAGCGTCCGCGCAGACACCCGCACCGTCGACGTTGAAGACGCCGTTGTTCACCGGTGCGCCGGTAATGGTCACGTCGTTGATAAAGATGCCCGAGCCCGTGACGTTCCCGCCGCCAGTGTTCACCGTCCCACCCGCGCCGCCTCCTCCGGTGGAAAAATCGATGACCAACGCGCTCGCGGCGCCTGCCCAGAGCGTCACGAATGCAGCCGTGAGCATCAAAGCCTTCCCGATCCCCCTCATAGCCGTCTCTCCTTTTGCTGTCGAATTTCCTTACGAGTCACATCGAAATCCGTCATGTGCACCGGTGCATCAGCACGCGGCGTGCCGGACCTCAAATCACGCGCCTGGGGCGAGTTTCTGCACGCCGCCGATTTATGGCACACGCGGTTCGACACTTTCCCGACACCCGCGGCGGCGTCACCCATCGGTGTGAGTCCGCGTCATCGGCGGCGAGAGCCGGCATCCTGTATCCTGACTATCCGCGTCGCCGCACGGAGGGCTAGCCTCAACTGGCAAGGCAGCGGACTTGAAATCCGCCTGGGCGCAAGCCCTTTCGGGGTTCGAATCCCCGGCCCTCCGCCATCATTTTCGCGGCAGGTAGCGCTAATCCGTGGCCGCCGGCCTTCCGACGGCGCCGCGGCCGACTTTGCCGTCCTCTGTGACATTCCCGCCACGGCCGTCCGTACGAACACCCGCGAAATGAAGGTGTTGGAGCTTTCAAACGCTGGCGAGCGGATTGGGCAGTTTTTCGACTGTGACGCCGGGGCGGTCGGCGGCCCGCAGCTTCTGATATAAAAATCGAGTGAGTGATCGGGTGTGGCAGTTCGCCGCTGACGATCTGGCCCTCTGGGACCAGTGCCGTCGATGCTTCTACCTCGCGGTGGCGGCCGACTTCCCGCGCCCGGCGGAGCCCGATCGTCTCGGCGCCGCCCTGGTCCGCGGACAATTACTGACCGGACTGCGCGGAACGCGCACCGAGAAGATCGCCGATGCTATGCCGGCGGGGCTCATAGATCCGGGACCGCACGCGGTGCGGTCTGCGCCGCTGGCCGTACAGCTACCCGACAGCGTCTATCGCTGCGCGATCCGCGGCGACGTTGACGCGCTGCTGACGCTCGACGGCGCGACCTGCGGCCTCGCCGACATCGTCGTCGGCGCGCCCGGCGAGGCGGCGCTGGCGGCGCACGCCCGGCGGCTCCACGCATGCGCGCACGCCGTCGAGACGCCGGCATCGGGCGAGCGGAAGAACGTTCGCGCGCTTGGCGTTCTCGCGTTCGAGCCTGACGACGCGGGCGCCGCGGCGGGCGTTACGGGGAGCTGGCGCTGGACGCCAATCCCACGTGACGACGGGTCGCTCTTCGGCTTCCTCGCGGAGGCACTTTCGGTCCTGGCTCAGCAGGCGCCGCCGGGCGGCACGGCCCTGTGCCGCTGGTGCGTGTATCGCGACGCCGGCCGCCGCACCGGCTACTGAGACGCGTCAGTAATCCTTCGGGTCGAGCAGGTCCCGCAGGCCGTCGCCGGCGACGTTGAACGACAGCGTCAGCACGAAGATCGCCAGTCCCGGCCACCAGGCCATCCAGGGCGCGGACTCCAGGAACTGCTGTGCGGCGTTGAGCATCGTGCCCCAGCTTGGCGTGGGCGGCTGCACGCCGAGGCCGAGGAACGACAGCACCGCCTCGGCGATGATCGCGATGGGAATCGCCACCGTCGCCTGCACGAGCAGCGAGCTGAAGATGTTCGGCAGGATGTGCCGCGCCATGAGTCGTAGGTCGCGCGCACCCAGCGCGCGGGCGCCCTGCACGTAGTCTTCGGCGGCCGTCGCGAGCACCAGCCCGCGGGTGAGCCGGATGTACGTGGGGGTGGCGCCGAGGCCGATGGCGATCGTCGCATTCGTGAGCGAGGGCCCCATGATCGTTACGAGCCCGATCGCGAGAATCAGAAACGGAAAGGCCAGCCACGCGTCGGTGAGGCGCATCACGACCTGATCCAGCGCACCGCGATAGTACCCGGCGACGAGGCCCAGCGGCACACCGAC
>Ga0209382_10007379_pt1 | contig 14011 bp, 11 predicted proteins | sample SoiMetdeltSBSDD5_FD_187599 | JGI IMG/M metagenome (GOLD analysis project Ga0209382, IMG submission 187599) | Bulk soil microbial communities from a Populus tree surrounding site in Tennessee, USA - Soil MetaG P. deltoides SBSDD5 (SPAdes) (version 2) | ecosystem: Environmental > Terrestrial >... | reverse complement strand
ACTGCTGTAACCGCCCGTGACGATGAATGAGGCCCAATAGTAAGGATGCCGGTAGACCGGCTCCGCCCCGCGCAACATCCCCAATTGCGCCGCTCTCAGCGCTTCTGCGGATGGCAGTTTTTGTGTCTTGCGAATGCGATGAAACTCGATCATCAAATTTCTAGTGGCCGGCGAATCTATCTTCCATAAACTGGAGACGACCACCGGAAAGCCGGCTGCTAAAAAAGGCCGCGAGACGCCGACGGCGCCTTCACCGTTGAGATAGTCCTCGGCCCACGTTTGACAGGCCGAAAGCACGGCCAATCGCCCGTGACCCAGGTCGAGGCGGTAAATCTCACCGACGAGCAGCGCGCCCTTTCGCCTAGAAACTTGTCCGCCGGTCTCGGTCTCGGCGGCCAGCGCCAGCCTTGAAAAGAGCGGCGAGGCCGGATCGGGATCGTAATGTGCGGCGAAATGGATCACCTCGGCCCGCTCCATCTCGCGTAGCACGACCTTCTTCTTCGCGTCCGGCCCAACCAGCAGAAGATGCGAAGGATAGAATCTGGCGATCTCTTCAGACTCTTTGGCCGCCGCCGGCAAATCTTCCAGGTCCGGGAAAGCGCGCCGGTCAAAACTCGGATTGCCAACACTCAACAGGCGTTCCGGCGATTGGCCCGACTTGCGATTGGCTTCCTCGGCGCAGAGCACAAACAGGCTTGCGCTTGGCGCATAGGTCAGCAGGTAATCTTCAATCAAGTACCTGCCCGTCGCGCGGGACATAAGCGCGCCGTAGGGTAGGCGATTGAGAATCTTATCGGGGACAATGCAAATCTGCTTATTCGGCTCGATCAATGGCGCTACGGGATGCAACAGGACGTCGTAAAGCTCATCCGCCTTCTGTCGCCATCGCTGGTTATCGCCGCCGGCCGGCACGGAGATCTGCGCTAGATAATCGGTTGCCAGTCCGGTCAATTTGGAGAGCGGGGCCTTCACCGTTATCTGCTCGAAGCGCCGTGGCGTAATCAACCAGATGATGAGTTTGTCTTCGAGCGCCGCGTATTGCAGAAGCTGCGTACGCTCGGGCATGCGAGATTGTATTTCGGACAGAGTCAACGGAGTGGCGACGCCGGAAAAGCGCTGTTCGGGAATCTCCGTACTGGCCCCCGCCTGATGTCTGTTGTGAAAGGCGTCGAGCAGCGAACGAGCGCGAGAGATCTCAGAGTACTCGAAGGCTTCTCTGGCGCCGTCCGGGCGCGCGGCGGTGAAATCAATAGCGATGTCGTAAACGCTTTGTTCCCGAGCGAAAAAGCTATTTCGATCGCTCTCGTCCGTAATCCTGGCGCGCGTCTCCTCGTAAAGCGCTATCACGCTCCGCAAACTGTTACGCGCCTCCGTCTCCTCGCCGCGGGCGATCTGGCCGAGAAGCCGCTCTTTCGCCACCCGTTGAAGCAGCAGTGGATCATCCTTTTCGCGGTAGAAGTCAGCCGCTTGCTCGATCATCGCCGCCGCCTCGCCGCCGGCTCCCGACAAACGATAGGTTTGCCCTAGAAAGAGGGCCGTGTAAGCGGTCATTTCACGAGCCAGAGCTTCGGTTTGCGCGCTTTGACCGATCCGCATGCCGCGCTTGATGTATTCGATGGCTTCTTCATATTTTCCGAGCCTGGCGTAAGCCAGGCCGATGTTCACCAAATAACGAGACGTAACCCGAGGTGAATTCATTGTCTCGGCGAGTCGCAACGTCTCCTGCGCGTAATCGAGCGCCGCCGAGTAAAGACCCAGCGAGTAAAAACAGCGGGCGGAGATTGAATAGGAGCTGATGACCTGGCCTTGATCGGCGGCTATCTTTTCGGACAACTCCAGGCATTCTTGCGCCACCCGCCACGCTTCACGGAATTTCCCAAGTCGCTCATAAAAGCCGGTGAGCATGTTCAGGATGCGCAACCTGCCGTTCTCATCGCCAATCTCGCGGGCAAGTTGATGAGCGCGACGGCATATGGCGACGGCGTTTGAATACTCCGTCAGCCGTATTTGCGCGTTCGCCACGCCATTGAGCGCGATAGATTGCAGCCACTTGTATTCACGCGCTTCGCTCGCTTGAGCTACTTCGTTGAAACTCTCCAGGCTGCGCCGAGTGTCAGCTTGTTGCAAATGGCAATAGCCGCTCCACAACTCGCTTAGCAAGGCTTCGCCCAGGTCGCCTTGCCGGCGGAAGATCGCTTGAGCCTGCTCAGATTTCGTGATGCCCTGACCTGGGCGGGAATCACTGAAGTTCTTATAGGCCTCCTTCAATAAACTGCGGGCCTCCGCAAATGCCCGAGCGCGCGACGCCGAAGACGGGCGGTAAACACGCGCGAGATCCGTGACGTACCGGTCGCCGCTTTTGCGTTCGGCCAAGGCGCCTAGATCGCTCAACACCTGCCACTTTGCCATCGCATCCTGCGCCCGTCCCTCCTGGGCGAACACGAGCGTCTCGTCAATCAATCTGGAGGCTATTTGGTTACCCAGACGAAAGTGGCTGCGGCTGAAGACGCCCCAGACCCGCTCTTCGTCGCCGGCTTGACGCGCCTGCTGAAAAGCGACGAAAAGCCCCTCCTCTCTTTGCGACACTTTTTTATTCCGCTCCTCGATCAGCTTGAGGTTACGTCTGGCCTCTTCCGCCCAAGGGGAGGTCGAGTCCTTTTTCAGATAATTATCCCAGTCTTCTTTAGCCTGGAATAACTGCCCCAGGTTCTGGCGCAGCAGGGCGCGATTGAAGAGCGGTTCAAGAAGAGAGTAGTCCAGTTCGATCGCGCGGCTGAGATGTTCGAGACTGCGATCCAGCGTACGCGGGTCTCGCCCCGATTTCCCCAAAGCTTCGAGGTCGCTCTTCTCCATCAACGCCGCGCCCAGATCGCTGTGAATCCTGGCGTCATTGGGCGCGGTTTTAAGCGCCGCTTCAAATTCCGCGATCGCGTCGTCGAAATTCTTGCGCGCCAGATGGAATCGCCCCATCGCGTGATGCGCCGCGGCGGCTGCCTCGGCCGACCCGACTGTCCCGGTTGCCCCGGCCGCCCCGGCAGTTTGATTTTCCCTGACCGCGTCGTCCAGCAAGTCGAACGCGCGGCGACGAGCAGGCAGATCAATGCCAGCCTGCTCGCCGTCCGCTTCCGGTCCTCCGCGCGTTTCGCGGAACGGGGCGTACTGCAACTCTGTAATCCGCGCCTTGACTAGACGCCGCTCGCGATAGGCCTGATTGAGCGCGACCATCCCTTTATCCAATCGCGCGTCGACCTCGGTCTTCCTATAGCCTTGCCGCAGACTCCATATCCCAAGCCCAAGCCCGACCACGAGCGCCGCATAGATGGCGATCTTCCATCCGACCTGGCCGGACCGGAATGTGGCGATCATCCATTTCCACGTTTGCGGCGCGGCCCACGACTTGGCGCGAGTCCGCTCTTCCTCGATCACATCCGCCGTTCCCAATTTGCCGTAAGCGGATACCTGTTTCACCATCTCACGCGCGATCATCAACCTCTCTCGCCGCTCCGGCGTTGAGAAAAAGTTTTCCTCCAGAAGCTCGCGCTCCCGCTGCTCGAGCGCGCCGAGCGCATAATCGGTGATCAGCTCATCCTCGATCAGCAGCAATAGTTCGACGTTCTCTTCGCCGCGCAGGAGGTCAGTCTCCACTTGCTCCACTTCGTCCGGCGTCGCGGCGCCCAGCAGGTATCGTCTGATCTGATCTTCTTGTTCCGGTAGCAGAGTCATAGGGCCTCAAAAGGGGACACAAACCACTCCCCACTCCCCTCAGAAAATCCCCGGGTACGCATCGCTTCCAGCGTGCCTCCCTTGCATAACTCAGACACTGATCGAAGCCAGGCGCGCTCCCAAGCGATGCGCGCCCCAGGGGCAATTTTCATTCTTTCATGTCGCCGGCGCCGACGACATGAAGACTCCTCCGAAAATCCCTGGGAGCGCAGGCGCCCCTGCCTGTTCGCCCCGGTCAGTCGGCTCTTGCCGGAAGCCCGCAGGCAGGGATGCCTGCGCTCCCAGGGATTTTCGTTCTTTCGTGGCGCCAGCGCCGACGACATGAAGACTCCTCCGAAGTGGCATTCTTGTCTGCTTGCTTCGGCCAATCAGACATTGCCGGAAGCCGCAGGCAAGATGGGCAGCGCTGCCAGAGGATTTTCGTTCTTTCAAGGCGTCGGCGCCGACATGAAGGCTCCTTTCAATACTGTATGCAGTGAGGGGGCGGGAAATTTCAGAGTTTTTTGTCATGCGCCGCCTGTTTGCGGCAATCAGTGATGCAGTGGCGCAACTCTTCATTCAGCCTGTGCATCTGGATGCGAAGAGCGTTGATTGAACAGCCGAACTGCTCGGCCAGCGACCTGCGGTGATCGAGGTTCAGCCGGTTTCCTTCGCGGTAATAGAGGATAAACATCTTGCGCTTCTCCGGTGTTAACTTTTCCAGGCAGTGCCGCAAACATCTGCTGAGCGCCTCCCTCTCATCTTCTTCGCCCGGCCCGCCGGACTGCGTCGGGTCGGGCAAATCTTCAGGCGCGGGACCGCCGTATCTTTTGACCTGCCGGTTGAAATATTCAAGCGCCACGAAGCGGGCGATGCCGTGAATATATTTGGTGGGATCCCCTTCGTAGAGGTCTTCAATCGAGGACAGTTGGCGAATCGCGCGATTAATGGTCTCGTCGGCCAGGTCCTCGGCCGCGGAGCAGCCGCGGCAGTTGAAGAGAGCTATCAGACCTCGGCGGATGGCTTCGTATTTACGCCCCGCTTGTTCGCGGTCGGCGTCCAGCCAATCAAGAAAGCGATCAAACGCTTCTCGGGTTAACTCCCAATCCTGCAGGGGTTTGGACATATGCCTTGGAGATGCTCAGGTTGATTCAAGTAAACAGGGTGGTCAGACCTGCGGATTATAAAGCGCCTTTCTCAATGCGCAAGCGGATAGGGGGAGGGAAAACAGACTTGCTTGCCATCGGCGGCGCGAAGAAATTTTTCGCCAGACCATGAAATTTCTCGCCAGGGGCGGACATTACAGAAAGAAAGCGTTCTATTTCAAGATTGCAGCGTCTTCAGCCGGTAAGACGCCCTCATCTGATATTGGTATCCTCAGCCATTTCTTCAACCTGCGTTGGTCCTCGACTTTAGTTCGTATGTCAGTTTAGTCCAGCCTTTGCTATAGTCATAGCGCATCGCTCCGCGACCGAGATCATTATCGAACATCTTATAGAAAATCTGGCAAGAAAAATTCGATGACGGGAAGCGAATATTCAATCAATCGCCGCGAAATGCTCAGGCAGGCCGCCGCCGCGAGTTTTGGGGTCGCCGCGCCGTCTCTGATTCCATTCTCAGGAGGAACCATGACACTCACAGGATTGCCGTCCGAATACGACAAATATGACGCTCTCGGCCTGGCCGAGTTGATCGCGAAAAAGCAGATCGCGCCGGCGGAACTGCTCGACGCCGTTCGCCAGCGCGTCGAGGCGATTAACCCAAAAATCAATGCCTTCAATCACCTCTTCTTCGACAAGGCCGAAGAACAGATAAAGAGCGGCTTGGGTCAGGGGCCGTTTCGCGGCGTGCCGTTCGCGTTGAAAGATCTGGGTCAATACCTGAAGGGCACGATCACGTCGGCTGGGGGCAGGGTTTGGAAGGATCAGGTGGCCGATTACGACAGCACGCTCGTCACTCGCTACAAACAAGCCGGGCTGGTGATTTTCGGCAAGACCACGTCTCCGGAACTCGGGCTGACGACGACCACCGAATCTGTTCTCTATGGCCAGACGCGCAATCCGTGGAACCTGGAACGAACGAGCGGGGGATCGTCCGGCGGGGCGTCGGCGGCGGTCGCCAGCCGCATTTTGCCGATGGCGCACGCGAGCGACGGCGGCGGCTCGATCCGCATCCCGGCTTCGTGCTGCGGGTTGTTCGGACTGAAGCCAACGCGCGGGCGCGTCCCGATGGGGCCGGGGCAATTTGAGGGGTGGAACGGATTGTCGGCGCATCACGCAGTGACGATCTCGGTGCGCGACAGCGCGGCTCTGCTCGACGCTTCATCCGGCGTCGAACTCGGGGCGCCTTACTACCCGCCGCCTCAACAGCGGCCCTTTTTGCACGAGGTTGGAGCTGATCCCGGCAAATTGCGAATCGCCTTGATCGCGGATTCGCCCTCAGGCACGCCGGTCGATCCAGAATGCAAGGAGGCGGCGACGGGAGCGGCGAAGCTATGCGAAAGCCTGGGACACAAAGTCGATGAAGCGAAATGGCCCGTCGACGCCGCAATCCTGCGCGGCGCATTTCTGGCCATCGTCAATGTCTCGGTCGCCAGGGCCTTGGACGAGGCGGCCACGCCGCTTGACCGTCCCGTGACCGACAAGGACGTGGAGCCTGTGACCTGGTCGATGGCCCAGCAGGGGCGCAATGTAAGCAGCGTGGCCTATTCGCGCGCCATCGTGACGATTCATCAAATCGGCCTGATGATGGCGAAATTCCATCAGACATACGACGTGGTCATCAATCCGACCTTGGGCAAACCGCCAGTTCAGCTAGGCCTGTTGAGCCTGTCGCCGAAAGACATGAAAACGTTTACGAAAGAGATCACCGAGTTCAGTCCGTTCACGGCGGTTTACAACGTGACGGGACAGCCTTCGATGTCCGCGCCGCTGCATTGGACGCCGGACGGACTGCCAGTGGGCGTGATGTTCTCCGCGCGGTTCGGTGATGAAGCGACGCTGTTTCGCCTGGCCGCGCAATTTGAAGATGCGAAGCCGTGGTCGGGTCGGAGGCCGAAAATCTGAATACGCCGTAAACAAAGTTTGTTGGCATTTCTGTGGACGATCAGATCCTATGCCGCGGTAGCGGCATTTGAATTTAGCCCGCGTTTAAACGCCGGGTAAGATGTGGGAAAAGCCCTGCGTCGCGTCAGCGACGCCTGATTTCAGGCGTCGCTGACGCGACGCGGAGGCTCTCACACACCTACCGTGGGTTGAAACCCACGGCTAAATTCAAATGCCGCTACCGCGGCAGGAAGACTGTACTGAATCAAATTATGCTCGTAATGCTACAGGAACTGATTCATCACAAAGGATACGCGAATGCCTCCTTGCTGAAGGCCATTCGACAGCATGGTGCGGCTGCTCAAGATCCGGAACTGCAGAAGCTGCTCCATCACATCATCCTGGCCAACCGATTCTGGCTGCGGTTAAGTCTTGGGCTTCCGTTTGTAGTCGAAGAGGAATCGCGGACACCGGAGTCGTTCGAAGCTATCGCGGCGCGGTATCGGGAAACTCATGCGCAGGAGATGGAGTGGCTGGCTCAGGTTCGGGAGCCTGAGTTGGCGCGAAACTTGGAGACTCCCTTCATCCCTGATTTCAGTTGTTCGGTCGCTCAAGCGATGATGCAAGTTTGTCTGCACAGCCATGGTCACCGCGCCCAGTGCGCAGTCAGTCTCCGCCTGTTAGGCGGCATTCCTCCGAATATGGATTTCATTCTTTGGGTGAAAGATCGTCCGGCGCCCGACTGGGAGTAGTAATGGCCAAGAGTTCACGGCTTTTACTCAGTTGAAGGGGCTGATTTGAAAGGGGTGGTTATCCAATGAAATCTCTATTTCGCGCCGCATCTATGGCGGCGCTGCTTCTGATCTCAGGCTGCGAGCTCATGTCTAAGCGCGCGCCTTATCCTGATCCTGGCCGGCTTGTGAGCGTCGTTAAAGTTTCGCCTGCGGGAGAGGAGATGATCTTGGATACAGACTTTCTTGCGCTGCGAAACCAGAGTAAAACTTTAGCATCGATTGCGGCGCACGTATTCCGGGCGCGCGCGCTCACCGGCGGATCGGAACCGGAACGAATTCAATCCGAGTTGGCTTCTGCCGACTTTTTTCCCACACTTGGCGTACGGCCGGTTTTAGGGCGAGAATTTATTTCTGAGGACTGCAAACCTGGTGGTGATCATGTAGCGGTTATCAGCTACAGATTGTGGCAGGGCAGATACAGTGGCGACCCGAGCCTGATTGGAAGAACAATAGCGCTCGATGGGGAGCAATACACCGTCGTCGGCGTTATGCCGGACAACTTCCAGTTTCCAAAATTTTGCGATGTGTGGACACCGCTGGCTTTTGATGCTGAAAGTCTACCTGTTGAAAAGAAAGGCATTGAACTGCACGTGATTGCGCGCTTGAAAAATGGCGTCACGTTAGAGCAAGCCCAGGTTGAGATGAGTGAGATTGCGCATAAACTCGAAACAGACTATCCGGCGACTAACACCGGTCGAGATATAAAGCTCGCCGCTTTACGCGAGAGTTACATTCAAGGAAAAAGGGTGATGGCAATAAAAATCAATCGACCAGTGAATCCTACGCCGGAGAATTCTCCGCCAGTGAATTCTCCGATTGATAAAGGAAAGGAAAAATGAGCGAGCAATTCAATGATCAGGTTGCAATCATCACCGGGGGCGCGTCGGGGATCGGGCTGGCGATAGCGAAGAAGCTGAGCGGCGACGGCGCGAGTGTGGCGATGATCGATTTGGACCCGGCCGTGCTCCAGTCGGCAGTGAAGTCGGTCGGGGGAAACGCGTTCGCCTACGCCTGCGATGTGACGAAAGAAGACCAGGTCAAATCTGTGGTTGACCAAATCGCCGAGCGGTTCGGGCGGATTGACGTTCTGGTCAACAGCGCGGGTGTGACCGGCAAGACGAATGTCAAGAGCCATGAGGTCGAGCTCAGGGATTTCCGGTTCGTCTTCGAGGTCAACGTCGTCGGCTCATTTCTGACATCACGCGCGGTCTTGCCGCACATGCTAAAACAGCATTACGGGCGCATCCTGCACATCGCCTCGATCGCCGGCAAGGAGGGCAACGCGGGGATGCTGGCCTACTCGGCCTCGAAAGCCGCCGTGATCGGGATGGCGAAGGCGCAGGGCAAGGAGTACGCCGAGACCGGAATCACCGTCAACGCGCTAGCCCCCGCCGTGATTCGCACGGCGATGGTCGAGGCCTTGCCCGAAGAGCAGGTGAAATACATGACCGACAAGATCCCGATGAAGCGCTGCGGGACGCTCGAAGAGATCGCGCATCTGGCGGCGTTTATCGTCTCACCCGGCGCGAGCTTCACGACCGGATTCACCTTCGATATGACCGGAGGCAGGGCGACATACTGAGAGGCCGTCTGGATGGGAAGAGTGAAGCAGTTTTTCTCGGACTTGTTCGCGATATTTTTCATGGGTGTCGGGATCAGCACGACGCGAACGAAGCAGAAGAAGTTCGACCTGCGAAGGCTGGTCTCCAATGAAGACGGGGGCCCCGAAGAAAGGCGCGGCGCCGGGGAAAGATGGATTTTGGTCAACCGCGCGGCGTCGAGCGTCGAATACAGAAACCAACAAGCGGTGAGGTTCGATTCGCGGCCGGGCGCCGGTCTCGCGTGGGTCGAAGGCTTGCGCTTCTCCGTTGGCAAGATCGATCTGAACATCGCCGCGACGCCACAGGACGTCGGCATAGCATTTCACGTTCAGAACGAGAGGGAATTCGAGGCCGTCTGTTTTCACGTCGGAAACGAGGCGCGAGACGAAGGCGCCAGTCAGCGCGTGATCGTCCAATACCTTTCAACCGACGCGGATCGGAACGCGAATCACGAAGCGCAATTCGATCTGCCTTATAGCCAATCTGGCGAGTGGTTCAAAGTGAGAATCTCGATCTCCAAAGAAGTCATCGCAGTCTTCATTAGCGGCGGTAACATCCCCACCCTGAGTGTGGACACTTCCGGGCGCGGCGCGGTTTACGGTTCGGTCGGCCTGTGGATCGGCCCCGGTTCCTCCGCGCTTGTGGCTGATTTCAGAACCCATGAAGTCAGAAGTGATATCGAAAGACATATCAGAAGCATATCGGGCAGGAGGCCAACGTGATGAAGCCCCAATTTCGCGCAATCGCGCTCGGTGAGATAACGAAATGATCCGCAAAGCATTTTTGATGACACTCAAACCCGGCAATCAAGACGAATACGAACGCCGCCACAACCCCATCTGGCCGGATCTACAAGAGGTGTTGAGACGACACGGCGCGCGTAACTACTCGATCTTCCTCGACCGCGAAACCGACAGGCTCTTCGCTTACGTCGAGATCGAATCGGAAGATTTATGGTCGAAGATCGCGCAGACCGAAGTCTGCCGGCGTTGGTGGGCGCACATGAGAGACTTGATGCTGACCAATGATGACAACAGTCCTGTGGCGATAAGTCTCGATGAGGTTTTTCATCTCGACTAAATTCGGGAGGTGATGATTGCGCAGATTATTCAGGATGAATTGTGGCGTGCGCGCGCGGCGTCTCGCCGTTTTGTATTGCCCCACATTGACGCTCACTATGGTCGCCTTGCTCGCGTCAGGCTGCCGGCAGAACTCCGGCTCGCAGACTGCCTCGGCCACGCGCAATGGAGCGCCGGCGAGTGTTCGAATGATCACGCCGATTCCGTTCGGGGAGTTGAATGGCGGTGAGAATTACAACGCCTCGGGGGTGGTCCCGCTCGGCGACTCGCGCTTTCTCTTCTGCGACAATCATGCCGCTGACGCGCTTTACGAACTCGACTTGACGCCGGACGGACAGATGCACGGAGGCTTGATCAGGCGCCCACTGCAGGGGTTGGCGGGCGATCCCATTGACGACCTGGAGGGAATGACGCTTGCTGAAGAGAACGGGCGCCGGTTTGTGTTTGTCGCTTCGTCTCTCTGTCTCAAGAATGCGAGGAAAGATCTGGAGGAAAAGCCGACTCGCGTCCCGTCAAACGGGTTGCTGCGCGTGACGATCAATCCGGACCATGGCCTCAGCGCAGAAAATATGCCGGGCTTCCGCGACTGGTTAATCGGGCAAGAACCTGAGTTGGCTGATGCGGCCACACGCAAGCCGAATGACGGAGGGCTTAACATTGAGGGGCTAGCCTGGGACCGCAATCGACATGCGCTGCTATTCGGAGTGCGCGCGCCTGCGCCAGATGGCAAACCGATCGTGATTCCTGCCAAGGTGAAGGACCTGGCGGGCCCCTGGACCACCGACAATCTGGAAGTTGCGCCTCTTATTCGGCTTTCGCCGGAGCCTGAGAAAGACGCGCAGGGCATCCGCAGTCTCGAGTACATTGAAGGTCTTGGCTCATTCCTCGTCGTCATCGGCAATTCAATCGAGCATTCGAAGGTTCCTTTTACGTTATATGAATGGGATGGTCAGCCGGCCGGTACGCTGAGACGGCTTCCGATCACTTTCGCTAATGAGATGAAGCCCGAAGGGGTGACGGCTGGGACGGTCGGCGGCAAGCCGGTCCTACTGTTCGTGGATGACGCCGGCGGCTACCAAATTGCGCCGTTAGACGCGGCGCGCCCATGACGCCGCTTATCAACCGAGAGAACAGGATGAGGGAACTACTGACAGATTTTCTGGATCGCGCGCTTCGTTACGTTGATGATCTTGACGAGCGGCGGGTAGCGCCGTCTGTCGAGGCTGTCGGGCGGCTCGCGATATTGGACGAGCCTTTACCCGAACAACCGACCGATCCGCGCGCTGTTCTGCGAATGCTCGATGAGATCGGCTCGCCAGCCACGGTGTTGAGCGCCGGCGGCAGGTATTTCGGTTTCGTGACCGGCGGCGCTCTCCCCGCGGCTCTGGCCGCGAATTTGATGGCCGGGGTCTGGGATCAGAACGCGGGCTACCGCGTCCAGTCGCCCGTGGCCGCCAGGGTCGAAGATGTTTGTCTCAAGTGGTTGCATGAAATCTTTGGGCTGCCTGCGGGCGCCGGAGGCGGTTTCGTGACCGGGGCGACGATGGCCAATTTTGCCGCTCTCGCAGCGGCCCGGCGCGCCGTGTTGCTGAAGTTGGGCTGGAACGTCGAAGGGGACGGCCTGATCGGCGCTCCGCCTGTCCGCGTTGTGGTCGGCGATGAAGTTCATGCGAGCGTTCTCAAGGCCCTCTCGCTTCTAGGTCTCGGGAGAGCGCGTGTCGAGCGCGTGTCCGTTGACGGTCAGGGGCGCATGCGCGCAGACACGCTGCCCGACCTTTCCGGCGCGACCATCGTCTGCATTCAGGCGGGCAATGTGAACACGGGGGCCTTCGATCCGGCGAGGGAGATTTGCGCGGCGGCTCGCGACGCTGGCGCATGGGTTCACGTCGACGGAGCTTTCGGATTGTGGGCGGCGGCAAGCCCGCGACTTGCACATCTGACCGCAGGTTTCGCCGAAGCCGATTCCTGGGCGACCGACTCCCACAAGTGGCTCAACGCCCCTTACGACAGCGGGATAGCCTTCGTGCGCGAGGCCGAGCATCTTCGCGCGGCGATGACCGTCGGCGCGGCTTATCTGATCGCCGGCGCCGAGCGCGAGCCGAGCCAGTACACTCCTGATATGTCCAGGCGCGCGCGAGGCGTCGAGGTCTGGGCGGCGCTTCGCTCTCTGGGAAGAACGGGGCTGGCCGATCTGATTGAGAGATGCTGCCGCCACGCGTCGCGCTTCGCCGAAGGATTGCGCGCCGCCGGATATGAAATACTGAACGACGTCGTACTCAACCAGGCGTTGGTCTCATTCGGCGATGATGAGACGACCCGGCGCGTAATCGAGGCGATTCAAGCCGACGGAACCTGCTGGTGTGGCGGAACGGTGTGGCAGGGGCGCGCGGCGATGCGCATCAGCGTCTCTTCGTGGGCGACGACCGAAGACGATGTTGAACGCAGTCTGGATGCGATTATTCGCATTGCGGCGATTAATCACTGAAGCGACGCATCGCCGAATCAGTGCCGCGAGCTGTAGCGAGCGTGACTGATTCGGCGCGATGTAACTTTTCAATGTGACGATCCGTAAACATGTATATGAATCGAAGAATCTTCCTGCAAAACAGCGCAATCGGATTGACCGGCTTGTTCGCCGCTTCATCAAAAGCCGGATCGAATGCGGCTCGCATCCAATTGATCACGCGCGGCGATGATCTGGGCTGCGCGCGCAGCCTCAACCGCGCGATGAAGGAGTGCTATGAAAAAGGCATTCTCAAAAACTGCTCGGTGCTCGCCGCCACGCCTTACATCGAGGAGGCCGCAAAGATGCTGGCCAAAGCGAAGGGATTGTGCTTCGGCCTTCACTGTGACCTGACGTCCGAGTGGGACAACGTGCGGTGGAAGCCCGTGGCGTCGCCGGAGAAAGTCCCTTCGCTGATCGCTAAGGACGGTACGCTGCATCAAACGAACGAGGCCGTCTGGGCGAACGCCAAGGCTGACGAGGCTTTGATCGAGTTGCAGGCGCAGCTCGACCGCGCCCGGCGTCTGGGCTTCGACATCAAATACGCCGATCTGCACATGAACACAGTTCAACGTGTGCCCGGATTGGCCGAAAAGTTCGGCCCGTGGTGTCGCAGCCAGGGCATCATTGATACGCGTGGCATCGGCAAGCCTCTTTCGAACTTGCCCAGCCCCTGGAACAATCCGGGCCGAAAGAGGGAAGGGGATTATGTCGAACAACTCATCACCGCGCTCAAATCGGCGCCTGATGGTGAATACCTGATCGTCGGCCATGTTGCGTATGATGACGAGGAAACGCGCAGGCTCGGACACGAAGGCTATCCCGGCGATTCGGTCGCGCACAATCTCAACTGGGAGCGACTGGGTTACACCGACCCTCGCATAGTTCGCTTCATCAAAGAAAATGGCGTGCGGCCGATTCGTTACGATGAAACGGAAGCCGCGCGCCAACAGGCTAAAGAGTTCTCGCAAGCCGATCAGAAAAACTGAGGCCGTTATAAACTGAGGCGTGTGGCCGCCGATCTAAATCGTAAAAGAGATTATCGGAGATAGAAGGAGGGGGTTCTGAACAATGACGAAGCCTGAAGAGTTGCGCGCAAAATATGGCGGCGTCGTCGCATTCCCGGTCACGCCATTTCGCGACGACCTGTCGCTTGACATCGAAGGGCTGCGGCAAAACCTGACGCGTTTGATGAATCATCCTGTCTGCGCCGTTGTCGCCGCGGGCGGCACTGGCGAGGTCTATTCGCTGACGCAGGATGAACACGCGCAAGTTGTCGAGACTACTG
>Ga0209382_10007377_pt1 | contig 14013 bp, 11 predicted proteins | sample SoiMetdeltSBSDD5_FD_187599 | JGI IMG/M metagenome (GOLD analysis project Ga0209382, IMG submission 187599) | Bulk soil microbial communities from a Populus tree surrounding site in Tennessee, USA - Soil MetaG P. deltoides SBSDD5 (SPAdes) (version 2) | ecosystem: Environmental > Terrestrial >... | reverse complement strand
ACAAGCTGACGTTGGAGCAGGTCATACGGTTGAAGCAATTCGGCGTGGATGCCGAATACATTCGCAAATTGCGCGCCGCCGGATTCAAAAACATTTCGTCGAACGACTTGCTCAAACTGAAAGCGCATGGGCTGGACGCCATTCTGCTGAAGAACTAACGCCTGTGAAGGAAAGGAAAACTTATGCGCAAAACGCATATGCTAATTTTTAGTCTTGGAATGATGGCCAGTCTCGCGTTGTGGTCGCATGCGGCGCGCGGCGCGGCGGCGCAGGAACAGGTCACGGGCGATTGGTCGGCGAAGGTGCGGGACACCGATAAAGGCAAAAAGCTCTGGCTGGAATTGCGTTCGGAAGCTCCGGACACATGGCGCCGGTTCAACATGAGCAGTTCGGACTACGACCTCGAAGATTTCACCGGGTTCAATCCGAACGCGAACGGCGCCACGCAATTTGCGCTCAGTCGTGAGGCGGGCGCCATCGTATTCACGGGCCTTGTCAGCGAAGGCAAAGGCGTAGGCGAATTTCGTTTCACGCCCAATACCGCATATCTCGCCGCCATGCGCAATCTAGGGTACGACGACATCAAATCCGACAAGCAGTTTGCGCTGGCGTTGCACGATGTCAGCACGCGCTTTGTGCAGGAAACGAAAACCTGGGGCTTCGACAAACTCCCGCTCGACAAGCTGATCGCGTTTCGCATCTTCAAAGTGGACGCTGATTTCATTCGCGAAATGCGCGATCTGGGTTTCAAAGACCTGTCGCCCGACAAGCTGATCTCTATGAAAATTCACAAGGTAAACGCCGCCTTCATCAAAGACGTGGAAGCGCTCGGTTTCAAAGATGTGGGCGTAGACAAACTGGTGGCGATGCGCATTCACAAAGTGGACAAAGAGTTCATCGCCAAAGCGCGGGCGCTCGGCTTCAATAACCTCACGATTGACCAACTCATCACAATGCGCATCCACAAAATTGACGAGGACTTTGTCAAAGGCATCCAGGCGCTGGGCTTTCATGACCTGTCGTTCGACAAGCTCGTCGCCATGCGGATTCACAAGATTGACGGTGATTTCATCAAAGAGATGAACGACTTCGGGTTCAGCAATCTGTCAGAGGACAAGCTGATGAGCCTGCGCATCCACCGTGTGAACGCGCAGTTCGTCAAAGAAATACGCGAAGCGGGCTATAAGAACCTGACCCCTGACGAATTGATTCAACTGCGCATTCATGGCGTGGATGGCGCTTACATCAAAAAGATGAAAGGCGCGCAGTAACGCGACGCATCGGTTGACCGACCTTACGGTTACCACCGAAACCAAGTCGCAAAGAGTTCGATCGATGGGCTTATTGCCTGTTGTCCTTAAGGCGCCACTACAGCGCGTCCTCGAGCTTAATGGGGGGTAGCCGCCTCACGGACAATTGATACACTCGCCGCGTCCGTTGAACTCTCTGGTGACGCCGCTCAACGGAACAACGATGCGGACATCGGAACGATCCAATTCATCCCTTAATCGTCCCATTCTCAGACCGGTAATAACGCCGCCGGTGGTTGAAGCTTCCTGGGAATGAGAAGGGATGACAGTTCGTGGCTTTATCAAGTGCTTGGCCGCGAAAGCCGCTTCATCAGGCCCTAAGGTAAAGATATCACCCATATTAATGACGGCAAGGTTCGCATGATAAAACCCGCGAATGATGGTCGTCATATCCGAAAAAAATCCGGTGTCGCCTGAAAGATATGCCGTTAGTCCGTTGGTGAACTTCAGGATCGCTCCGCTCGGTGGGCCTACGTAACCACTCAACCCGGGAGGGATTCCGGGAGCCTCGATCAGGTTGCTCCCCACCCCATTGGTGTGGGTTGCGGGAACGATCGCGATCTTCACACCTGCCGTCGCTCCTGTCATCTTGATTGTCCGACTGCCTCCAGGCTGCAAGAAGCCGGTACAGGGCGTCGTGCGCGGCACTGTCATTTCGTTGGTCAAACCCGTGGCCGGACATCCAGGCGTACCCGCATTGCGAATGTTTTGAATTTCCCGAGCGAGAAATTGAGGCATTTCACCTCCGGCGATCACCGCCGAGTTTTTAGCCGCCGCAATTGCCGCAGTCGTGGTATTGGGCGCGGCCGAAACGAGACCGGGTATGGCGCATGTGCCGGGGTTTTGCCGATTCGGTTTGGCGCTGCCGATATGATCTCCGTGAACGTGTGAAAGCAAGATCGCATGCACTTCATCAAGCCTTGGGTCCGTTTCATCGACCGTAAAGCCGGGATCCCACAGAATCCGTACTCCTGTTGGGTCTTCAAACAAGATGGCTCGATCCTGACTGCAAAATTCTCCGGCATGACTTCCCAGCGGTGTGACTTTTACTGTGCCCGGCCCCTGAGAAGTTTCCGCCGCTTCCTGCGGAAGTTGGGGGTCTTGAACAACGGGTTGATTACCGGCAACATTGAAGACCACTGCCGCAGCGGCGGCGACGGTCACGACAACTGCCGCGCTCATGGCGTATTTCCACATATTGTATTTACTTCTCATCTTGTTTCTCTCCCTTCTGATGTTGGTTCATGCCGATTTTGGCAAATTGATCCGGGTTCTCCCGAGCTATTGGCGCAATCCAAAAGGCGCGGCGGTATCTGCAATTCCTCTGCCCAACGCTTTGTCCTTAGTATTTACACTCATTCTGATTGAGACGCCGAACCGCGAATTATACAGACACAAAAAACTCTCCGAATTCGGAAATGCCTTTCCAATATCAAAAACACCTTTCCGCAGACGGAAAGTCCGGCTTCCACTATTGGAAACATTTGGTTGCTGGCTCATTCACAAGAAAGCGCCCTCCGACTGGGAGCCGTTGAAATTGCGGGACTTGGACCATTCACCAACAGTATCCGGGGCGCCGAAAGCTCACGCTCAAACTCCTTCTCCGGTAACTAATGCTAAAATCGGAAAAATATTTCTTGGGCTTACCATGAGGCTTTGGCAAACCGGTTTGCCGAAGCCTCGATTTAGTGAAGGAAAGAAGATGATTCGACACTCGTTCATTCGCTTTCACTCTGGATGACGCGCCGATCCTCGATTTGGCGCCATAGGCGATCTGCGCTCGTTAGGTCGGAAAACGCCGCTCCGGATGAGAGTCTCTGATCCTCAGGCGGCGCGTGAAGTGACCAATCGTCGGATCAAAATCGACCCCGGTCAGAATCAGGTCTCCACTCTTGACTGAGAGATCACTCCTGAAGCAATAATCCTTCTTGATTAAATTCCAAATTTCCCGGAAGCCGGCTTAGTTCAACAAATAATTGTGTGGCGGCTCCGCTTCGCTCTGCGCCACACGAATTCTTAATACGTTCGGCGACCGCAGTGTGACTGAAAATATGCGAAAGAAGACTCCTCAAGAGAAAAAGCGACTCAGTTACGAAAAGGACGGGCGGAATTGCTATGGAGAAAGCCCGCATGGCGCCCGTAAGTCAATCCCTAAACGTAAGAGGTTAAGAAACCGAGCTAACCGCAAATACCAAGAGCAACAACTCCCCATTTCCAGCCTGAAGCTTGATGACGATTTTGCAGAACAAATAGAATCACGTCTTTATCAGAAGGCCCCAAAGGTTTGGAGTAAAGTAGCAGATGCCCCGCTTAAAAAGATGATAGAAGATAAGCAACAAAGAAGACGCAGGCTTGAGAAACAGGGCGGGCGAAGAGCGGCAAAAAAGAATCCTGATGATAAACCGTAGAAATACGTAGATGAAATGTAAAAACACACCTTTTAGAGAAATAGCGCAGAGAAGGTTGGATAAACGACGAGAAGGAGTATAGAGAATGTATGAAGTACGTTGGCAAACGGCGCCTAACACTCGATGCGCCGTAGGCCGAGCAGCTAGCGCTTCGATTGCCATCATTGCTACGGCCCGGCCCCGGTGACAATGGCCGCTAGGCCACACAAACGAACTGGAGTTGCATAACATGCAGAAGAGCTGTCTCAGTCTATGGATGATCCTCCTGGGGATATTTGTCGCGGTCATCGGCTCTGCTGGCGACCTGTATGCCCAAGCCAATGCTGATTGGACCGAGCCATTTCCGCCGTTCAAAATTGCGGGGAATCTCTACTATGTTGGTAGCAAAGGCCTCGCCAACTATCTGATCACCACCCCGCAGGGACACATTCTTATTAACAGCGATCTTGAGGAGAATGTCTCTCTTATACAGGCGAGTGTGGAAAAGCTCGGGTTCAAGTTCACTGACATCAAGATCCTTCTCATCAGCCATGCGCACTGGGACCACAACGCCGCCAGCGACACCATCAAGAAGCTAACAGGCGCAAAGTACATGGTCATGGAGGCCGACGTGTCGGTCGTCGAATCGGGCGGCAAGACGGATTTTCAGTATGGCGCCATTCCAACGACGCTATACGCGCCCACAAAGGTGGATCGCGCGCTACAAGATGGCGAGGAGGTCAAGTTAGGAGGCGCTGTCCTGGTGGCGCATCTCACTCCCGGACACACGAAAGGCTGCACCACGTGGACGATGAAGGCGCAGGAGGCAGGTAAGACCTACAACGTTGTGATCATTGGTAGCCCCAACGTGAATCCCGGCTACCGGCTCGTGAACAACACCGCCTACCCACAGATTGCGGCTGATTACGAAAAGATGTTCCGCGTCTTGAAATCCTTGCCATGCGATATCTTTCTTGGCGCGCATGGCAGTTACTTCGATCTCGAAACGAAATACGCGCGGCTGAAGGAGAGCGCTCTTACAGCCTTCGTTGATCCTGAAGGCTACAAGAAATTTGTGGCCGAAAAAGAACAAGCGTTCAGGACCGAACTCACAAAGCAAAGAGCCGCTCCGCCAAAATGATCAATGAACACATGGCGTGGTCCGAATTGTCGCGCCGAGCCGCCGTGCCATAATTTCATTGAAAGCCAAGGCTGCGCGGCGGCCCGGTGAAAAGGGTTGTTAAGTCGCATAGAGTGATTATGAAAAATGCTGTTCAATCGAAAACCATTGACCGTGACCCGAACGGCGCCAACCAGATTACCGCATATTCAAAAGCCCAAACGCTCGCGTTTCGGACGGTCTGCGATCTCCTGCGCGAGTTGATTGAAACGGCTCTTCCCAAGGCGACCTCCAAGGTATGGCATGGTAGCCCTGTGTGGTTCATTGATGATAATCCCGTTGTCGGTTATAACGCGACTGCGAAGTCCGTCAACCTCCTGTTTTGGAATGGACAGGCGTTTGACGAGGCTGGTCTTAAACCTGTGGGCAAGTATCGGGCGGCAGAGGTCAAATTCCGTGACGCCGCCGAGGTCGACCCAAAGGTGATACGTCGGTGGCTGAAGAAGGCCAAGTCGGATGTCTTCGACTCGAAAGCGTTTTTCAAGAAACTGCGTGAGGCAAAGTAATACCACTGGAATACAGCCGGCAAATCACTCGAGGCGCAGAGCAACCATCGGATCGACTCGTGAGGCGCGCAAGGCAGGGATAAAACTAGCGAAGCCGGCGACTGCGGCCAACAAGCAGACAGACGCAAGCAGGGTCGGGGCATCGTGTGGCGCCAGGCCGAAGAGCAGGGCTCCGGCGCCCTGAGCCGCCGAGACCGAAACGACTGTTCCGATTCCCAATCCAAGCAAAAGCAGCGCGGCCATTTCCCGAAGGATCAGTAACACGATATCGGCGCGGCTTGCGCCGAGAGCCAGCCGAATCCCGATCTCATTCCTGCGCCTGAGAACCATATAAGAAATGACGCCATACAGTCCGATCATAGCCAAGACGGCTGCGAGGATTCCAAAGAAACTCGCCAGCCAGGCCATCAGACGCTCCCGGATGAGGCCTTCGCGAATCTGCGTCTCAAAAACCTTGAACTGAACCGTTATGTCCGGGCTCAAGGCGCCGACTTTGCGTCTGACCTCGTTAATCACCTCGCTAAGCGGAGCTGAAGAACGAATCACGACGTTCGCCCACGGTCCAGGGCTCGGGTGCTGCGCTGCGGGCACATATGTGATCGGGGGAATATCCTCGCGCAGATTCGCATATTTCGTATCCTTGATCACTCCGATCACTTCATAAAGCGTCTCCGGATAGTCCGGTTCCGCAACGCTACGCATCAAGGCTCCGACCGGGTTCCTGTTCGCGAAGAACCGTCGCGCAAAAGTCTCGTTCACGAGTACGACCTGGCGCGAGGTCGCTGTATCGAAGTCGTTGAAGTCTCGGCCTGCAATAACAGGAATCTCCATCGTCTTGAAATATCCAGGACTGACATAGGTGAACCTCGAACCGCCTTCCTGTTCTCCTTGTGCGCCAGGCACACGGACTCCTTGCGACCAACCGGGGCCAGTTAAAGGTTTGTATGTAGAAATGGCGGCTGATTCCACTTGTGGAAGCGACCTTATCTGTTCCAGCAAGTTCGTCTGGAATGAGACTCTCCTTTCGCGAGGGAGGCGAAGCCCCTCGAATTCGGTGTCAACGAAGAGAATTCCGTTCTGGCGAAAGCCCGCATCCAATGTAATCAAGTTTCGAAAGCTCCTCACGAAGAGCAGCGCGCCGGCCAGCAAAGCCAGCGAGATCGCAATCTGCCCTATCACGAAGAAGCGCTGGAATGAATATCGTTCCCGGTTTGTCAGTCCGCGCCCACCAGACCTCATCGCCGCGACAGGTTCGATCTGCGAGGCGCGGAGCGCCGGCGCAATCCCAAATACAATGCAGGTAAGGACCGCAACCGACGCCGTAAAAGTCAGGACCCGCCAGTCCGAACTCAGATCGAGCCGCAGAATATTGCCTTCAGTGTTCAGAAACGAGAGAAGGCTACGGCTCATCAGTCGCGCCATACCGGCGCCGAGCATAGCGCCGGAACCCGCGAGCAACAGGCTTTCGGAGAGCGTCTGCCGGATCAATCGTCCACGCGACGCGCCAAGCGCCACTCGCACGGCGATCTCCCGCTCCCGCACATTCGCCCGCGCGAGCATGAGGTTGGCGAGGTTCGCACAAGCGATCAGCAACACCAATCCGGTAATCCCCAGCAGCAACCAGAGCGACGTCCCATAGCTCGTTCGTAACCGGCTCACTCCTTGTCCTGCAGGCAATGCAGTCAATCGAAAGTTTCGATACATCTCAGTATTGGATGAGCTGTATCCTGGCGGCGCAGTGGCCTCGAAGATGCCCGGACTGATGGCATTCAGGTGCGCTGACGCTTGCGCCAGAGTCCAATCAGTCTTCAAGCGGCCCATCACAACGAGCCAAAAAAAGTCGAGCCTGTCCAGCGCGCCCGCGCGCGTGCAGGTGGGCAACGCAAGGTCAAAACTCTTTCCGACTTCGAGGCCGAAAAACTCCGGCGGCGTCACGCCGACCACTGTGAGCGGGTGGCCCAGTACAAACAAGCTCTTGCCGATCGCCGAATCTTCGCCGCCAAAATGGCTCTGCCAAAACTCATAACTGATCACCACTCCCGCCTCGGATCCGCATCCGCGACGGTCATCGGCCGCTGTGAACAAACGGCCGCGCGCCGGCCTGACGCCAAGCGTGGGGAAGAGATCGCCGCTGACCCAGAGGCCCCTGACTCTTCGCGCCTCTGTCCCCAGGCCGACGCTGAAGTTAGCGTTGCCCCAAGCGAAGATTCCCGAGAACGCTTCCTGACTCCGGCGGATATGTTCCCACAACGCGTAAGTGAGCTCAGAGTTAACGCCCGTTTGGACGCCATAGCCGCCGTTGCCTCCGGCGACTCGCACTTCGACCAACTCCTGTGGGTTGGTCACCGGCAAACTCCGCAAACGGACTGCATTGAGTAACTCAAAGATCGCGGCGTTTGCGCCAATCCCGAGCGCCAGGGAAAGAATCGCGACCGCCGTGAAACCCGGACTACGGCGAAGCATTCGGCCGGCGTAGCGAAGATCCTGTAGCGTGTTTTCGATCAGATTTACGCGTCGCATATCGCGGCATTCCTCTTTCCGTTGTTCAATGCCTCCGAGAGCGCGCAGCGCGGCGTAGCGCGCATCCATGGGCGTCATGCCTTTGGCGATGTTTTCTTCAATTTGCCGATCGAGGTGATAGCTGAGCTCCTCGTCCAACTCCTGCTCGACCTGGGCGCGGCGAAGGAGAGAGCGCAACCGCAAAGGGACAGTATAAAACCAGTGTTTGATCCGCATCTCTCAAGCCTCCTTGAGCTTCACTACAAACGCGAGAATCTTCAAGATACGTAGATCCACGGCGCCCTGGTCCATGTCTGTAGGTTCGCTCATCCGCCCTCACTTGGTTACCGAGATGAGTATAGTCATGTCCCTCTCGGTAAGCAAGGGGAATGTGAAAGGCCGCCGCCTCCACGCGTTTCTCCGGCGGATGGGCGACGAATTCGTTCTCAAGCTGCTGGATCTGACACGCCTGTTCGCGCGCAGGCTGCTATTCGGTTGTGTTGCAAAAAACGGATGTCTCGTATTAATGATGGTAGACTGTCCCGATCCGAATCTCCGTCGGAGGTCTGCCGGTGGCCGAAACCGATCTCTTTAATACGCACTCGCGATTGCTCATTACCGCCTCCGGCTATTGGCAATCCTGCTTTCTTTGCTTCCAAACCACGCCAGTCTTTGTTATCTGTAGCACATCGATTGGTGGGCCAACGATACCAGGCTTATCGGCGATCTCAAGTTCGACAAATTTCTTTACCAGTTCAATTGGCGGTTTTTTCTTATATGACGGTGTCTGGCTCACATACTGTTCAACGGCGCTGCTTTCGCCCAATATTGTTACCATGTCACATTGAGACTGGCACCTTTGGCGCTCGACCTCGACCACTACTTGACCCGATGACATGCGGCACTTATAAGAGCGCACGTTTAAATACGGCGAACCGCGCTCAAATCCGAAAAATGCGGCTTGTAAGACGGTCTTATCCCGCAGGCTGATTTCAAAATAAATCCTGTCTCTCTTCTGACTGGCCCGCAACATGTTGGAGAGCGCCGCTTCAACGAGCGTCTCAAATTTGCTCATCCGATCCGCTATGTTGTTAGTCGTCCTACACGCTTCCGTGGCGATGTATATCGCGTCGAAGTCGGTCAGTTCCACTCTTCTATGCCCGGCGATTGCGAAAAAGGCGTCTTCACATTGTTTGATCTTGCAATCCGAAAATGAAATACGATCGGGGCCGAGCAAAACTTTACTGTCCGCGGCCACCGCTATTTGATCGTTTTTTGCGACGATAGCGATAGCAGTGCCGGTCGTGACATATTCAGGACGCTTGTTTTCGACAAACGCGGGATTCATTAATAGTAGGCAGAGAATCCCGAGAGCCGTAGCAGAAGTTCTTCGAACTCGTCTCCGATCTGACATGTCCTTTCCCTAATTTCCCCGAATCATTGAAGCCAGTAACTCAGTCTCAAGCGGCGAGAGTTCCCATTCCGCCTCGATAATGAAAAGCATCCTCGAGATGCGCCTCATCAGGAACGGATCAACCGGATAAGCTTGCCACTCTTTGACATCGAAAAAGATCTGGTAATTTTGCGGCGCGAATCGCGGCCTGTCGTCTGGCGGGATGTGCGGCGCGGGCGATTTGAGGCGCCGGTCTGTGAGCGCCTTGTCGTCGAATGTGCGCCGAGAGCTCCATTATGAAAGCAAAAAACGACCGTCAAGGCCGTCGCACGAACAGGGCATCTGGCGTCTTGCCGATCGGGGTCGTATGCTATCCAAGATATATAGGCGCAATCTATCCCGATCAATCTCACACCGTTCAACGGAAGAAGTGGAACTCCAATGAGAAAGCTAATCGTCTTCGCTATATTCTTGCTCTCGACTTGCTGCGTTTTTGGAGGAAATGGGTTTGGCCGGGAAGCCAAGAAGCTATTCACCAAACAGGAGATTCTTCGGCTTCTCACCCCCATGCCCGGGACCCGCTATGAGCAGGGCAACCTCGCCGGTGAAATCGTGCGACGGGGGAGCGACTTTCCGACGGATAAAATGGGCCTATCCTCGCCTGACAGCCCGTCGACGGCCACCGAAGAAGCCCAGCGTGACGCGCCCAAAATAGACGTGGCGAAATTACCCTTGCTCGATCAGGCGCGTAACCACGCCGCAGAGTATATGGACGATCTGCCGAACTTCGTCGTCACCCAGATCGTCACGCGCTCCGTGCGGACGGCCAAAAGAAAGGATTGGCAGCAACAAGACAAGCTGGAGATAGAAGTGAGCTACAGCGCGAAAACGGGCGAACAGTTCAAGCTGGCGCGTTACAACGACAAGCCGACTCAATTGACCTACGATCAATTGAAAGGCGCGACGACCGCCGGCGAGTTCGGCTCTATTTTGGGAGCGCTGTTTTCCCCACAATCCCAGGCCGAATTCAAAGAGGTCCGGCGCGAGACTTTTCACGGGCATCAAACGGTAATCTACGACTTCAGGGTGAGGAAGGCATTTTCCAGCAACACGATCACCGACGGAAACAGCGGGCTTACCGTCACCACGGCCTATTCGGGGAGAGTTTGGATCGATACGGAAAGCGGACGCACGTTGCGAATCGAACAGTCCTCAGATGACATCCAGCCTGGGTTCACAATCACATTGGCGAAGCGCTCCGTTGAATATGACTGGACCATCATTGACAGACATCGCTACCTCTTGCCGGTCTACGCCGAAGTAATTTTGGGCAATGACCTCAAACGGTATTATTTGCGGAACGTCATCGAACTGCGCAATTATCGTATGTTTGATACAGACCTGAAGATCCTGCCGGAGAAATAAGTATGTGTGCGGCGCCGCGGTTCGCCAAAACTTGATTCATCTTTACTTTCAATAACTTGGCCCTATGCGCAGATCTGGCGAGGAAAAGATTGATCAGCGGCGGCCAATTAACGCTTCGTCGCGCCGCACCACGGTGATTTCTCCGACTCTCTTGACCCAGCTCAATGCGGCGCGAGCCTCCTGCTCGAAAGCCCCGCGACTGTCGCCTAGTCTTGTGAGAACGTGAGAGATGGTGTACTCGTACCCAAGGATCGATTCGATCGTCAGACGCGCGCGCGTTTCGTATACTCTCCCGATCATATCAATGCGAGGAAAGGACGAGCGCTTGAGAATCTCTTCAAATGGATCATGTCGGCCATTCGGATGAGGTCCCGGCGGAACATTTACAAGATGGCGTTCGAGAAGCTCACGTACCATGTCTTCGGCGGCTCTCAACTCATCTGGAATTGATATTCTTCGTGGGGTGACAAACACGACTGCCCCATCGGCTTCATCGATCATTGCGCTGAGATCTTCCAGGACGCGGTCTTTATCGACCATCCAGTGAAACGACTGTCCCATCAACGCGCCGCGGAACAGGCCAAGAGACGACCGCAGCGCCGGCAGGCTGTCTGAACTCCCAGCGATGAATCTCACGTTCCCGACGTCGGCCATCACCGCGCGTCTCTCGCCCTCCGCGAGCATGTCAGGCTCGGGTTCGATCGCCACAACTTCCGCCACGAATGGCGCGGTCAGAAGCGACAGTTGTCCGGGGCCAGCGCCTAAATCGAGAACGCGATCCCTCTTCGACCAGCCCAGTTGTTCGGCGAGAATCTTTATCAATTCTGCGCTCACGCGATCTCGATACTCCGCGTAATACCAGCCGGCGCCGGCATACGGGCGCGTTCCTTCGGTCCCCATGTACGCCGTCGCCTGGCTGGTCTGGTGTTCCTGTCGACTCATTGCTTCGAACCCACCCTATCCTTCTCCAAAACTCGATTCATCTGCGTTTTCAACAACTTCGACTGTCCAGTTGTTTCGTGACGCTTCGGCTTTTTTCACTGCGCGATAGTCGCCTCGATGCGGCGAGGATCTAGACGCCATATAGTGCCTGCTCGGATATTCGAGAGCCATACCGATCCGAGGCCAACCCGGATCGCATCGCCACCGGCGCCAGCGAACTGCTGCACAACTTTTCCAATGGATGGATCGATTCTAGAGATCGGAAATTCGAAGGACGTAACCCAGACTGAGCCTTCACCGAAGGCGATCTCTCCACCAGGGCCGGGCACACCGACTTCAATGGCTTCCACAACCTTATTTGTCTTCGGATCCACCTTCGATACATCGCCGTCTGTCTGATTCAGTGTCCAAATGAACCCGCCGCCGATTGTGAGGAAGCGCGGCGCCTTTCCGACCGGTATAGTCTCGACCACCAGGTTCGTTTCCGGCTGGATCCGCGTCAACACATTGGTCTCAGTACCCGTGACCCAAACAGCCCCTTCGCCGAACGCTACCGTGAATGAACCTGCCGGGACCTGGATTTCCGCGACTACTTTATTAGTTGCCGGATCGATCCGCGCCAGGGTCCCCTTTTTGTCAGTAATTAGCCAGACGCTTTCGGCTCCAGTCGCCAGTCCACCTTCAGAGTTGGCAACCCCGATTGGGATAGTGGCTGTCAGCTTTCCCTCTTTCAGATCGACGCGCGCAAGAGTCTGATCGCCGCAGATGGGGACCCACAAGCTGCCGAAACCAGTCGCAAGGCCGGAACAGGGCATGTTTCCGACAGGAACCGTTCCGATCACTTTGTTGGATTTTGGATCGATCCTCACCACGCTGTTCTTTGGGCTGTTGGAAATCCAGACGGACTCGTCGATGGCGATCCAATCCGGCGCCCCGGGCGCTTCAAAAACGGCCTCCGGCTTGAGTTCTGTTATAGGGATCCGAACACCGGGAGTTTTCACACCCGGCCTGGGCGCCTGCACGGGCTTGTGGGACTGAGTAAAAGAAGATATGAGAATCAGCGCAATCGTGATGAATAGTCGATACATAGCGCGCATCTTACAGCGTATTTCACCTGAATGGGTAGACTGGCTGCAACTCCTGCCCGTCCTCTCATCGTCTATTCATGCAAATGGAAATCGTTGTACCAAAAACATCTAGCGGATAAGGATAAGAGGTCGGGACTATCGCTAGCCTCTTTCAAGGAGCGGGCAGCGTGGATTGATCCGGCTATTGAGCGATGGTAGTCTTTGCGCCAGCGTCTTGCCCGAATTGTTTCGGGGGTCGAAAGGAAGCTAGACGTAATCGCCCTGACCTTGAGCGGGGATGCAGTGACGCTAAGCGCAAACCTGGCCTTGCGCACTGAGTTTTCTTATTCATCGGAGCATCTTATGAAATGCCAGCGCATCTTCCTCTGCATCGCGCTATTGGTTGCGTCGGTGTGGCCTGTGTGGTCACAAAGCAAGGATGATTTTTTCGAGACCAGGATTCGGCCGATCCTCGCTACGGAATGTTTTTCCTGTCACACCAATTCGCAATTAGGTGGTCTGCGCCTGGACTCGCGAGAGGCCATGTTACGAGGCGGCAAATCTGGGCCAGCAATCGTGCCGGGCGATCCGGAGAAAAGCCTTCTGATTATCGCATTACGACAGACAGGCGATTTGAAGATGCCAAAAGGTGGCAAACTTCCACAAGATCAAATTGACGCGATCGCTCAATGGATCCGAATGGGCGCCGAGTGGCCGTCGAGCGGGAAATCTCTGACTGCTTCGAAGGCTGAGTTCATAATTGATTCTGAACGGCGCGCCTTCTGGTCCTTCAAGCCGCTTCATCTGATTCCGGGGCCCGCCGTAAAAAACCGCCTCTGGTCGAAAACCGAAATTGACCGATTTATTCTGTCTCGCCTGGAGAAAGAAGGGCTCGCCCCCGTCGGGGCTGCCGATCGACGTACACTGCTGAGGCGCGCAGCGCTGGATCTAACCGGAATTCCGCCGACGGCGGAAGAGGTCGAGGCTTTCGAGAATGACAAATCGCCTGACGCTTTCGCCAAGGTCATAGATCGCCTGCTCTCCTCCCCGCAATACGGAGAACGCTGGGGTCGCCTCTGGCTCGACGTGGCGCGCTATGGAGAAGATGACTATCGCAGCCTCGATCCCATGGGGCGCGGTTATGCGCCTTATCCCAACGCATACTTGTATCGCGACTGGGTTGTAAAAGCATTTAATGACGATCTTCCCTACGACCAGTTTGTGCGGGCGCAACTCGCCGGGGATCTGATGGACGAAAAATTGCGTGTGAAAACGCTGCCGGCGCTCGGATTTCTCGGTCAGGG
>Ga0209382_10007374_pt1 | contig 14017 bp, 10 predicted proteins | sample SoiMetdeltSBSDD5_FD_187599 | JGI IMG/M metagenome (GOLD analysis project Ga0209382, IMG submission 187599) | Bulk soil microbial communities from a Populus tree surrounding site in Tennessee, USA - Soil MetaG P. deltoides SBSDD5 (SPAdes) (version 2) | ecosystem: Environmental > Terrestrial >... | reverse complement strand
GTGGCCGAGACGTACCCGTGCCGGGTCACGCGCCTGGGGATGCGCGACCGCTTCGGCGAATCGGGGCCGGGGGACAAGCTGCTGGAGCACTTCGGCATGACCGATCCCGCCATCGTGAAGGCCGCCCGGGAGCTGCTCGCATGACCCTGCCCTCCGCCCAGAACTTCGAGGCCCTGGCCGCCACGGCGCGCGAGCTGCGCATCGACGTGCTCACCATGCTCGAGAAGGCCGGCAGCGGCCATCCCGGCGGCAGCCTCGGCATGGCCGACGTGTTCACCCTGCTGTGGTTCGGCGGCTACCTGAACACGCGCCCGCACGAGCCGGACTGGCCTGACCGCGACCGCTTCGTCCTCTCCAACGGCCACATCTGCCCCATCCTCTACGCCATCCTCGCGCGCAAGGGCTACTTCCCGCGCAGCGACCTCGGGACGCTGCGCAAGCTGGGCTCGCCGCTGCAGGGCCACCCCGACTTCCTGCACACGAAGGGCGTCGACTGCTGCACCGGCTCGCTCGGCAACGGCGTGTCGGTGGGCCTGGGTCTGGCGCTGGGCGCGCGGCTGCAGGGCAAGGGCTGGCGCGTGTACGTCGGCAGCAGCGACGGCGAGGCGCAGGAGGGACAGACCTGGGAGATGGCCACCGCCGCCGCGCACCACAAGGTGGACAACTTGACCGTCCTGCTCGACTGGAACGGCATCCAGATCGACGGCTACAACAAGGACATCAACGACGTGCGCGACCTGCGCGCCAAGTTCGAGGCCTTCGGGTGGCACGCGCAGACCGTGGACGGCCACGACCTGCGTGCCCTCGATGCCGCCCTGCGCAAGGCGCGCGAGGTGCGCGGCCAGCCGCAGCTCATTGCCTGCCGCACGATCCTGGGATTCCCCGTGTCGTTCATGCAGAACAAGCCCCACTGGCACGGCGTGGCCCCCAACGCCGAGCAGTTGAAGCAGGCCCTGGCCGAGCTCGGCGCGAGCTAGTTACGCGGGGACGGCCGCACGCCGGAATCCACGCGGCTTTCACGGTGTTCGCGGCGTCGGCTTCATGTCGCCCCGCGAACCTTCCCACCGTTCCGCGGGTCCGCCGGGCCCGCGGCCGACACGCTGAGACGATCGCCGTTCTTTCGCCCTTCGCCTGCACCGGACCAGTTCACGCGCGCGCCGCACCAACCGCGGCTTGTCGTGCAACTCCCACACGGCTGATCCGGTGCCACCCCTGGCTCCCGCGCCCGCGGGGCCCATCGCCGAGGGGACCTGGCCGACCGGACGGCGGTCAGGTCCTCTCCCTTTTTCAGGCTGCCCGTCGAGCCGTGCGTGCGCAAGTCATGGAATGGCAAGGGACTGCGCAGCCACCCACGTTTTTGCGAGCATGATCACTTTTTAACTTGACCCAACAGCCTCGGCCGCCGATATTGCGATCACGCTCATATTGAGGACCGGGCGATGCGCATCACGGCCGAGGCCAAGCAGAAGACCCGCGAGCGGCTGCTGGCCGTGGCGCACAAGCTGCTCGCGCGGCGCAGCCTCGCGGACGTGACCACGCGCGAGGTGGCCGACCAGGCCGGCCTGGCCCACGCCACGCTCTTCAACTACTTCCCGACCAAGGACGACCTGGCCCTGGCGCTGTGCCGGCAGCTGCTGGACGAGGCCGAAGCCGACTTCGCGGCGCGCCGGCGCGGCGATGAGGGGCTGGACGAGGACCTCTTCGCCCATGCCGCTGCCGGATTGCGGCGGCTCTCCCCCTACCGTCCATGGGCCGGCACGCTGCTGGCAGCCTTCCGCCCCGTGCCGGGCGCGCCCGAGGTGCCGGGCGACGACGACCCGGCCGCCCTGGCGTCGCGCCATCTGGCCGCCGTGAGCGGGATCATCGCGCGCCACCGCGGCGCGGCGGCCGCCTCGCCCATGGCGCTGCACCTCTACTGGTCGCTGTGGCTGGGCGTGCTCACGTGGTGGGCCGCCGACGCCAGCGAGAGCCAGCAGGACACGCTGGCCGTGCTCGACCATTCGCTGCGCATGTTCGGCGCCTCGCTCGACGGCGCGGCGTCCGCTTCAGGAGCCGCCCCATGACCTCCGACATCCATCCCGCCCTCGCCGCGCTGCCAGCCGACCTGCAGGCTCCGGTCGAATCGGGCGCGCGCGCCGAGCTCCAGCGGCTGCTGGCCGACATCGAGTCGCGCGCGCTGCCCGTCGGCCGCGTGCACCGCGCCTGGATCCTGGGCGCGCTGCAGGCGCGGCTCGCCGCGGGCTACCTCGCCGCCTGGCTGCGCGCCGGCTTCGCCGACGGCGACGAGCGCGTGCGGCTGTACAACGAGGCGCACCTCGCGGCCGCGCTGCGGCTGCTGGGCACCATGGGCTACCTGCGCGGCGCGGTGTCCAAGGTGGGGCAGCTGCTGGCCAACTGGCCCACGCTGGCGCCGCGGGCCTTCGCCGACACGCTCGCGGCCCTGCAGTTCGAGGCTCCGCCGATGCACTTCGCGCTGCTGCGCGAGGCGGTGCGCGCCGAACTGGGGAGCGACCCCGAGGAGCTGTTCGCCGAGTTCGACGTGCGGCCCTTCGCGGCCGCCTCGCTGGGCCAGGTGCACCGCGCGCGGCTGAAGACCGGCGAGGAGGTGGCGGTCAAGGTGCAGTACCCCGGCATCGCCGGCACCATCCGCGCCGACTTCGCCAACCTGAAGGCGCTCATGCTGCCGCTGCGCATGACGCGCGACTGGGACAACATGCGCGAGCAGGTGGACGACATCATGCAGATGCTCGAGCTGGAGACCGACTACCTGCAGGAGGCGCGCTGGCAGGAGCTGGTGCGCCGCACGCTCGAGCCGCTTCCCGAGCTGGTCGTGCCGCGCGTGCACGCCGGCCTCTCGACGCGCCGCGTGCTGGTGACGGACCTGCTGCGCGGCCAGCACCTCGAGGACTGGCTGGCCGGGTCGCCGTCGCAGGCGGCGCGCGACGCGCGCGGCCGGCAGATGATGGCCGCCGCCTTCCGCCTGTACTACGACGCGCAGCTCATCTACTCCGACCCGCACCCGGGCAACCTGGTCTTCCTGCCCGACGGGCGGCTGGGCCTCATCGATTTCGGCAGCTGCCGCCAGCTCACGCCCGAGGAACTCGCCTACGTGCGCCTCATGGAGCGGGCCTGCGCGGGCGACGAGGCCGCCTGGGAGCGCGGCATGCGGCTGGGTACGCGACTGCCCGAGGACGCCGAGTTCACCAGGGAGCACCGCCAGCTCCTGTGCGACTTCGCCGACTGGCTCTGGGAGCCGCTGCGCCACGCGGGGCCCTTCGACCTCGGCAGCGCCGACTACTTCCCGCGCGGCGTGGCGCTGTGGACTTCGGCCGTGCGCCGGCGGCTCACGCGCAACATGCCGCTGAACACCTGGATCAACCGCAACTTCATCGGGCTGCGCGCGATCGCCTACCGCATGGGCTCGCGCGTCGACATGCAGGCCCTCCACCGCGAGGCGCTGGCCACCAGCACCATCCGTGGAGGCCTCCCGTGAACCCCGAGCGCCGCGAGGCCTCGCGCGCGTCGGCCGCCGCGCGCGCCGCCGCGGCCGGCTGATCACGACGGCAGCGCCCGCTCCACGACCCAGTACAGGCCGACCAGCACCACGCCGATGGAGGCCGCGAGGCGCACCGGGCGCGGAGCGAGCCAGCGCTCGCCGCCCGCGTCCGCCGAGCCGTCGCCGGGCCGGCGCACCAGACGCAGGAGCGAGAGCACGAGCGTCACCCCCAGCACCACCGTGAACTGACCGGCCTCGACGCCCAGGTTGAAGCCCACCAGCGGCACGAGGCGCCGCGGCTCGCCGGCCAGCGCCTCGGCCAGGAAGCCCGCGAAGCCCAGCCCGTGCACGAGCCCGAATCCGAAGGCCTCCTTCCAGCGCGCCACGGGCCGGCGCTGGAGCAGGTTGGCCATCCCCACGTACGCGATGGAGGCCGCGATGAGCACCTCGACCGGACGGCCCGGCACCGTCACCAGCCCCAGTGCGGCGAGCGCCAGCGTCACCGAGTGCGCCAGCGTGAAGGCGGTGATGACACCCAGCACGGACAGCAGCGAGCCCGCGGCCACGAGCAATCCGAGCAGGAAGGCCAGGTGGTCCCAGCCCGAGAGGATGTGCCGGACGCCCATGCCCACCCAGTCGAGGAGCGGCACCACGCGCGGCGACATGGCCGGCGTGTAGTAGCGCTCCGTCTCGCCCTGCCAGAAGCGCGCCTCGACCAGCGGCTCGTCGTTGAAGTGCAGCTCGCAGACGTCGAAGTGCTCGGGCGAGACGTCCTGGAAGAGCGTGTCGCCGACCAGCAGGTCGGGGACCGGCGCGTCGTGGTCGAAGAGCAGCGTGGCCTCGATCCATTGCTGCTCGCCCGAGAGGTCGGCCTCGATGTCTCCCGGGCGCAGCTCCGTGAGGCGTCCGACGAGTGGCGTGCCGCGGCTCCACGCGCCGCCGCTGCCGACGCTCAGGCGGAAGTTCGCCAGGAGGTAGGCGGAGAAGTCGGCGCGCACCACATCCAGCTCCTCGGCGGACAGGAGGCGGTTGCTGTCCCGGTCCGCTTCCGCGCCCATGATCTCGCACACCGACTGCATCTGGCAGCGCACCTGCACCGTGACCAGCGCGCCCCGCACGACCACGCGCGACACGCTCAGCGAGTTGGGGTGCACCGCGCCCGGCGCGGCGGCGACGAACAGGGCTAGCAGGGGCAGCAGAGGCACGGGCGCCAAGGTAATGGCAGAGCGCCGCAGGCCAGGATCGGAATCGCGTGGCTGGCAGGAGACTCGGCTTCCATGGCCTTTGCCAACGGTGCGCTGGACATCCGGGCGGGTGGCGTGCTGGCATGTCGGGCACGGGCGCCGCTTGCAGTGCCCGGCGGAGGGACGAGATGGCCTTTCTGCTGGTGCCGCTGGTGATCCTGGCGCTGCTCGCTCTGTGGTTGATCGGTGTCTTCAACGGCCTCGTGCGGGCGCGCAACGAGGTGGATGCCTCGTGGTCGGGCATCGACACCGAGCTGAAGCGCCGGCACGACCTGGTGCCCAACCTGGTGGAGACGGTCAAGGGCTATGCGGCCCACGAGCGGGGCACGCTCGAGGCCGTGATCCAGGCGCGCAACGCGGCTGCCGCGCCGCACGCCTCGACCGCCGCGCTGGCCAAGGACGAGGCCGCGCTGGCCGCCGGGCTGCGCCAGATCTTCGCTCTGTCGGAGCGTTATCCCGACCTGAAGGCCAACGCCAGCTTCCAGCAGCTCCAGGCGGCGCTGGCGGACACCGAGGACAGGATCCAGCGCGCGCGCACCGTCTTCAATGGCCGCGTCCGGGACCTGAACACCCGGATCCAGGTCTTCCCCGGCAACATGGTGGCCGGCTCGTTCGGCTTCAGTCCGCGCGAGTACTTCGAGCTCGAGGGGACCGCCGAGCGGCAGGCCCCCCAGGTCTCCTTCAAGTCCTGAGGCCGGGCGCCTTCGCCGGGCTGCCCGTTTCCCGCTCTTCCCCGTAGCATGGCGCGTGACGGACGGGGGTGTCCGACCGTGTCCCGGGCAGCGAGTGACCCATGGTCTCGAGCGGCAACGGCGACGTCGCTGGGCGCGATGCGAACGCGCTCTTCGACGAGTACGTGGCCGGGGTGCTCGCCGGCCGGCCGCCCGACGTGGTCGAGCTCTGCCGCCGCGCCGGCGACCGCAGCGACGACCTGCACCGCATGATCGGCGTGGCGCGGCTGCTGCAGGACATCCACGCCGGCGCCGCGGACGCGGTCCTGCCCGGCGAGCTCGCGCCGGACTCGCTGGGCCGCTACCGCGACCTCTCGCCGCTGGGCGAGGGCGGCCTCTCGCGCGTGTTCCGCGCGGTGGACCCGCAGCTGCGGCGCGAGGTGGCGCTCAAGGTGCTGACGCTCCCGCAGGGCCCGCGCCGCGAGTGGGTGCTCAACGAGGGCCGCTCGCTGGCGCGCCTCGCGCATCCCGGCGTCGTGCGCGTGCTGGCCGTCGAGGAGGCCGACGGCCGGCCGTTCCTGGTCATGGACCTGGTGCGTGGGCCGAGCCTGCGCGAGGTGCTAGCCGCGCAGCGCGCGCTCGCCGGCCGGCCGGAAGAGGATCAGGACGATCTGCCTGCGGAGGCGCATGAGGCGGCCGGCCGCATCGCGGACATCGCGGCGCGCTGCGAGCTCGTGGCGCGCATCGCCGACGCCCTCGACTACTGCCATCGCAGCGGCGTGATCCACCGCGACATCAAGCCGCACAACATCCTGCTGGATGCCGAGGACCGGCCGGTACTCATCGATTTCGGCCTGGCGCACCTCTCCTCCGACGAGGACGCCGGCACCGACATCACCCAGCGCCTCGTGGGCACGCCGGCCTACATCGCGCCCGAGCAGGTGGAGAGCCGCCGCACCGGCGCGTCGGCGCTCTCGGACCAGTTCTCGCTGGGCGTCCTGCTCTACGAGCTGCTCACGCTCTCCCATCCGTTCCGGCTGCCGTCGCGCACCAACACGCTGACGGCCATCTCCCGCGCCGCGCCGCTCCTGCCACACAGGTTGGATCCGGCCATCCCCGCCGACCTCGAGCGCATCGTGCTGCACGCGCTGGAGCGCGAGCCGGCCGCCCGCTACCCGGACTGCGGCGCGCTGGCGGCCGACCTGCGCGCCTTCCTCGGCCACCGCGCCATCTCGCTGCGGCCGCCCACCACCGTCCAGTCGGTGCGGCTTCTGCTGCGCCGGAATCGGAGGCTCGTGAAACAGGCCCTGGCGGGAGCGGCGGCGCTGGCCGTCCTGTGGATCACGACGAACGTCGTGGAGCTGCGCTCGGCCCAAGGCGAGATCGCCGGGGCCCTCGGGCGGCTGGACGGCCAGCTCGCGGAGGCGCACGAGCCGGCCGCCTTCCAGGCGCACTTCATGCAGCTCGCGGCGCTGCGCTCGCGGGCGGACGTGCTCGAAGGCACGCTGCTGGCCGCGCTGGCCGGCCGGGGCGTGGTCGACCAGGTCGAGCAGGCGGTGCTGCGCGCGAGCGAGCACCTCGCACGGACGGTCGAGGGCAGGCTGGCCGGCGAGGACGTGGCCGAGACCAAAGGCCGCGCGGCGGTGCGCGCGACGCTGCTGCTCTGGGCGCCGGTCATCGCCCTGGACCGGCAGCTCGTCCCCGCCAGCCCGTACACGCAGGGCCTGCGCGAGCGCGGCCAGGTGGAGCTCCCGGTGCCGGTGAGCCCCGGCGACCTGCGCATCGCGCGGGTCGCCTCGGACCGGCAGCGCATCGTCCTGCCGGTGCTCGAGGAGATGCCGGCGTCGCCGCTCCTGTCGGCGGCGGAGCTGGGCACCGGAATCTACCGCGTGCTGTTCCGCGACCGCGCGGCCGCGACGTCGTTCGAGGTGGACATCCCGCTGCGCCCCGAGGATCCTCGCTGGGTGCTGCGGCCGCGGCAGCGCCCGGCGGCGCTCGACGACCTGGTCGAGTGCACGGGAGGCACGGTGGACCTGCCGTCGCCCGCGCCCAGCGTGCTGCCCGACGCGCGCGCCGAGGTGCCGGCCTTCCGCATCAGCCGGCGCCCGGTCAGCTGGCGCGACGTGCTCGCCGTGTGGCCGCAGCGCGGGAGCAGCCTGTTCGAGGGCTCGCCCCTGAGGTTCATGCTCGGCCGGCCGCTGGGGCCCGAGGACTACGACGAGCCCGCCTGCCTGCCGTGGGAGGTGGCGCTGGAGTTCGCGCGCGACGTGGGCGCGCGGCTGCCCACGGCGCTCGAGACGCACCTGGCGTGGCACACGCCGGGCGTGGAGCTCCCGCCCGCCGGGCACCGCATGAAGGCCGAGTGGAACGGCGACGTCGAGACCGTCTTCTCGCAGATGCACGTGACCTCGCCCTACGCCTCGCGCGACACCGCCGACTGGCTGCGCTCGACCACCGGCCAGCCCGACTTCGCCTTCACGCCCGACATCGCCTTCCGCATCGCGCTGACCACCAACCCGTGGCCGGACAAGTGATCCGCGTCACGGCGCAGCGCCTCCTTTCCCACCGAGGGACCTATCCGTGGCCGACAAGAACGTCCGTGTCCATCGACTCGTCAGCAGCATCAGCGCGGCGCCCACCGGCTCCGACGCGCAGCTCGACTCCGTGTCCCGCGCCGTCTCGCAGTACTTCTCCCAGGGCATGACCGCCTTCCTCAACGGCACGGCGGCCGCGGCCCCGGCCGACGACGCCAACTCCATCAAGAACTTCCTCGCGCCCAACTTTCCTGGCGCCGCCGTCACCGCCAACACCGTGTGGGTCTGGATCATCAACGAGGTGACCGGCCAGCGGCAGCTCGTGTGCTACTCGCAGGAGACCGTGCTCACTCAGGAGCTGCACGCGGACGGCAGCATCAAGGCGATCAATCCGCCCATCGGCGTGCGGGTCGAGCAGCTCATGACCATCAGCTCGGCCAGCACCGCGTGGGCGATGCCCGCCTGAGCCGGCAGCCGGGCCGGGGGCGCCGAGCCTCCCGGCCCGGAGCGTGCTCAGAAGTCGCGCGCCACCGCGGCGATGAGCCGCGCCAGCGCCTGGAGGTCCCGAAGGTCGAGTGTCTCCACGCGCGAGTGGCTGTTGCGCTGCGGCCACGCGAGCGGGCAGTCGATCGAGCCCTGGGGCACGAAGCGGCTGCCGTCGTTGCCGCCGCCCATGACGCCGACCTGGAGGGGGACGTGCGCGATGCCGGCCACGCGCCGCACGCTGTCGAGGACGTCGAAGGGTGTCAACGAGCTGTTGTCGAGCGCGCGCAGGACCGGCCCCCCTCCGAGCCGCGCATGGGCGTAGCGCGGGTCCTCGAGCGGGCTGTCGCTCGTCACGAACGTGTCGACCGCGAAGACCACGTCGGGCACAGGGCGCAGGGCGCGAGCCAGGGCGTCCGCACCTTCGAGGCCCGTCTCCTCCTTCGTGCTCCACGCGAAGACGACGCGACGGTGCTGCGAGCGGAGGACGTCATCCGCATCAGGCCCCAGCTCGTGGAGCGCGAGCAGCAGGGCCGCGCACCCCACGCGGTCGTCGTTGCTGCGACCCGCGGCCCGGTGCCTGCCGAGGACAGCCAGCTCCTTGGGCACCGTGGCCGCATCGCCGACGGCCACGCCCAGGGTGGCGGCCTCCGCCGCGCTTCGGGCGCCGACGTCCAGCAGGATCACCGGCTCCCGACTCTCCGGGTCCATGGGTTCGGGCAGCGCGACGCCGGAGAGGATCCGTCCGCTCGTGGTCACAAGCTCGATGGCCGTGTCGCAGAACAGGTGCGTGAACATCCCCCCGAGGCGCTTGGTCTCCAGCAGGCCGTCCTCGCGCAGGCGTGTGACCTCGAGACCGATCTCGTCCATGTGCGCGATGAAGGCCAGAGTCTGCGCCCCCTCTCCCAGCGTGAGCACCAGGTTCCCTGCCGGGTCCTCGTGCGGCTGCCAGGCCTGATGGATCGAGGCGAGCTCCCGACGAACGATCTCGCGCACGGCTCCTTCGTGACCCGAGACACCCCGCGCGCGCACCAGCGCTCCCAGGAGCGGCAGGGTCGGACCGAAGTCCTGCTCCCGCTGCTCGTTGGCATCGCCGGGCCCCGGGCCATCAGCAGGCGCGAAGGGAGTGCCGATGGGCGGCGGGTCGATGCGCGCCGGGGCGCCGCCGCCGAGCAGTTCCGACACGCGACCCTGGAGCACGTGCACGTCGGCGTCGTCGACGAGCTCGACGAACGAGCCGGCGTCGCGTGCGCGCAACTCGAGCGCTTCCCACTGCGACTCCGGACCCCGAAGGGATCCGGTCCGCCGCGTCGCCTCCTCCAGCGCCTCGGCGACGCGCACCACCATCGTGGTCTCGGGCTGGAGGCGTATCACGACGCCCTCGCCGCCACGGCCCAGGGGACCGCTCCCGGGCTTGGTGGCCGTCGGGGGCGTGCCCACCTGCGACTGCGCGACGAAGGCCACCGCCACGTCCTCGGCGAGCGACCCGTTCTCGGCCGCACCGGCGACGCACTCGGCCAGCACGCGCGCGATCTCCCGCGCGCCGGCGGAAGGACCCGCGGTCCGGTCGCCGGCCAGTCGCACGCTCTCGCGCATCACGACGGGCGCCAGCAGCTCGATACCCAGGTCCGCCACGTCCTGCTGGCTGTCGGCCCCGACGTCCAGGTACAGGCCGGCCTCGTCGAGGACCTCCGGGCGCGGCGCGCGCAGGTGGAGCGAGCTCACGAGCACCACGCCGTTCACGGGCTGGCCCCGCGTCCCTACCTGCGCCGGCCGGCCCTCGCGCGCGAGGTGGAAGGCCTCGGTGGCGCCCGTCGCCAGCGTGCGCAGGCGCAGCAGGCCGTCATCGCGGATCTGCGACACGACGTAGCCCGGCTCGTCGATGCCGACGGCCACGAGCAGCCGCACGTGCCCCGGCGAACCTCCGGTGGCCCGGCGGACGATGAGGCTGCCGAAGGCATCGCTCTGGATCGAAAGCCCTGCATGGCTCGACAACCCGTCGCGCAGCGAGTCCAGCCATGGCCTCTCCCAGCCGACGGGCGTCGGCATGTCGTGCCACGGGATGGCCGTCGCCTGCCCGCGACCGACGCCGCTGCAGGCCGACAGCATCGTGATCGCGGCCCACGCCCACCTCGTCCGCATGCGCACCTCCTCGCGCGCCGCGGCGCGCCCGGTCCGGGCCGCGCAGTCTAATCACCTCGAGGCCGCGGACGCATGCTGCCGGCGCAGGGGCTGGCCCGGCAGCACGTCCGCGGCTACCGTCGCGCCCATGCCCCTGCTCCTCGGCATCGAGACGTCCTGCGACGAGACCGCCGCAGCCGTGGTGCGCGACGGCTGGCAGGTACTGGGCCAGCGGGTGGCCAGCCAGGTGGACCTGCACCGCCGCTTCGGCGGCGTGATCCCGGAGCTGGCCAGCCGCAGCCACCTCGAGGTGCTGTTCCCGCTGCTGGAGGACACGCTGGCCGAGGCGCGCGTGGCCCTGCCGGACCTGGACGCGCTGGCCGTCACGGTGACGCCCGGCCTCGTGGGCTGCCTGCTCGTGGGCCTCTCGGCCGCCAAGGGTCTGTCGCTCGCAACCGGCCTGCCGCTCGTGCCGGTGAATCACGTGCATGCGCACATCCACGGCGCGCTCATGCCGTGGATGGCCGAGCGCGGCGCGCGCGGCGAAGCCACGGAGCCGCCATGGCCGCTGGCCTCGCTGGTCGTCTCGGGCGGACACACCTCGCTCTACGCCAGCACCGGGCCGACCGCTCACCGCCTCATCGCCCGCACGCGCGACGACGCGGCCGGCGAGGCCTACGACAAGGTGGCCGCGCTGCTGGGCCTGCCCTATCCGGGCGGCCCGGCGATCGACCGGCTGGCGCAGGAGGGCGATCCGCGCGCCTTCCGCTTTCCGCGCAGCCGGCTCGAGCCGGGCGGGCTCGACTTCTCCTTCTCGGGCCTCAAGACGGCCGTGCTCTACGCGGCGCGCGGCCCCAACGCGCCGCGCACCACGTGGCGCGCGCCGCGGGCGGGCACGGCCGAGTCGGCCGAGGATCGCGCGCGCCGCGTGACGCTCCTGCCCGGCGTGCGCGCCGCCGACCTCGCGGCCAGCTTCCAGGCGGCGGTCGTGGACGTGCTCGTCGGCCGGCTGCTCGAGGCGGCCGGGTGTCTCTCCGCACGCGGCCTGGTCATCTGTGGCGGCGTCGCGGCGAACTCCGCGCTGCGCGCGCGCGCCCGGGCCGAGGCCGAGGCGCGCGGCCTGCCGCTCTTCATGCCGCCCGTGGCGCTGGCCACGGACAACGCCGTGATGATCGCGGGCCTGGGAGACCGGCTGCTGCGCGAGGGGCGCACGGCGGGCCTTCTGCTGGACGTGACGGCGCGCGCGGACTGATGGCCGGCCGCCCGGACCGCGTGCCGCTGGTCGCGTGCGCAGGAGCCCTGTTGGCAGCCACGCTCGGCCTCCTGTGCGCCCCCTTCCACGAAGTGTTGCGCGAGGACGCGCTGCTCTACCTCGAGCAGGCCGGCGCGCTGCGCGCCGGGGATTGGACGGCCCAGACGCATCCCTCGGGCTGGCCGCTGCTGCTGGCCGGCGCGCTGGAGCTGCTCCCTGTCTCCACGCGCGCGGCCGGCATGCCGGTGGCGCGCGCCGTGTCCGTGCTGCTGCTCGCGGCCTGCGCCTTCCCGGTGGCTGCGCTGGCGCGGCGCATCGCCGGCGGGCGTGCGGCCGTGCTGGCCGTCCTCGCGCTGGCCACCTGCCCGACGCTCATCTGGCTGGGAGGCATCGCCTACGCCGACCCGCTGTTCCTGCTGCTCGCCACCACGAGCGTCGCGTGGGCTGCGGACTCGGAAGGGCGGCTCCAGCCGCTGCTCGGCGCGGCCACCCTGGCCAGCCTGGCCTGGTGGACCAAGGCCAACGCCGTGCTCCTGCTGCCGGCGCTGCTGGCGTACGCGGTGCTCGTGCGCAGGCGCGCCGGCCTGCCGCTCCTGCCCGTCGCCTGGGTGGCGCTCGTGTTCGTGGCGGTCTCGCTGCCGCACCTCGTGCTGCGCGCGCAGGCCTTCGGCTCGCCCTTCTCCTACGGCGAGAACTCGAAGTTCTTCGTGGACGAGTACGCGCAGGTGTGGCAGGCCAGCGTGCCCGTGCCATCGCTCGGCGACTACCTCTCCTCGCACACGCCGGCGCAGTGGCTGCACAAGTTCATCGTGCGCGGCGCGCTCCGCGTGGGGTACTACTTCGTGCTGGAGCTCGGCCTGCTGTGGATGCCGCTGCTTGTGGTCGGGCTCTGGGCCTGGGCGCGCCGCGGTCGCAATGCGCCCGACCTGCGCCTGCCCGTGCTGGTCGTGGCGTCCCTGCTGCTCGGGCTCGTGCCGGCCTTCGACATCTTCGGCGACCCGCGCTACATGGCGCACCCGCTGCCCTTCGTGTTCGTGATCGGAGCGGCCGGCTTCACCGCGCTGGCCGCGGCGAGCCCACGCGCGCCGCGGCTGCTGCTGGCTCTCTGCGTCCTGCTCGTGGCCCAGGTGCCCGTGGCCCTCTTGCGCGACCAGCTCCGCCTGCGCGCCGAAGCGCCGTGGCAGACGCCGCGCGTGCGCGACGAGTGGGCGCGCTGGACGGTGCGGCACCTCCCGCCGCCGGTCGCCATCCTCGAGGGTGGAGAGCTGCTGGAGCTGGCCTGGGACGAGGCGCGCGAGAGCGGCGAGCTTCCGGCCGACGCGCCGCCCGCCTACGTCACGCGGCGCCCGGTCTTCGGGACCGACCTGGCGGGCGCGCTGGCCGACCTGCAGCGCGGCGGCGTGGACCACCTGCTCGTGGACAGCCGGAGCCTCGGCCGCCTGCCCTACCTGCGCGAGCTGCACGACCCGCGCCGGGCAGAACACGTGGAGCTGGTGGCGAGCTTCACGAGCACGCCCGAGCAGGGCTGGCTGCTGCGCGACATGGAGGTGTTCCGGATCCGGCGCCGCTGACGGGCGGCGCACTGGCCCGGCCGGTGGGCCTCCGCTAACATGCCCCGGAATTCGCCCGGCCTGTCGCGCCGCGTCACGGAGCGATCCCATGCCCCACCGCCCCGCCCCCTGCCTGCTGGTCTTCGAGGACGGCGACGTCTGGCGCGGCACGAGCTTCGGCCACGTGGGCGAGAGCTGCGGCGAGCTGGTCTTCAACACCGCGCTGTCCGGCTACGAGGAGGTCGTGACCGACCCCAGCTACAAGGGGCAGATCGTGGTCATGACCTACCCGCTCATCGGCAACTACGGCATCAACGAGCCGGACATGGAGTCGACCGGCTGCTACCTCGCGGGCTTCGTGGTCAAGGAGCTGTCGCCGGTGGTCAGCAACCAGCGCGCCACGTCGGACCTCTCGTCGTGGCTCGCGGAGCGCCAGATCGTGGGCCTTGCCGGCGTGGACACGCGCGCCATCGTGCTCAAGGTGCGGCAGTCGGGGTCGCTGCGCGCCATCCTCTCGAGCGTCGACCTCGACACCGAGTCGCTCCTGCGCAAGGTGCGCGCGTGGCCAGGCCTCAACGGCCTGGACGTGGTCAAGGACGTCACGTGCGCCAAGGCCTTCGCGTGGACCGAGGACCTCTCGGGCCCCTTCCTGCCACAGCTCCCGAC
>Ga0209382_10007373_pt1 | contig 14017 bp, 8 predicted proteins | sample SoiMetdeltSBSDD5_FD_187599 | JGI IMG/M metagenome (GOLD analysis project Ga0209382, IMG submission 187599) | Bulk soil microbial communities from a Populus tree surrounding site in Tennessee, USA - Soil MetaG P. deltoides SBSDD5 (SPAdes) (version 2) | ecosystem: Environmental > Terrestrial >... | reverse complement strand
GGCGAACGGGTGGTCGTCGTTGGACGCGCCGATCTCTTCGCCGAGAAAACGCGGCTCGACGAACGACACGTGGGGGAGCGTGCCGGCGGCGGCGTCGGCGAGAAACGAAGCGAAGGGCCGCGCGATAGACGCGTACTTGCTGCCCCACAACGCGAGGAACGGCACGTCGCTGAAGTAATACCGGCCGTCGAGGCCGGCCTCGGCGAGCCGATCCCAAATCGTCGGCAAGATGCTCAATTCGAACGTGTTGGCGAGCCGATCGGTCTGCGCCGCGTGCTGATAAACACGGTTGGCAAAGGTCCCGGCCATGATCGCGGAGAAGTAGTGATCGCAGGCGGTCCAGCGGGTCGCGGCGCTCCTGAAGAACGCCAGATCGTGCTTGCCGTAGTAGCCGATGGCGAACTCGTCGTTGCTGCCGGCACGCAGCCAGCCGTCGCACGCGCCGCCGTTGTACTCGACCCGACCGCCCTCGTACGAATGATCGGGATCGGGATGGCCGCAGCCTTGAAAGTCAGGCGCGAGCCGATAGGTTTGGTGGGCCACGCCCGCGGCATCGAAGTAGGTGAGGCCCTTCTGGCGCCCCTCGGCACCCTCGAGCCACCCCAGCATGTGGTCGAAGGAACGGTTCTCCATCATCAGCACCACGACGTGCTCGATACCCGACAGCTCCGGAGGCGGCAGCGCGGCGCTCTGAGAGAACGCGCGCGGCAGCGATGCGAATCCTCCGAGCGTCAGCGCCCCGGTGGCGGCGGCCGTTTTCAGGAACCGGCGTCTGGAGACGTCCCCGGTGAAGCGGTCGAGTCGGCTGATGCGTTTCATGACGTCGCTCCTGTCACACAGCAGGGTGATCGGTCTCCCATCGCCGCCCGTGTCGAGGTCGGCAGCCTCGGGGATTTCAAGCTTCGTGCCCGGATAAAGCTGAGTCTGGCGCTCGTTCCCCTTGACAGTCGTAAGGAGTGCGGCATACGCTTCTTCTGCTTCTTTCGTTGTTCGAAAGGAGAGCGCCCATCGGAAAGGAACTGCGCGTGGCCACCGACAAAGGGGATCTGCTGCAAGGGACGCTCGACATGCTCGTGCTCAAAGCCCTGCAACTCGAGCCCATGCACGGTTGGGGCATCACCGAACGGATCGAGCAATGGTCCGAGAGCGTGCTGCAACTCGGACAAGGCACGCTCTATCCAGCGCTGTACCGGCTCGAGCGGCAGGGGCTCATCGAGTCCGAGTGGAAGTCGACGCTGAACAATCGGCGGGCCCGCTACTATTCGCTGACCCGCGCCGGCCGGCGGCAGCTGCACGACGAGCTCGCCCAGTGGCGGCGGATGAGCCGGGCCGTCAATCTCGTGCTCGACGCCACGCTCAACAGGTAAGCCAGATGAAACAACTTGCACAGGCGTGGGGATGGCTGCGATCGGTCGGCCGGCGCCAAACGCTCGAGCGCGGACTGGATGAGGAAATCCGGTTCCACGTCGATCAGCAAACCGAGAAGTACGCGCGCGCGGGGCTGACACCGGCCGAAGCCAGACGACAGGCCCTGATTCGATTCGGCGGGGTTGAACGAACGCGTGAGCACGCGCGTGACGAGATTCGTCCTGCGCTCGTCGACGACACGGCGCGAGACATTCGCTACGCGGTGCGGATGCTGCAACGATCCCCCGGCTTCACGGCCGCGGCGCTGGTCACGCTCGCGCTTGGCATCGGCGCTACCTCGGCGATCTTCGGCATCGTCCGTACCGTGATGCTGGAGCCCTTGCCCTATCGCCAGCCGGATCGCATCGTCACGATCTGGGAAACCAACCGGGGCGGAACGGCTCGGAACGTCATCGCCTCGGCCAACTTCGTCGCCTGGCGTGAGCGCACACGAACACTCGATCATCTGGGCATGGTGGGCGGCATCACGCTGGCGATGATCGTCAACGGTCAGCCGGACCAGGTGCCCGGGCTGGTCGTTTCCCATGATGTGTTCAACGCGATCGGCGTGACGCCCGCGCTCGGCCGCGCTTACACGGCCGAGGAGGATCTCGCCAACATCAACAATGTGATCGTGCTGTCGCACGAGTTCTGGCAGAGCCGCCTGGGCGGCCGCGCGGACGTCCTTGGCATGACGATCACGCTCGACGGCCGCCCACGGTCGGTGATCGGCGTGATGCCGCCGCGTTTCACCGTGGTGGGGCAGCAGGCCGACTATTTCATTCCCTACGGCCAGACGATTGAGCAGCTGCGCGCCGCATCGGGCCGCGGCAACTCGTACGCCATCGCGCGCCTTCACGACGGCGTCACGTTCGCCGAGGCGGCGAGCGAAATGCGCGCGATCTACGCGCAGCTCGAGCGCGAAGTGCCGCAGCGCAACGCGCGCCGAACCGTCATGCTGTTCACGTTGCAGGATCAAATGGTCGGGGATCTGCGGCCGGCGATGTATGCCCTGATCGGCGCGGTGGTTCTCGTGCTGCTCGTGGCGTGCGCGAACGTCGCCAACTTGCTGCTGGCACGCAGCGCGGCACGCGAGCGTGAGCTCGCCATGCGCACGGCGCTTGGAGCGAAGCGCGGCCGGCTGATTCGCCAGATGCTGGTGGAAAGCCTCACTCTCGCCACTCTCGGCGGCACCGCTGGCCTCGGCGTCGCGGCCCTGTGCCACCGCGGCCTCCTGCTCCTGGTCGGCGATCGCATCCCGGTGCCGCGGCTCGAGCAGTTGACGCTCGATCCTCAGGTAGTCGCGTTCACGGCGATCGTCGCCGTGGGCACCGGCATCGTGTTCGGCGTGGTCCCGGCATTGGTCTCGACGAGCAATGCGGGCGACGCGCTTCGCGACGGCGGACGCCACGGCGGCGGCCCACGCCTGCATCGCGCCCTTCGCTTGCTGATCGTGGCAGAAGTCGCACTCTCAGTTCTGCTCTTGACCGGTGCCGGACTGTTGATGCGCAGCTTCGTCAATCTGCAGAACGTCGATCCGGGCTTTCGTGCCGAGGGCGTGCTCACGGCCGGCGTCCAGCTGCCGGCGACGCGCTACGACATCGGCCAGGCAACGCGGTTCTTCGACGAGTCGCTGGCGCGCATCGCCGCGCTTCCCGGCGTCGAACATGCCGCCGGCGCGTCATGCCTGCCGGTACCATTCGCGTGTGTCGGCACGAGCTTCTGGCGTGCCGATCTGCCCAAACCACCCGATGGTCAGCTCTCGTCCGGCCAGATCCGGCCGGTGACGCCGGACTTCTTCAAGACCATCGAGATTCAGCAGGTGTCGGGTCGCGATTTCGCGGCGTCCGACACCGCCGGATCGCTGCCGGTCGCGATCGTGAGCCAGGAGCTCGTACGGCAGCAGTTTCCCGACGGCGACCCGCTCGGCCGACGGCTCCGCATCAACGTCGACCACGCCAACGGCAGGAGCGATGTGGAGTGGACGATCGTCGGCGTCGTCAGCAACATCAGGTCGACGCTCGACGGACCCGTCAGGCAGACGATCTTCGTTCCGATCGCGCAGCGGCCGGCGTTGAACATGCGGTTCTTCGTGCGCTCGGCCGAACCGGCGCCGCTGGCCGCCGGCATTCGCGGCATCGTCCACGGACGGGAGGCGGAAGCACCGGTCGAGATTCTCACCTTGGAGGACGCGGTCGGCCGCACCATCGCGCGGCCGCGAGCGATTTCGGTGCTGGTCGGCGTATTCGCGCTCGTGGCGCTGGCGCTGGCGGCGGTCGGCGTCTATGGCGTGATGGCCTACTCGGTCAGGGAACGGACCCAGGAGATCGGTATCCGCATGGCCCTCGGGGCCAGTGCCGCGGCCGTTCGCGGTCTGGTGGTCGGTCAGGCGCTGCGGCTCGTGTCGCTCGGCGTGATCGTCGGACTTGTTGCCGCGGTCATCCTCACGCGATTCATGGCCCGATTGCTCTTCCAGGTCGAGCCTTTGGATCCGTGGACGTTGACCACGACCGCGATCGTCCTCCTCGTGGTCGCCGCGCTCGCAACCTATCTGCCCGCGCGCCGCGGCACACGGCTGTCGCCGGTCGACGCGCTCAGGTCCAGCTGACGTAGCGTCCGGCTTTAGCCGGACCAGACGCCCCTATTTCAAATCGAGCGCGGCAATCGTTCGCTGATCTCTGACATAGAGGGTGGTTCCGACCAGCGTCGGCGGCGTCCACGAGAGCCGATCGAGGACCGGCGTTCTCGCCATCACGGTCATCCCTCGTGCCGAAACCCGCGCCAGCGCCAGTTGTCCGTCCTCATCGAGCAGAATCAGCTTGTCGCCGGCGGCGACGAACGTCGTCTTGGGGAAAGTCCGATCCTGCCAGGCGACAGCGCCGGTTTTGACGTCGATCGCCGTCATCGGCGCAGGTCCGCTGTTGCCGCTGGATCCGAACGCCAGATCGCCGATTCGGACCATCGTCCCGTGATGGACGCGAAGGCGCATGTTCGCCCACAGCTCCTGGACGACCGTCTTCCCGCCGGCCTGCTGCAACGCCAATGCGCGGCTGCCGCAGCTATACGCCGAGGAAATCAGCAGGACGTTGTCCGGGCCGAACAGCGGCGGAGTGATGTTGAAGCCGCCGCATGGATGGGGATGTTCCCATAACCGTTCACCGTTCTCCGGGTTGACGCCCACGAACTGATCGGCGAAGCCGGCCACAACCTGATCCTGACCATTCACCGTGATGAGAATCGGAGACGATGGGGAAGCGCGGTAGGTCTGCTTCTTCCACGCGACCGTGCCGGTCTTCTGATCGAACGCCATCAGCGCCTGGCCACGTCCGCCGACCGTGACAATCACGAGATTCTTGTACCCGAGCGGACTGCAGACATAGCCCCGCTCCAGGCGAGTGCCGCTGTACTCGCGCCAGAGATCGTGCGACCAGACGACGCGGCCCGTCTGCTTCTCGAAGGCCTGCATCAATCCAACCAGCCCGACCGTGATCAGCAGATCGCCGGCGACGATCGGCGTCGAGTGCGGACCACGGACGTTGTAAGCCTCGACCTGCAGGATCAAGCCTGCGGTCGGCGCGGGATTGCCCTTCTCCCAGATCGTCCGGCCGGTCGCGCGATCCATCGCGACGACGAACTCCTGCTCACCACGCGCGTACATGGTGTAGAGCCGTTCGCCATCGGCGACGACGGATGAGTGCCCGTCGCCCAGCGGGCGACGCCACAGGCGCTTGGGCCCGCCATCGGGCCAGCGCTCGGCGAGGCCAACGGCTTCGGTCGTGAAGTTGCGATGGGGGCCACCCCCATTGCGGCCAGTCCTGCGCGGCACGATCGCGCTCGCCACCAACCAGCACGAGCAGACCATCGCACGCATGATTCGGCGGCGTGTCAGTAGATTTGCTGCGTCTTCGCGGTGACGGTTTTCGGTGGCGTGACACCCGCGGCGATCATGACCTCGCGAATCGCGGCTTCAGTGTCGGCGGACGGCTTGAAGTTGCCGAAGCGGTAGCCGACCGCAATCGCCAGCGGCGTCCATCCGAACTTGTTGGGACGGTTCCACAGATCGATCTTCGCGCCTTTTGACGCCAGGAACTTCACGACTCTCGGGAGGTTCTTATAGGCGGCGGCGTGGATGGCGGTCTCGCCGTTGTTGTCGACGGCGTTCACGTCGGCGCCGAGATCGAGCGCCGCCTGAACCGCGGCCAACACCTCGTCCTCGGTCCCGGCATCTTCGCCCGGTGAGCGGGTCGCAAGCCCGGCGGCCATCATCAGCGCGGTGCTGTTCTCGACGTTGGTCGCGGCCGTATCGGCGCCGAGGGCGGCCAGCGCGCGCATCAATTCGGCGTCGCCGGTCAGCGCCGCCAGCAGAAACGGCGTGGCGCCCAGCTCGTTCATCCGCGTGTTGTTCAAGTTGACCCTCTTGGTCATCTTCGCGTTCACGTTCGCGCCGCGCGCCACCAGGCGCTTCGCCAGGTCGAGACTGGTCATTCCGCCCGATCCTTCCGGAGCAGGATCGTTGTCGCCGACACCCGGTTTCCGCACCACGGTGATCGTGTGCAGCGGCGTGTAACCCGGCAGGTCGGCGTTCGGGTTGGCGCCGGCGTCGAGCAGCGCGGCGGCCAACTCGAAATGCGCGTTCATGACGGCGAGGTGGAGGGCGCTGAGGCCGGCGCGCGGCGCCGGTCCACCAAGACCGCGCCGGCGAGTGCCTTCGACGGGGATGACGTCGTTGGCGTTCGCGCCGCTCTCGAGCAACGCGCGGACGACGGCGAGGCGTCCTTCGCGCACGGCAAACAACAGCGGTGAGAAGCCCGAGGGCACGCGCACGTGGATGTCCGCGCCCGCGCCGATGAGCGCGCTGACGACGTCGGCGTGGCCCTCGGCGGCGGCCCACATTATTGCGGTCTGACCGCGCATCTCGTCCTTGGCATTCACCAACGCGCCGCGTGACAACAGCATCTCGACGACCGGCAGCGTGCCGGTCCGCGCCGCGGTCATGAGCGGTGTTTCGCCCCCGGGCAAGGCGGCGTTCGGGTCCGCCCCCGCCTCGACCAGCAACCGCACGACGTTCGCCTGACCATTGGTGCAGGCCAGCGACAGCGGGCGCACGCCGTAGCGGGTTGCCGCGTTCACGCTCGCCCCGGCTCGTAGCAACTCGCCCGCGAGCGCGATGTCGCCGTGATAGGTGGCCCAGTGCAGCGCGGTCATGCCGTCGACTTGGGGCACGTTGACGTCGGCTCGCTGCTTGAGGAGCGCGCGGATCTTGGCGGTGTCCCTCTTTTCCGCGGCGTCAGCGACCGCTGCGCGGCCGTTCGGCGGAGTCGCCGCGTGCGCGGCGATGGTCGACGTCGCCACCACACACAGGCAGGCGAGTGCATTCAGCAGCACACGAACCCTGCTGCCCCACCGGCAATTCTTTTCAAAGCGCAAGCAGTTCATCGACTTTGCCATTGCTGTCCGCGAACGCATCCAGCCGGACGCCGACGCGATCGAGGAGCGTGAGATGAAGGTTTGCCAGGGGCGTGGGCTCCGCGTACTTGATGTGCCGTCCGCCCTTCACCCGTCCCGAGGCCCGGCCGGCCACGATGATCGGGAGGTCGACGTGGTCATGGACGTTGGGATTGCCCATGCCGCTGCCGTACAGGTACAGGCCATGGTCGAGCAGCGTGCCGTCGCCCTCGGGCGTGTTCTTCAGCTTCTCGAGGAAATAACCGAACAGCGACACATGGAACGCATTGATCTTCGCCATCCTCGCGATCTTGTCCGGATCGTTCCCGTGGTGCGTCAAAGGATGGTGGGGATCGGGGACGCCGATCTCCGTGTAGGTACGGTTGCTGGTCTCGCGCGCCAGCTGGAACGTGATGACGCGGGTGACGTCACCCTGCATCGCGAGCACTTGCAGGTCGAACATCAGCCGGGCGTGATCGGCGTACCCGGCCGGCACGCCGACCGGTCGATCGAGATCGGGAAGGGGCTGATCCGCCGTGCTGGCCTCCGCCTTCTGAATGCGCCGTTCGACTTCGCGGACGGTGTCGAGGTACTGCCCGACGCGGGAGCGGTCCTCGGGACCAAGCTTGTTCTGGAGCCGCGTGATGTCGTCGCGCACCGAGTCGAGCAGGCTGGCGCGCCGGCGCAGCGCCGACAACCGATCAGCCGCGCTGCCACCCTCGCCGAACAGCCGCTCGAAGACGATGCGCGGGTGCGCTTCGGCCGGCAGTGGTGTGGTCGGCGACGACCACGACAAATTGTTCTGATACACGCAGGCGTAGCCGTTGTCGCACTGACCGATGGTCTGCAGCAGGTCCATCGACAGCTCGAGCGACGGCAGCAACGTCGCGTTCCCGATTTGCTTGGCCGCCACCTGGTCGACGGTCGTGCCCAGATGGTAGTCGGTGCTCTCGGTCCACTTGGCTTTGGCCGCGCTGAGGAACGCCGCGTTCGAGGTCGCATGCGTGCCCGGGTAGGCGTTCTTCAGCTCGAGGTTGCTGATCACCGTGAGGTGATCGACCACCGGCCGCAACGACTGCAGGGTGGGCGACAGTTCGAGCGTGCCCTCGCCGGGCGGCGTCCACCGCGGAAGATCGCACCCCATCGGCATGTAGACGAAGCCGAGACGCCGGATCGGATCGGCGGCGGTCTTCGCCATCGCGGTCATCGACGGGATCATCGCGTCGAGGAGCGGCAACGCCACGCTGGCGCCGAGGCCGCGGAGGAAGGTCCGGCGCGGCAGCGCCATCTTGGTGATAATCATCGTGACATCCTCATCTGAAACGGCTGACTCTTCACCACGTCCAGGATGATTGCCGACATGCGGAAGTCGTGCGGTCGTGTGTCGCGAACGATGGCGCGGACGGCGGGCGCGTCGTAATACTCGACGCCCCGTCCCAGTGCGTAGGTCAGAAGCTTTTCCGCGAACGCGTTGACGAACAACTCCGGCCGGCGCAGCAGCGCTGCCTCGAGTCCGGCGACGTCCTCGAACCGGCTGCCGTCAGGCAGCCCGCCCGCCGCGTCGATTGGCACGCCGTCCTCGACCTGTCGCCGCCGGCCGACGGCGTCGAACCTCTCCATCGAGAGGCCAATCGGATCCATCAGATTGTGGCACGAGGCGCAGACGGCGTTGCTGCGGTGCTCGGCGAGTCGCTTGCGCACCGACAGCCGGCCATCGACGGTGTTGTCTTTCAGCGCCGGCACGTCCGGCAGCGGTGGTGGGGGCGGAACGCCCAGCAGGTTGTCGAGAATCCACTTGCCGCGTACGACCGGCGAGGTGCGCGTGGCGTAGGACGTGACGGTGAGAATGCTGCCCTGACGCAGCAGGCCGCCGCGTTCGCTGCCGGCCGGCAACGTCAGGCGGCGGAAATGGCTGCCGTACACGTGCGGAATGCCGTAGTGCCGGGCGAGACGTTCGTTGACGAACGTGTAGTCCGCGCGCAACAGATCGAGCACGCTCCGATCCTCGCGGAGCACGCTGTCGACGAACAGCTCGGTCTCCTCGCGGAACGCCTGACGAAGGTTGTCGTCGAAGTCCGGGAACAGCCGCATGTCGGGGGTGATCGACGCCAGGTTTCGCAGGTGCAGCCATTGCGCCGCAAAGTTGTCGACGAGCGCCCGCGAGCGCCGATCCGCCAGCATTCGCCGCACCTGGCGTTCGAGCACCGCCGGCTGGTGCAGCGTGTTGCGGATCGCCAGGTCGAGCAATTGATCGTCGGGCAGGCTGCTCCACAAGAAGAACGACAGCCGCGACGCCAGCTCGAGATCGCTGATGCGGTAGGGCGTGTGGGCCGGCACGCCCGCCGGCTCGGTTTCGACGCGGAAGAGGAAATGCGGGCTGACGAGGATGCTCGACAGCGCCATCTCGATGCTCGCTTCGAATCCGGTGTCGACCCTGGTCTTGCGATAGAGCGCCATCGGCCCTTGGAGATCGGCAGTGGTCACCGGACGCCGATACGCGCGTCTCATCAGCGTGGAGAGGATCTGTCGCGCGGCGCCTTCGTCGCCAGCCGCGTTCGCTGGCCGGGCACCGAAAATCCGCCGGCGGCTGGGGGTATCCCCCGGCGCGGCGGTTCCATACGGACCGACGATCGAGATCGAATAGATCGCCGGCTGCGCGCGCGGGTGCCGATAGTAGTTGAAGCGAGCCTGATACGGCTGCCGCGCCGTCTCGAGGAGCACCGACGGCTTCTTCAGGAAGGCGACGCCGAGGGTATGAGGTCCGCCGGTGACCGCCGTCCGGATCTTCAGGTGCTGATCCGCTATAGCATGCTCCGGTTCGCGCTGCGGCGGCTTGATGGGGAACACCTGCACGCGCGCGCGGTCGAGCAGCAGCTCGACGTCGTGCGCGTCGAACAGCCCTTCGACGTGCTCGTCCCGATCGCGCATCAGGCGAATCGAGATCTCGTACTCACCGTCGAGCGGAAACGTGTACGGCACCACCGCCCCGCCGCGCGTCCCGATCGGCAGTCCCTCGAGATGTCCTTCCTGCGTGAGGTCCGCCGGGATGCGGATCGTGTCGCCGCCTGGCGTTCGGCTCGGCCCGCCAACCGCCAGACGGCTGATCTTCTCCGCCGCGGTCATGTAGCGATCGAGCAGTGTCGGCGGCAGATCGCCGACGGTCACGTTATCGAAGCCGTAGCTGGATTCGTCGGCCGGCAACAGCGTCGTCATGTCGACGTCGACGGCCAACAAATCGCGAATGGCGTTTTGGTATTCCGTGCGCGTCAGGCGCCGCAGGGTGGCCGTGCGTCCGGGGTTGGGGGCGGCGGCGGCCGCGCGATCGAGCGAGGCCTCCAGCGACGCAATCGCCGCATCGTAGGCGGCCTCGCCCGGACGCTCTTTGCCGATCGGCGGCATCTGCCGCGCGCGCAGCTTGCGGACGACCTTCTCCCACAGATCAGGATGCTGGGACACATCCTGGCCGACCGCGAAGTCGAGCGCGAGCCCACCTTTCTTCTCGGACTCGTCGTGGCACGACAGGCAGTATTGGTCGACCAGCGCCGCGTGCACGCCGGCAGGTGCCGCTTCGGCCGGTGGACGCTGCGCCTCGAGCGTGAACACGATCCCGCCGGCGCCGACCAACCCCGTCGCGGCGGCGACCAGTGCTCTGCTCGGTTGACGCAGACGCATATTCGGCAATGATACGCGTCTAATTCACTGGAGTCGAGCAGGTTGCGGCCGAAGCTCTGCGCGCCGCTAATGGGCCCATGAGCTATGCGCGGTTGCTCAGCCCTGCGCGCTCACGACCCACGAATGGCCGTGACCGGATCCACCCGCATGGCGCGACGCGCCGGAAGCACGCATGCCACGGCGGCCGTCAGCGCGAGGGCAGCGGCTACGGTGAACAGCGTCACCGGATCGCTCGGGCTCACTTCGTACAGTGCGGTGCGGAACGTGCGCATGACCAGCACGCCGGCGAGCAGCCCCACCGACAAGCCGACCATGGTCTGGGCGAGTCCCTCGCGCAACACCATCCGCACGATATCGCGCGGCCGTGCGCCCATGGTCATTCGGACGCCGATTTCGCTCGTGCGCTGCGCGACCAGGTGAGACATCACCCCATAAATGCCTGCCGCGGCAAGCAGCAGCGCGACGACGCCGAATGCGCTCATCATCGACATGCCCGCGCGGCGCACCGTCACCGACCGCGCCACCACTTCGTCCATGGTGCGAACGTTCGACAGCGGCAAATCGGGATCGATCGTACGCAGGGCTTCGCGGAGCGGCGCTGCAAGCGCGCCGGGACTGCCCGTGCTCGCAACCGCGAACGTCATTGCCGAGTAGGGCAGCTGCAGCATCGGGAAGTACAGCTCGGGATTGACCGGCCGGTCGAGGCCCCAGTGGCGGACATCCCGGACGATGCCGATGACTTCGCGCCAGGCATCGCCGGGCAAGGCGAGCCGCTTGCCGAGCGGCGAGCTCGCCGGCCAATAGCGCCTGGCCATCGTTTCGTTGACGATGACGACGAGGGGGGCCGCGTCGCGATCGTCCGACGTGAACGCCCGGCCCCCGATCACGCGCATGCCCATGGTGCTGAAATAGTCGAGCGTCACCGATCGGGCGTGGGCCCGCGACGGTGCCTGAGCCGTCGATTCGTATCCTTCGATGGCGACGCTGCGGCGGGTATCCTGCCCTGACAGCGGGAGCGCATTCGTCGCCGCGACCGAACGGACACCCGGCACCGACCGGAACGTGGCCTCGATGGTCGCGAAGGTCGCCGCGGCCTTCGCGTCGCCGCGATACCTGCTCGACGGCAGCGAGATCGATGCCGTCAGAATCCCCGGCGTCCTGATGCCGGCATCCGTGCGGAGAACCGTCCGGAAGCTTTTCACGGTCAAACCGGCGCCGACGAGCAGCAACGACGCCAGCGCGACTTCCGACACGACGAGCATCTTGCGGACCCGCTGCCGCAAACCGCCTCGCGTACGTTGACCCTCTCTGAGTGCTCCCTCGAATGGCTGACTCGCCATCTGCCATGCGGGCAGCAGGCCGACGGCAATCGACGCCGCGACCGCCAGCACGAACGTGAACCCCAGCACGCGAAGATCGAGCCCCAGGTGCTGCACGCCGACGAGCGGCAGCCCAACCGGCCGGAGCGAGCGCAAGAGGTCGATCGACCATTTGGCCACGAGAATTGCGGCCATCCCACCCACCATGCCCAAGATGAGGCTCTCGACGAGGCCCTGGCCCGCGAGCCGCGGGCGGCCGGCGCCAAGCGCCGCGCGGATCGCGAGCTCGCCGCGGCGTCCGGCGGTGCGCGCCAGCAGCAGGTTGGCAACGTTGACGCAGGCGATCAGCAGCACGAATCCCACCGCGGCAAGGAGCAGCAGCAGACTCGAGCGCACCGGTCCCGTCAATTGATCGCGCAATGAGATGACCCACGCGCCATGATTCGCGTTCGACTCTGGATAGTCGCTGGAAAGAATGGCGCCGATGCGATCCATATCCCGCCGGGCCTGTTCGATCGTGGTGGCCGATTTGAGCCGGGCGTAGACGCTGAGGAAATGATTGCCGCGGCTCGGAGGTTCGGGGCCGGCCGACAACACCAACGGGGTCCACATCTCGATGGTCGCATCTGGAAACTCGAACGTCGACGGCAGCACGCCGATGATCTCGGTCGGCCAACCGCTCAGGGTGATCGTCCGGCCAACGACGGATGGATCGCCACCGAAGCGGCGCTGCCACAACCCATGGCCGAGCACGACGACCCGGTGGCGCCCGGGGGTTGTCTCGTCGGCGCGAAAGCTCCGCCCGTGTGCGACGTGCACGCCGAGCAGGTCGAAGAACGCCGGCGACACACCGGCGCCGAGCAAACGCACCGGCTCGCCGCTGCCGGTCAGGTCGAACGACAGGTACGACTGGGCCGCAATCGACTCGAACACCGTGTGCATTCGCTCCCAATCGAGATAGTCGGCAGGCGCCACGGTGTTGTCGAACACCCCTTCCGCCTGACGCTTCTCCCAGATCATCACGAGGCGATCGGGATCATGGTAGGGCAGCGGACGGAGCAGGAGGACGTCGACGGCGGCGAGCATCGCGGCGTTGGCGCCGATGCCAATCGCCAGGGTGCCGACCGCGACCGCGGTCAGTGCCGGCTGACGAATCAGCATGCGGCTGGCGTACCGGAGATCCTGCAGCAATGCGGCCATCCACCACCTCCAGCGCCGGGCTTCGGCCGCGACGCCTCGCAGCGCGCGGCCGATGTCGAGCGCACGTTCGAGCAGTCCATGCCACAGCACGTCGGCCACAGCGTGTGCCCAGACGCGTGCGACGCTGCGCTGCATCCGCCTGGCTTCGTCGAGGTGGGCGTGGACCAGGCGGAGCATCTCGTCGCCGAACTCGTGGCGCATCCGGCGCGGAAAGATGAGGAGCAGCAGGCGGTAGAGCAACATGCGCACGGCTCACGATCGAGGGCGCGGGATCAGCCGCTTGGCGCGTGCCTCGACGACCAGCGCCTCGAGGCGGCGCGCTTCCGCTGCCGCGAGCCGGGTGCCGAGCGGCGTGACCCGGAAGTAGCGTCGGCGCTCGTCGTCGTCTTCCGTCGCGCGGCGGCGGGCGTCTTCAATCAGCCCGTCGGCGAGCATCGATCGCAGCGTGCGATAGAAGTTGCCGGGCATCAGACGCGCGAACTCGCCGCGCTGCTGGACTTCGCGAACCAGACTCCAGCCGTGGCGCTCGCCATCGGCGAGGGCGAGGAGAATCTGAAAGACCAGCGGCTTCACGGGCAGCGGCAGGACATTCGATCCGTCAGCCATACGGGTGACGACTCTAGTATCGTTTCGATACTAGAGTCAAGACGATACTAGTGCGTCTCTGATACCGTTCCGCCACCGCGCTTATGGACGTCGCCCTGGTCACGGAATTCAGCGCCAGCAGGAAGGACCCGCTCGCCGCCGTCCTGGAGCGCATCCATGGCGCGTTCCTCGCCTCCGGCCTCGGCGAACCGACCATTCAATTCACCTTCGCGGACGCGCCGGTGCCGGGCTTCGCGTCGAGCGTCGACCGTGTCATCAGACGCCACCCGGAATTCGAGCGATTCGTTTCGAGCGCCGCGGCGATGCCCGGCGGCCCCGCCCTGCGCATGCTCTCGAACGGCGTGACGTCACCCGCGGCTTCCGAGGCG
>Ga0209382_10007372_pt1 | contig 14021 bp, 19 predicted proteins | sample SoiMetdeltSBSDD5_FD_187599 | JGI IMG/M metagenome (GOLD analysis project Ga0209382, IMG submission 187599) | Bulk soil microbial communities from a Populus tree surrounding site in Tennessee, USA - Soil MetaG P. deltoides SBSDD5 (SPAdes) (version 2) | ecosystem: Environmental > Terrestrial >... | reverse complement strand
CGTTCACCGGGACGCTCTCGTTCGTCGGCAGGTGCAAGGGCACCTCGACGATCAAGGCCAAGAAGGCCTGACCGTTCTCTGACAGGAGCGGGTGAGGGCGTCGCCCTCGCCCGCCTCGCCCGCCTCTTCGATTCAGCTGGACGGTCCAGCTGCGAAATGCTGACGAGGATCGCCCGCAACAGTGCTTAACAGAGGCACAAGGACCCGTTAAATCGGGCGCAACCATGGTGAACAGAGACCCGGGTACTAATTCGTCGTGCTGAGACCTCCCCGCGTTCTCTCTAGCGCGGCCCCGCTCCTCATCGCGGCAGTGGTGGGGGGCGGGGTGGCGCTCGCGGGTGCCGAGCTCACGGGCATCCTCGACGACACCGAGACCGTTCAGGTTCCGATCGCCGGTCCTGCATCAGTGGCGCCGGCCGACTTCGCGCGGAGCCGACGCCTCTCGGTCAACGAGATCTATCGCCGCAGCGCGCCCGGCGTCGTCCAGATCACGACGACGAGCACGGTCGAGGTCGAGCCCGATCCGTTCCTGAATCCGTTCGGCTTCCCCGAGGAGCAGCGCCAGCAGGCGCTCGGGTCGGGCTTCGTGATCGACACGGCCGGGCGGATCGTCACGAACTTCCACGTGGTTCGTGGCGCCGATCAGATCGAGGTGAGCTTCTCCAACCGGGACAGCGTGCAGGCGAGGGTCGTCGGCACCGACCCGTCGACCGATCTCGCGCTCCTCAAGGTCAACGTGGACGCGCGGGCGCTGCGGCCCCTGGACCTGGGGAACTCCGATCGCGTGCGCGTGGGCGACTCGGTGGTGGCGATCGGGAACCCGCTCGGCCTGGAACGGAGCGTGACGGCCGGGATCATCAGCGCCCTGCATCGACCGCTCACGGCGCCGAACGAGTTCACGATCGACGATGTCATCCAGACAGACGCGTCCATCAACAGCGGCAACTCCGGCGGCCCACTGATCGCGGCGAACGGGTCCGTGATCGGCGTCAACACAGCGATCGCTACCGGGAACACCGGCGCACGCGGCAACATCGGGATCGGGTTCGCGGTACCGATGAACACCGTCCGCAACGTCGTCTCGCAGCTGATCGAGAAGGGCCGAGTCGAGCATCCCTTCATCGGCGTGGGCGCGCAGGAGGTCGACCAGGAGATCGCGCAGCTCTTCAACCTCCCGGCCGAGCGCGGGTTGCTCGTCGTGCGGGTCTACGAGAACAGCGGCGCGGCGAGCGCCGAGATGCAGGCGGGGACGCGCGAGGTCGTGATCGACGGGCAGAGCTATCTGCTCGGCGGCGACTTCATCGTCGAGATCGACGGCAAGCCCGTCTCACGGTCGGAGGACCTCCGCAAAGCGATCATGGGCAAGAAGGTCGGCGACGAGATCACAATCGAGGCCTACCGCGGCGACGAGAAACGCAGCTTCGACGTGAAGCTGGGCCGTCAGCCGGCCGTCTCGCAGGATTAGCTCAGCCGGGTCGTCCGTCAACCCGACCGCTGATCGAAAGCCTCGGGTGGGAAGCCCGCGCGATGACTTATGTTCTTTGTCTCGTGTCCAGCGCACAGTTGTACGACACCATCGGAGCCACCTACACCGTGACGCGGCGCACCGAGCCACGGATCGCCGCGCAGGTCTGGGCTGCGCTCGGCGATGCGCGGACCGTGCTTAATGTCGGGGCTGGTACCGGCTCCTATGAACCCTCCGACCGTGAGGTCACCGCAGTGGAGCCGTCGGCAGTCATGCGTGCGCAGCGTCCCGCAGGCGCAGCGCGGTGTGTGGCTGCGACCGCGGAGAGCCTTCCGTTCAAGGACAAGTCCTTCGACGCCGCGATGGCTTTTGCCACCGTTCATCACTGGCGGGACCCGATTGCCGGCCTGCGCGAGATGCGGCGCGTGGCGCGCCGCGTGGTGGTGTTCACGTGCGAAACCACTGACCGCAGTTGGCGTCGCCGGTTCTGGCTGACTCGCGACTACCTCCCCGAGGTCGCTGCCTCCCGCCTCGGCCTCGCTACCGAGTTGGCCCGCGCGATCGGAGCCCGGATGGAGCCGGTGCTCATTCCGTGGGACTGCGCTGACGGGTTCTTCGAGGCCTACTGGCGCCGACCTGAGGCGTACCTGGACGAGAACGTCCGTCGCGGAATATCGGTGTGGGCCACGGTCGGTCCGGAAGCCGAGCAGAGGGCAGTGCGCAGCCTCCGTGATGACCTTGCAACTGGTCGGTGGGCCGAACGCAACCGCAGCCTCCTCGATCTCGAGGCGGCAGAGCTTGGCCTTCGCCTGCTTATCGCCTGAACGGTTCTAGCCCCAGGGCAGGCGGGACCAGTATGGCGGCCGCCCTCGCCGGAACCGCTCGGCCGTCGCATAGACCTGCTCCGGATCGGATGTCTCCTTCTCGACGCTCGCCCCGTGGCGCGCCGCGAGGCCCGAGACGGGGTAGCGCACTTCCGGACTTACGTGGGCGCCGACCATCAGGATCGCGCACGGCCTTTCGCCAGCTCCCACGAACGCGTGCTCCGTCCAGGGAGGCGAGTGGAAGAAGTCCCAGGCTCGAAGGCGTCGCTCCTCGCCCTCGACGAGCAGCCTGCACTCGCCTTCGAGGACGAGGAACGCCTCCTGATTCGCCTCGGCGTGATAGACGCCGCTCTGGCCAGGCTCGAGGACGGTCACGTTGATCCCGAACTGCGGGAATTCCACCGGAGAGTCGCCGTACTCGTTCGCGAACCAGCAGGCCGCGCCCCTCGTCTCCGAAGTGAACCACTCGGCATCGCGCACGTTGACGACGAACCAGCCCTCGGTGACGGGGGCGAGCCCGGAGCCAGCGTCTTCAAGCCGCGCTTCGATCAAGAACCGGATTTTTGCAGCCCAAGCGACACATCCCTGACCTGGGCCAGTGTTCGGGAATGTCACCTGAGCACGCCGTGGCGCGAGGGGTACCGTTGATTCATGGCGCGGACGAACGAGGGTGAGCTGGCCCGGCTTGCGCTGCCCAACGGACTCCGAGAGGCGGCATGAAACTTCTTCTCACCTCGGCCGGCATCAAGAACACGAGCATCCACGACGCGTTGGTTGACCTCTTGGGCAAACCGATCGACCAGTCCAATGCCCTCTGCATTCCGACCGCGACGTATGCGTTCCCCGGTGGTGCTGCCGGCGCATGGCGGCTGATCAGCGGACGTGCTGCCTCGCCCCTCTGCGAACTCGGTTGGAAGTCACTGGGAGTGCTCGAACTCACCGCGCTGCCGAGCATCGAGAGGTCGATTTGGATCGACGCGGTCGAGGAGACGGACGCCCTTCTCGTGGGAGGTGGCGACCCCCTCTACCTGTGCTACTGGATCGAGCAGTCGGGACTGGGCGACCTGTTGCCCGTGCTGAGCAACATGGTCTGGGTGGGAGTCAGCGCCGGGAGCCTGGTGATGGGACCACAGGTCGGGCAGGGGTTTGTCTCTGGGAGCCCAGTCACCACCGGTGACGACCGAGCGCTGGGCCTCGTCGACTTCGCGATGTTCCCGCACCTGAACCACGAGGCGATGCCAGACCACTCGATGGCCGCCGCGGAGCTCTGGGCGGCCGGTCTGACGGTTCCGGCGTACGCAATCGACGACGAGACCGCGATCAAAGTGGTCGGTCGCACCGTCGAAGTCGTCTCCGAGGGGAAGTGGCAGCTGTTCAATGCCCGCGCTAACGCGCGCGAAGTCTCGTAGACGAACATCGTCAGCTCGTCTGGGCGAGCGTCCCGTCACTCGATGTTCGTTATGCCCTGTTGATCCACGCTACTCAGGTCGTCGTGGTGTCGCTGCGCCCGTGTTCAGCATGTCACCCGAAAGAAGGTCAGCCGAGGAGTCGGAAGTACCGGCTGATCGGTAGCAGCGTGAAGCCGGCCTCTTCGTAGGCTGCTCGCGCAGGTGCATGGCCGGGGTCGCCACCGGTCTCGACCACGACGATGTCCATTCCCTCGCGTCGCATGTGGTTGATCGCAACCTCAGTCAGCCGCGAGCCGATACCGCGCCGTTGGTACTCAGGGTCGACGCCGATGATGTCGATCACGCCCATCCGTTCGTGGAAGGCGTTCAGCTCGACGGCGACGAAACCGACCGGGCGTTTGTCCACGACGGCGACGAAGACGTCTCGGTCACCGCTCGTACAACTCGATCGCACGGACGCAGCCTGGTTCGCCTTCCAGTCCGGGTGCAGGCGGAGAAAGACGTCATCGCCGAGAACGTTTCGCACGGATGCGAACACTGGCGCCCAGGCGCGAAGAGAGAACTCGACGATCGCATCGAGGTCGCCCCCTGAGAACGAGCGGATCTGGATCAGGTCGTCGGTCATGGCGACCGTCCTACCGTAGCCCGGCCGCAGATAACGCTAACGTCCGGCCGTCATCTCATTCGACCCTCTGTTCGGTCCTATTGATCCACCCTCCCGGGACGAGTGGCGGCCCAAGGGAAATGGCGATATCGCAGACCTAGGGAAGCTTCGCCAAGAACGCGCGCAGGTCGGGAATCACCGCCTCATCGATCTCATGACCAACCTCCGTCTCTCGGTACAGCACGCACGCGCCCGCGCGTTCGAGGACGTCCCGCGCATCGCGCGCGACACGAACCGGGACCGACTCGTCGGCCCGCCCGTGGACGATTGCGATTGGCGGTAGCGGTCGTTCCAGGTCGGGCGGAAGCTCATCACGGAACCCACCCGCAACCGCGATGATTCCTGCCGGTCGCCCGTAGCCGGGGCCGAGCCCGACGGCGTATGCGAGGTTCGCGCCCTGCGAGAAGCCGGCAAACACCGTGCGCTCGCGCTCGTAAGGCAGTTCCTCTAACCACTCGATTACGGGGGCGAGCTGTTCCTCTGCCGGGTCTGCGCTGCTGCGATCGAACCAGGACGTGCGATCACCCTCCCCGGGGTGTGGTGCCCGCGGCAGGTACCCGTGGAAGCGTCGCTCGGGGTCGATTTCGTTCAGAAACGAGACGAACTCAGTCGGGTCTCCGGAGTAGCCATGAAAGAAGACCAGCGCACCGATGGCGGAGCCCGCCGGAGGCCGGTCGACGTGCCGAAGAGTCACGTGAAGCGACTTCCCTGTGACGTGCGCAAGCGGTCCGAAAGGTCCCGCGAAGACCTGCTGAGACACGAAAGCCCCGTATATACGGGGCTTTCGCTACGAGGAAGATGCATGTCTGAGTTTCTACTAGCCCTTCTTCTTCGCTGCGTTCCTGCCGTGGATCAGGAACTTGACGCACTGACCCTGGTTCTTGAACGTCGGGCTCGTAAAGCTCTTCCAGCCGCCCTTCTTGCACGGGCGGGCGAAGTCGGCCTTGCCCGGTGCCAGCTTCTGCAGCTTGCCGTTGAAGGTGACCTTCGTGAGGTCAGCGGTGCCTTGGACGTCGATGAGCACGCTTACGGACTGGATCGTGCCCGTCGGCGTCGGAACCTGCTGGCCGGCTGCGGCGAGCGTCGCGGCCGTAAACGTGTAGGTCGCGGTCCCGTTCGCATTGATGGTCGGCGTGACGTTATTGCAGCCAAGGAAGAACACCGCACCCGTCGTGGTCACGACGTTGAACCGGGGGGAGCCACCCTGACACTGGCTCGCGCTCGCCAGCGTGAACGACGCCGACTGGAACGTCTGGCCACTCACACGAGTGAGGTCGGCGCCTGCGGCCGCGTTCGTGGCGGTCGGGCAGTTCTTCTCCAGGTGCAACGTCTTCGTCTTCTTGATGTACGTCGCCTTGACGCAACCCGTGTTGCCCGGGTCGAACACGCCCGGAACCAGCGCCGCAGATGCCGAGACGGCGAAGGCGAGCGCTGTCGCAAGGACGCCGGCGATTAGAAACTTCTTCATCTGTTGGTCCCCCTTTAGGTACGTGCTTCAGCACGGGACCTGTTCCCGCAACTCCCGATTGCAGACGCCCCAAGCGTCAGGTTTACGAGGCTTTTACAAGTCGTTTCTGGACGACGCCGCACACATGGCCGTTATCGACGCGCGCGACCTCTCGATCTGGGCAACTGACCTTGGGGAAGGGTCACGGTGGCGCCTGCCTCTTTCCCTCGGCTGCATGAATTCAGCTAGCCGTTCTGCCCTATTGATCCACGCTACTCGCCGCTTCGTGCGAACCGTGGTTCACCTCGCGTCGAGATGACCGCAAGTGCCGCGGCAGCGACAAGGAAGGCGGCAGCAAAGATCCAGAGGGCGTTCTCCACAAGGAATCCGGCGGCGGCGGCGGCCGTGCTGACGGCGGCCAGAACGAACGGCCATCGCCGTGCAACGAAGACGGCCATCAGGACGCTCGCGCCGAGTGCCAGTACGACGAGCCCGCCGGTCACCGTCGCCTCGCTCTCACGATTCTCAGCCAGGCCAGCGAGGCTTCCGAGGACGATCAGGAGTAACCCTTCCACTACTGCGAGCCCTCCACCGATTGCCGCGGCGACGATTGCGGCCTTCATCACTCCGCGCGCATGGTACGGCGGGCCGACGTGAGCTCGACTCAAGATGACTCTGAGCCGGGCCCGAGGGCGAACCGACCGTTCGCACCGGTCGGCATCAGCCAGAGGATTTCGACTGGCGGTTCGTACTCGATGCAGACGCCGAGGCCCTCGGCGAGCTCCTCGGCCGAGGCGACTATCAGCGTCCGTGTTGCTGTCTCGAGTTGAGGCGGGATACCAACGCTCTCACCAACATTCAGGGGCAGATGCCGGTCCAGCACGTACATCCCGACGCTCACGATGATGTGCGTTGCAACCTCGTCCCATGTCGGACGCAGCGCAAGCAGGATCTCTTGTCGACGCCCTTGAAGCAGGTGGCGCCCGAGGCCGAACGACACAAGCGTGTTGATCCCTGTCTCTGGCGAGTTGGGCCACCGAAACGCCGAAAACGGGATGTTCCACTCCGGCTCGGCAGAGCCCTCTCCACCGAAGCTGCCGAGCGCCCGCTCTAGGTGTGGAAGCAGCGCGTTGTGCTTCTCGGTTCCCACCGATTGCTTCTGCCTCTACGGCTTGATCTGGAACTTCAGGACTTCGCGGTCGTTCATCGCGCGGTAGCCGTCCGGTACGTCTTCGATCGATCCGGTGCGGTCGAAGACGCGTCCGGGCTCGATCCGACCTTCGAGCACGTCGGGCAGCAGCGCCTCGATGTAGGCGCGGACCGGTGCTGGGCCGCCGGCGATCGAAGCGTTCTTCCAGAACGCAATCCCGGTGGGTGTGGTGTCGTGCTCGGGGACGCCAACGCGACCGATCGCGCCGCCGGGTCGGGCGATCGCGAGCGCGGTCTCGACGGCCCGCTCGAGGCCGACGCATTCGAGCACCGAGTGGGCGCCGTGCTGCGTCAGCACGCGGACGCGCTCGACGGCTTCGTCGCCGCGCTCGCGCACGACGTCGGTGGCGCCGAACTCCTCCCCCAGCGCGGTGCGCTCGGGGTTGCTGCCGAGCAGGAGGATCCGCTCCGCGCCGAGACGCTTCGACGCGATCACACCACAGAGCCCGACGGCGCCGTCGCCCACTACCGCGACCGTCTTGCCGGGACCAACCTGCGCCGTGAGTGCCGCGTGGTGGCCGGTTCCCATCACGTCGGTGAGAGTGAGCAACGAAGGCATGAGCGCGTCGTCCTCGTCGACCGGCAGGACCACGAGCGTTCCCTCGGCCTGCGGAACACGCACGGCTTCGCCCTGGCCCCCGTCGACGTCGACGTCCCCGTACCGACCGCCATGCAGACACGAGCTCTGAAGCCCTTCCCGGCAGAAGACACAGGAGCCGTCCGACCAGAGAAACGGGGAAACGACCACGTCGCCGACCTTCACGGTCTCGACGTCGGAGCCGACCGCCTCGACGACGCCGATGAACTCATGTCCCATCCGGCGGCCGGCATCGTCGTGCGGCATCGACTTGTACGGCCACAGATCGCTGCCGCAGATCGCGGCGCGCGTGACCCGGACGAGCGCATCGGTCGGGTCGATCAACCGGGCGTCCGCAACATCCTCGACACGGACATCGCCGGCTTCGTACATGACAGTTGCGCGCATTCGCAGTGACCTCCGATCGTCAAGAAAGAACGATGACTGCGGGAGCTCAGCAGAGTCTTACGTCCGTGTCCCCGGTTTCTTGGCGAGTGAATCACCGGTGTCCTCGGGCGGCCTGGCCAGTCGCGACTACTACCTTGGCCGCATGAAGAGCATTCGTGCTGTGGGCGTCGCCGCCGTGCTCGGAGCGGGATTCGGCGCGGCCACGTCTCTCATAAACGACCTGTCCTCTGCCTACGGGAAACTCGGGAACCGGCTGGTGGGGACAACGTGGACGTGGGTCAGCGACGTGGCTGAGGTGGGGAGCCTCTTGCTCGACGTCGGCTGGGCCTGGGCCGCCGTGGCTGTAGCTGCTGGTTGGCTGGGGGGTGCCGGCGCGATCCGCTGGGGTGCCATGGCCGGGACGGTGTCGCTGATGGCAGCAACCGCCGCCTACTTCGTCATGGATTCCCTTCTCCGCGAGGAGGCCGTGACCGGGTATCTCGGCGAGGCGCGCTACTGGTGGCTGGCGAGCCTGACGCTCGGACCGCTTCTCGGCGCGGTCGGAGCGAGCCTCGCCCGCTTCGGTGTGACCGGCCTTCTCGCGGGGCTGATCGTGCCCGTCGGCGCGCTCGTTCAGACTCTCTTCCTGCGGCCCGAGCTCGCATCGAGCAGCCACCCGGAAGAGGTGTGGGCGCTGGGGATCGTCTCGGCGGCCGCGATAGCGTGTGTCAGCCTCGTCGTCGCCCGCTTCGCACTACAGCGGCGCCGGGTGCCTGCATAAGCACCGCGTCCGTTCTGCTGCGCTTCAGCGAAGAGCCTCCTCGAACCGCGGGTCGTCGCGTACGGCGGCGAAGTCGTCGTCTCTGGGCGCGTCCTCGCGGAACCGCGGGAACAGCTCGACGGACCGCCGGAGGTGGGCGAAGGTGTCGTCGCCCGTTTCGCCCGCGAGCGTTGCGAAGCACGCGTAGTTGTAGTGCAAGCCTGCGTGGTCAGGCATGCGCTCGAGTGCACCCCGGACCGCTTCGAGCGCGTCGGCGTAGCGCTGTTCGCTATAGGCCGTCATCGACTCGCTGTGGAACGGCCACGCCTCACCCCAGTCGATCCCCTGGTACGCCTCGCCGGGTGTGGCGCCGACGGCGAGGACGGTGCCATCCCCGGTCGCCTTTCGTCGCGACTCCGGCCCGACGAAGACGAATGTTCCTGGGGGCGCGTCGACTGTCTCGCCGTCGACCTCGAAGGTCGCCTTCCCGTCGAGCACGATGTACAGCTCCTCCTGGCCCGTCCCGGCCTCGTCGTGCTCATTGATCAGCGTGCCGTCCTCGCCAGGCGTGTAGGCGTTGATTCCGAATGCGTGGATCCCAAGGTGCTCGCGCACCGGGATATCCCTGCCGCGCCGCTCGAGGTCGTCGAGGCGCGTGACTTTCCAGTTCGGCTTGTCGTTCATCCATGCCCTCCGTATCGCGTGTGTCGGTGCGAGCCGTCGATCGTAACCGCCGTCGAGCACATCGCCTGAGGCACTGTGCAGCCCGGGGACGCGAACCCTCGGCTCGCGGTAGGTTCGGGGCGTGGACATCCTCGCGTTCCTCGGGATATCGGCGCTTGTGATCGTTACGCCCGGGCAGGACACGGCGCTCGCGATCCGTAACTCGCTGCTCGGTGGGCGGCGGGCAGGCGTCTTCACTGCGCTCGGCGTCTCGACCGGACAGGCCGTGTGGGCCCTCGCGACGAGCGTCGGGCTCGCCGCGCTGATCGTCGCCTTCGAGCCTGCGTTCGTGACACTGAAGCTCGTCGGCGCCGCGTTCCTCGTCTACCTCGGGGCGCAGGCGCTGCTCGCCGCGATCCGAGGGACGCACGTGGAGCGACGGGAGGGCGGGGAGCCGCTGACGGCCCGAACCGCCTTCCGCCAGGGCGTGCTCAGCAACCTCGGCAACCCGAAGATGGCGGTGTTCTTCACGAGTCTGCTGCCGCAGTTCGGGGCCGAGTCGTTCGGCGGGCTGCTGGCGCTCGGGCTCGTCTTCTGCACGATGACCTTCGTGTGGCTCTGCGGCTATGCGTTCGTCGTGGCGCGTGTCGGTGACGTTCTCCGCCGGCCAGTCGTGCGCCGGGTCTTCGACGCAGTCCTCGGAACCGTCCTCGTCGCGCTCGGGTTCCGCCTCGCGGCCGAACGCCGCTAGTGATCGAGCAAAGGTTCGGCGAGAGCACGCCGCTCTCGATCGGCGTCGAGGAGGAGGTCATGCTTCTCGACGCTCAGTCGCTCGCCCCGGTCGGTGCGATCAGGGAGCTCCTGGCGGAGACCGAGGGCCTCGACCTGCCGGGCACGCTGAAGACGGAGCTCCACGCGTCGGTCGTCGAGCTCAACACCGAGGTGTGCGCCTCGGTCGACGAGGCGGTCGCCGCGATCGGGGTGTTACGCGCCCGGACCTCGGAGGGGCTGGGCGACCTCGGCCTCGTGATGGCGGCGGCAGGCTCACACCCCTTCGCCGAGCCCGAGGAGCTGCCGATCACGGACGAGAAGCGCTACGAGGAGATGGTCGGCTACGCGGGCGTGACCGCTCGCCGGCAGGGCGTCAACGGCCTCCACGTCCACGTCGGCATGCCGGGCGCCGAGGAGTGCATGACGACGCTCGAGACGCTGCTGCCCTGGATGCCGTTCGTCCTTGCGGCGTCGGCCAACTCGCCGTTCATGTCGGGCCGCGCGACCGGCCTTGCCTCGAACCGGGCGGAGATCCTGGCTCAGTTGCCGCGGAGCGGCGCGCCTCCGATCTTCGACGGCTACGGCGGCTGGGAGACGTGGATCGAGGGGCTCGTCGCGACCGGCCTGCTGAAGGACTACACGCAGGTGTGGTGGGACGTCCGCCCACACCCTCGCTTCGGCACGCTCGAGGTCCGCATGCCGGACCAGCCGACGGGCCTCGACAGGACGGCCAGCTTCGTCGCGCTGCTGCGGGATCTCTGCGCGTGGGCGCTCGAGCATCCGGCGCCGAAGCCCGCCGACCGCGGGATCTACCAGCAGAACAGATGGGCGGCGGCACGGTACGGGCCGGACGCCGAACTGATCCACGACGGGCGCCTCGTTCGTGTCCGCGAGTTGTACGAGGAGCTACCGGTCGAGACCTCGCTCGACCCGGCGCTCTCCGAGGGAGCGCTCCAGCTCGAGCAAGGCGATGCCGGCGCGGCCTGTGCCGATATCGTCCGCCGCACATGGCCGTCGTAAAGGAGACGATCGAGGTCAGCGGCATCCGCTGCGAGCGATGCGTGAACCGCCTGGCGGCCGCGCTTCGAGGCCACGAGGGCCTCGAGTTCGCGACCGCCAACCTGATGGGTCAGGTCATGCTCGAGTGGGACGACGAGCGGACGAGCCGCGACGCCATCGTCGACGCCATGGCCGGCGCCGGGTTCAAGCAGCAGCCGGCTCTCTAACGCTCGTCTTTCGGCACGTCCGAGAGCCGGTCGCCCAGGAGCGCCGGTGACTCGTCGGGCATCCCGTCGGTCGTCTCGGCCGAGCCCTCGCGGATCTTGGCCCGCTCCTCGACGGCCGTATCCAGCCCGGCTTGCTGCTCCTGGTACTCGGCGCCGCGCGCCGGGTCGTCGGAGACCGTGTCGCCGTAGCCTTCGGTCGGGGACGCCACCTCGGTTCCCGTGAGCCCGTAGTGGCGGTCGACGTCGTCCCGGTCGAAGCCGTCGTCCACTTTCGGGGACTCGCTGATGAGCTCTCCAGAGAGCGTCGTCCGAACTTCCTTGGCGTCCTCGTCGACGTCCACGGACGATCGTGGGACCGCATAGCGGTGCTTCCGCAGCGTGCCGTGCTCGACGATCACGTAGTCGTCCTGCTGGTCGACGACGGTTCCCCACTTCTTGTCGTCGACCACGGTGATGAAGTCATATTCATTCATGGTCCGGCCTGTACCCGGAATAGCGGACCCCGAATCTCCGTTCTCCTAGCTGGGAAACACGGCTTGCTACGGTCGAGTCGATGAGCGACGCCTCGGAGAGCTCGGCCCGGCAACTCGCAACGGACGCGCGAGATCGCGTGCGTTTCGAAGAGGAGGCACTGGACCTGTCCGATCAGGTGTACGGCGTTGCGCGGAGGCTCGTGGGCTCCCGCGAGGAAGCGGAGGACCTCGTCCAGGAGACGTATGCCCGCGCGTTCCGCAGCTGGCGGTCGTTCCAGCCGGGCACGAACCTCCGCGCGTGGCTCTTTCGGATCCTCACCAACCTGAACATCGACCGCGGCCGGAAGGTGCAGCGGACGCCGGATCTCCAGCCGCTCGAGGAGAGCGACTACTTCCTCTACAACAAGCTCGAGGAATCGGGCACCGACGGGGCGCCCCCCGACGAGCGGCGCGTCGTCGAGCGCCTCTCGCAGAATGACGCCGTGACCGCGCTCGCGGACCTCCCGCACGACTTCCGCGACGTCGTCCTGCTCGTGGATCTCGCGGACTTCACGTACAGCGACGCCGCGCAGATCCTGGACATTCCGATCGGAACTGTCATGTCGCGGTTGCATCGCGGGCGCCGGATGCTCAAGGGCGCGCTGGCGACCTCGGCGGCGGACGAGTCGTGATGTCCGGCTTCGCCTTCGACCCGTGCGACAAGTGCGAGCAGATGATGCAGCCGTACATGGATCGGGTCTTGACGGATGCGGAGATCCAGGAAGCCGAGGAGCACCTGGCTGGGTGCGAGTACTGCCGGAAGCGCTACCGCTTCGAGGAGGAGTTCCGGACGTTCGTGAGGCAGGCGGTCTCCGAGCCCATGCCGCCCGAGCTCAAAGAGCGGCTCCGCTCGCTTCGCACGCCGCTCTAGCTCAAGGCTCGACGCGGCCCGACGATCACGACGAGACGGCGCGGGTTCTTGCCGGCCGGTAGCGGGCGCGCCGTGACGCCGAGCTGCTCGGCCAGGCGCAACCCGATCTTCTCGCCGCCCGGCGGGAAGTACACCGACGTCTCCGGATAGTCGAACCGGCCTGCGCGGCTCACGCGCTTGATCTGGTACGCGAAGGAGCCGATCCGGTCGGCGACCCGGCGTGTGTACGTGATGTCGCCGCTGCCGTTCAAGACGTCCACGGAGATCCGCCAGGGCGGTGGAAGCCCGGCGGCTGCCGTAACCGGGGCGGAGTCGCCACCGAGTCGTGGCGGAACGACGACGGCAAGCGTGATCGCGAGGGCGGTGGCGACGACTCCGGCGACAACCGCGAGTCGACCACGCGGGTTGCTGGTCACGGGCGTCACCGGCAGGCCGGCAAGCCGCCGTGCCTCACGGCGGTCGATCCCGAGTGACGTCGTGTAGAGGAGCAGGGCGACGGTCGCGCGCTCGCTGGAGCGGAAGCGGTAGAGACGACCCTCCTCGAGCCACTCGACCTCGTCCTGCGTGAGACCCGCGCGGCGGGCAGCCTCCTCTGGGGTCAGCTGCCGCTGGAGCCGCGCACGGGTGAGCGCGGATGGCTCCTCCCTGGCGACCGTCAACACGGCTTCCATGAACGCATTCATTTTGCTGACTCTCCTCTCAACCTGCCAGGAATCTCATCGGCAATATCGACGTCTCCTGGAGACCCGAGGTCGTCGCATGGGACGAGGACGGGCTCGAGCGCCCGGGCGCCCTCGTCGGGAATCCGGCTCCAGACGGAGCGAGCGAGCACCACGGGATGGCCCCGGTCGCCGCCGTAGGACGCTGCGACGACCTCCCCCGCGCCGCCTCGCCAGGCCGCGACGACCCGGTCGACGGCCTCGGGAGAGAGGTCGGGCCCGTCTGCAAGGACGACGACGCCGGCCTCGACGTCCTCGTCCAGCGCCGCCAGGCCGCAGCGCAGCGATGCGCCGGGGCCGAGCTCCCAATCCGGGCAGCGGACGACGCGCGCGTCGGTCTCGAGCGGGTGCGCGCCGGTCACGACCAGGACGTCTTCCACCGAGCTCTCACGAATCCGGCGAAGCACTTCGGGCAGGAGCAACGCCTGCTTGGGCCCGCCGAATCGCGACCCAGCGCCGGCGGCGAGGACGACCGCCGCGACCATGCCGTAAACGTAGCTCGGCCGGCCGGGAGCCG
>Ga0209382_10007369_pt1 | contig 14024 bp, 12 predicted proteins | sample SoiMetdeltSBSDD5_FD_187599 | JGI IMG/M metagenome (GOLD analysis project Ga0209382, IMG submission 187599) | Bulk soil microbial communities from a Populus tree surrounding site in Tennessee, USA - Soil MetaG P. deltoides SBSDD5 (SPAdes) (version 2) | ecosystem: Environmental > Terrestrial >... | reverse complement strand
GCGCATCTCGATCGGCGGCGGTTCTGGTGGCGCCGTCGGCTTCAGCCCGGATCACCTCATCAAGCTGCTCGACGCCTCGCCGTCGGCGGCCAATTACGCGCGGCGGGCCGGCGAGTGCATCGCGGAAACGCACACGTTGCGGCTGCTGAACCTGCGCCGGGCCAGCCGGGCCATCGCGGGCGCGGAGCCGGGCCCGGAGGGCAACGTCACCAAGCTTCTGGTGGCCGAGGCGGGACAGCGGATCACCGAGTTGGGCATGGAGTTGTCCGGTTCGGCGGCGGTGGTCGGCCAGGCGCCGAAGCTGCTCCGCAGTTATCTCGGCAACCGGGCCATGACCATCGCGGGCGGCACGTCGGAGATCACCCGCAACACCATCGCCGAACGGATTCTCGGCCTCCCGCGGGACCCGCTGCTGAAGTGAGCGTCAATACTGGAAAGGTGCAGCCCACCCATTTCCACCCCGACCTGCGCCGCGTCGCCCGCTACACCCCGAAGCAGATCGTCACGCCGGTCACGGTGCCGTTCATCCGTGCGGCCGAGCGGTTGATGTGGCACCGACCGCCGAAAGACATCGAGGTGCTGGCGCTGCCCTCGGGAGTGGGAATTCGGCTGTTCCGTCCCACCGGCGTGACGGGTCAGGCTCCGGGGCTGTTGTGGATCCACGGCGGTGGGTACGTCATCGGTCGAGCGGCACAAGACGACGTGCTCTGCCGCCGCTACGCCCGCGAACTCGGCGTGACTGTCGCGTCGGTGGAGTACCGGTTGGCACCCGAGAACCCATACCCCGCATCGCTGGAAGACTGCTATTCGGCGCTGCAGTGGCTTGTTCGGCTGCCCTCGGTTGATCCCGCACGAGTGGCCATAGGGGGCGCCAGCGCGGGCGGCGGGCTGGCAGCGGCGCTGGCCCTGCTCACCCGCGATCGGGGCGAAATCAGCCTTGCGGCACAGCTTTTGGTGTATCCGATGCTCGACGACCGCACTGTGGGCCGAAGGGATCTGGAGAATCCGGGTCATCGGCTGTGGAACCAGTCAAGCAATAAGTTCGGTTGGTCCGCATATCTCGGCGGGGCCGACCCGCAGGTGGCCGTGCCCGCGCGACGCGAGGATCTCAGTGGCTTGCCCCCCGCATGGCTGGGTGTCGGCACCTTCGACCTGTTTCACGACGAGGACTTGACCTACGCCGAGCGGCTCAAGGCCGCCGGTGTGCCGTGCGAAGTCGAGGTCGTCGCCGGCGCGTTCCACGGGTTCGACGGGATCGTGCCGAAAGCCGATGTGTCGCAGTCGTTTTTCAACAGCCAGTGCGCGATGCTGCGGGAGGCGTTTGCCCCTGCGGCGGCCTAGCCCGGGACCGTCAGCGCCAGCAGGGCTCGGATGTCGTCGAGGTCGAGCAGCCGCCAACACGTCGTGGCCAGCTCTTCGGTACGGCCCTGGCCGAGCACCGGCGAAGCCAATCCGACGAACTTGTCCTCGAGTTGTTGATCGGTCATCGGGTTGTCCGGGGTGCCGAGATTGTGCGCAACGTGTCGTTCCAGCGTGCGTCCGTCGTGCAGCGTCACAACCACCCGCGCCGAATCCTTGGTCTGCGCCGGGTCGGTGTGAACGTGAACCTGCTTCCGCAGCTGGGCCAGTTCCAGGTCGGCGACGCGCTCATCGGTGAACTGGTCGAGTAATGCCGCGCCGTCGGCGAGGGCGACCGCGAGCACGTGGTAGATGCTGAACTTGCCCTCCAGGCCGGTGCGCGGTTCGGCGAGCCCGGTCGTGGTCTTCACGTAGTCGTGGACGTAGGCGTCGACGGCGGCGACGTCGGCGGCGGTCAAGCCGTGCTCGGACCGCAACTCGAGAAGTGCCTGCGCGGGCGGGTGGGTCAAGGAGCCGCACGCATACGGCTTGAACCCGTCGCGCGGCAGATACCAGACGGCTCCGAGCCCCTCGACCGCCCGCTCGGCGACGGGGTCGGGTGAGAAGAGATGTAGAAAGCCGCGATGCCCTTCGATCGGCTCGGTGGCCGACGTGAAGCCATCGCGGGCAAGGAAACCGGACAGCAGCCCGTCCACGGCCGCTTTGCCCGCGTGCAGCGACTTGCCCATCGAGCCGTAGACGACCTTCATCCCGGCCGACTGAGTAGCACCGGTGCCGAGCGCAGCCAACGTCTGGTCCGCCGCCAAGCCAAGCAGTCGCGCGGTGGCCACCGCCGCGCCGATGTGTCCGACCGTGCCCGTCACATGCCAGCCGACGTCGTAGTGCCCCGGCCCCGCTGCGATCGCGACGCGGGTCTGCACCTCGAAGCCCGCGACGAACGCTTCGACAGCGAGCCGGCCGGAAACGGAACCCAGCTCGCCCGCCGCGGCGATCGCCGGCCACAGCGGCGCGCTGCCGTGGATGGTGGTCCGCTCGGGGTTGAACGTGTCGTCGAAGTCCAGCACGTGGGCGGCGATGCCGTTGGCCAGCGCCGCGTGGCCGATCGAGCCGCGGTCGAGGGTGCCGACGATGCCTGCAGCACGTGATCCGTCGGGCTCCATCGCGCGGATCGCGGCCCGGACCCGGGCGCTCTCGGGCGTTGCGGCGCCGGCGATGGTGCAGCCGAGCCAGTCGACGAGGCAGCGGACGGCCTGATGCACGACGTCGTCGGGGAGATTCTCGACCCGCATACCGGCAGCGAAGGCGGCCAGCGCGCCGCTCACGGACCTTCGATCACCCACCACAGACTCCCGTCTGTAATACGGAAAGAAATTCTGTTATACAGACTACATGGGATCGCGTTCGCAAAGCTACGACGATCGGACCTCGGCGGAGACGCGCACGCTGCTCGACTTCGTGTGCCACACCGCCGCCTCCGACATCCCCGCCGAGGTGCTGCACGAGAGCACCCGGTGTCTGCTCGATCATGTCGGCCTCGCCGTCGCCGGCGCCGAAGAACCCGCCGCACGGATAGCCAGGGAGCAATGCCAGGCGCTGGGCGGTGATCCGCAGGCCACCGTGCTCGGCACGCCTCACCGGCTGCGGGTCACCGACGCAGCCCTGGTCAACGGAATCTCTTGTCATGCACTGGATTTCGATGACACGCACGTACCCACGATCCTGCATCCGACGACGCCGCTGTACGCCTCTGGCACGCCGCTGGCGCAATGGCGGGGCGCCAAGGGGGCCGATCTGCTCGCGGCGCATGCGCTGGGCTACGAGCTCGCCGCGCGCGCCAGTAATGCGCTTTATCCCGAGCACTATGACGCCGGCTGGCACATGACCGGCACCACCGGAGCGCTCGCCTCGGCGACCGTTGCGATCAGGCTGCTGGGGCTGACGGGAACGACAGCGACCCATTGCCTGAGCATCGCGGCGACTCAGGCAGCAGGCCATCGCGAACAGTTCGGCACCATGACCAAGCCGTTCCACGCCGGTCATGCCGCCGCGGCAGGCGTCTGGGCGGGCCTTCTTGCGGCAGGAGGATTCACCGGCGCACCCGACCCGTTGCAGGGCCGCCGCGGAATGTTCGCGGTGATGTCGTCGGCGAGCACGCCGGCCGATCTTGTCGACGGGCTCGGGCAGCGTTGGCAGATCTTCGACAACGGGGTGAAGCCCTACGCGTGCGGCGTGGTGATCCATCCGGCCATCGACGCGGTTCGCGACCTCGCCGTGCGTCGCGGGCTCACCGTGGGGCGCATCGAAAAGATCCGGCTGCGGGTGCACCCGCTGGTGCTCGAGCTGACCGGAAAGACCGATCCCCGTACGGGTTTGGAAGGCAAGTTCTCGGTTACGTTCGCGTGTTCCATCGCGCTGCTCGACGGCCGGGCGGGTGAGGCCGAGTTTTCCGACGCCGCCGTCGTGCGTGCAGACGTCCGCGACCTGATGTCGCGCATCGAGGTCGTCCCGGACGCCGACGTCCCGCACACACAGGCCGGGGCGACGGCGCTCACCGACGACGGTGAGACGGTGGAGACGTGGGTCGATCACGCGCGCGGCACACCCGGCAACAGGCTGACCGACGACGGGCTGCGGGAGAAGTTCCATGGCCTCACCGACGGTGTGCTCGGTCGCGATCGCGCGGAACGGTTGGCCGACAGCGTCTTTGCGCTGCGAGCTGACGGCGACGTCGAGGCGATGCTGGCGCTCACCACGCCGTCGGGACGCTGACGACGGATCCGTCGCAGTCGACGCGGACGACGGTGCCGGTGAGCTCTTTGGCGTCCACGAAGGCCAATCTCGCTACCTGAGAAGCGATCTCGGCTCGGCAGCGGTCCAGCTCGGGACCATCGGTATCGACACCCGGCGACACCGCGTTGACCGCGACCCCGTCGTCGCGCAGCGCCTTGGCGAGTGCCAGCGTGAGGCCGAGCAGTCCGTGCTTGGCCGCCGAGAGGTGCACGCGCTCAGGATCGCCTGCCAGCGCGTTGCGGCCAAGGATATTGATGATCCGCCCACCCGGGATGAGCGCAGGCAACGCGCACCGGATGCAGCGGAAGGCGCCGTCAAGCGTGACCGAGCGAACCTGATGCCAGTCGTCCTCGGTGATCGCCTGGACTCGCTGCCGTGGACGGTAGGCGGCGTTGTTGACGAGGACACGCAGCGTGCCGTGCGCGGCCACGGTCTCGAACATGCGCCGCACTGCCGATGGATCGGTGACGTTGGCGGTGACGGCGAAGGCGCTGCCACCTCCTGCGCGGATGGCCGCGGCGACCGCGTCGGCCTCTTCGGTGTGGGCCCGGGTGTTCACCGCAACCGTAAGTCCTTCGCGCGCAAGACGTTCGGCGATCACCGCACCCAGACCGCTGCCTGCGCCAGTGACGAGCGCAATGTCAGCCATCGGCCGCCGGGACGGTCTGCTGCAGCAGCACGGAGACGTCGGGAAGCTCGTCGAGCTGCCAGCACGTCGCCAGCAGCCGCTCGGCGCGCTCTGCGCCCAGCACCGGTGCGACCAACTCGAGAAACTTCACGTTGAGTTCGTCGTCGGCGAGCGGCGCCGACGGCGTGCCGCGGTTGCCGCGCACCTCGGTGGACAGCGTCCGTCCCGACGCGAGCGTGATCTCGACGTCGGCGTCCTGCTTGCCGATCGCGGGATCCGCAACGACCTTCACCCGGTCGCGCAGGTCGATCACGTCGGGCCGCGCCAGCACCTCGGCGGAAAGTTCGTCGGTGCCCAGCCGGCGGAACACCACCGCCGCGGCCGCGCAGTGCCGCAGGCTGAACTTGGCCTCCATCGGTGTGGCCGGGCGGGGCCGGTCGGTGAACCGTGCCGCCGGCGGCGAGACTCGCACGTCTATGACGGTGACATCGTCTGGGGCGATGCCATTTTCGGTGACCAACGCGATCACGCCGTCGACCATGGGATGGGTCAGGGAGCCGCTCGGATAGAGCTTGTGCCCGTTCGATGTCAGGTTCCAACTCTCGCCCAACCCCGCGGTGATCTTCTCGGGTGCAGGCGCGGCACTCATCACCGCGAGATAGCCGAAGTCGCCTTCGATCGCCTTGGCACTGGCCGTCAGCTGGTGCTCGACCAGGGTGGCGGCGAGCACGCCGTCCATCGCGGCCTTGCCGGGGTGCATGCTCTTGAGATCGCTGCCCGCCATGATCCGCAATCCGGCGGCCTGGGTGGCCCCGGCGGCCATGGCGTGCTCGATCTGGTTGCGGTCCAGGCCCATGGTGCGCGCGGCCGCAGCGGCCGCCCCGACATGACCGGATGTTCCTGTCACGTGCCAGCCGACGTCGTAATGCGTTTGGCCAGCGGCGTGTGCGACCCGCGTCTCCACCTCGAATCCCAGCGCGAAACTGGCCAGGGCGTCACGACCGCTGACCGGCCGGTTGTCGGCGATGGCCAGGATCGCCGGCCACACCGAGCAGCTGCCGTGCACTGTTGTGCCCGGCGGGTTGTACACGTCGTCGAGATCGAGCACGTGTGACGCGAACGCGTTGAGGAAGGCCGCGAAGGGCGGTGAGACTCGCATCCGCGCCCCGACAACCGTTGCACCCCCACCGCTTTCGCTGGCGGCGATGGCGTCGCGCGCCCGCCGGGTGGCGTCGTCTGTCGAGCCTGCGACCGTCACGCCGATGTGGTCGACAAGCGCGCGCCGGGCCGCGTGCATGACGGGTTCGGGTACCTGCTCGCTCTGTTGCTCGGCGACGAACGTCGCAAGGGTCGATGTCGGACCGGCGCTCGTCACTGATCCTTCCTCAGGCCAAGTCCCTGCAGCAGGCCGCCGACGATGTCAGTCTGTTCCTTCAGATACGTCTCTAACTTGTCGTCCTGGAGGTTCTGGGTCACCAGGCCGTCGTCCTTGATGAGGTTCTTCCAGTCGTCGGTTTCGACCATCTTCGACAGATCGTCCTGGTACTTCTGCACGGCGTCTGCCGGCATGTCGGGCGCACCCATCACGGCACGGAACTGCACGGGCACCTTGGACGAATCGATGCCCTGCTCCTCGGTGGTGCTGACATCGGGGAAGGCATCCAGCCGCTGATTGCCAATGACTGCAATCACTTTGAGCTGTCCGGCCTTCACCTGCTCTGCGACGTCGGACGCGCTGCCCAGCATGATGTTTGCGTCGTCGCGCAGCAGGGCGGTGATCCGCGATCCGGTGTCCTCGAACGACAGGAACTTCCACTTCGCGCCGAGGCTGTCTTGCAACACGAGCCGGGTGAGCGCGTCGTTGGCGGTGCTGGAACCACCGGCTTGGACGAGGGTGTCCGGGGCCTTCTTCGCGGCGGCCACGAAGTCGGCGAACGTGTTGAATTGCGATTTGGCGTTCGTCGCCACGACCTGAGGTTCGGTGGCGACCAACGTGATTGGGGTCAGCCCAGCAAGGCTCACCTTCGCGTTCTCGACGGTCATCGGGGTCGCCAGCCACGTCGGCGTCACCTGTGCGATCAACCCCGCATTGCCCTTGTGGTCGAACATGTACGACATCGCGCCGATCGAGTCCCCGGCCGGGACATTGCGGACCGGCCAGTTGGTGTCGATGATCTTGTTCTCGTACATCACCTTGATCATCTGGCGGGTGAACACGTCGCTGCCGCCGCCGACGGCGTTGTGCGTGACCACCTCGACGGGACCGGACTTACCGCCACCGCCCGAGCTGCCGCATCCGGCGAGGGCGATCAGCCCCAGCACCGCAATGGCGACGGTGAGTAGTTGCCTGATTCGGAACATGTCCGCTTCCTTCCTTCGGAGGACTGGGTTCATGCGTCGATCTCCACGACCTGATCGCGGACCTTGCGACCGCGACCGAACGCCAACACCAGGAGCAGCGCGACCGCCAGGCCGATCAGCGTCGCCGAGATGGGCCGCTCCAGGTAGATGATCGGGCTGTTGTTCGACAGCAACAATGATTGCCGGATCGCATTTTCCGCGATCGGGCCTAGCACGAAGGCGAGAACCAAAGGGGCAGGCGGGATGTCGAGCTTGCGCATCACGTAGCCGAGGAGCCCAAAGACCACCAGCATGCCGACATCGAAGATCGAGAAGTTCACGCTGTAGACGCCGACGACCGAGATCAAAAGGATCGCCGGGTAGAGAACTTTATAAGGGGTGTTCAGCAGCTTCGCGAACAGCGGCACCATCGGCAGGTTCATCACCAGCAGGGCGATGTTGCCCAGGTACATGCTGGCGATGATCGGCCACACGACGTCGGCGTGCTCATGGAAGAGCAACGGTCCGGGGTTGAGACCATAGAGCACCAATGCACCGAGAAGTACTGCGCCCGTGCCAGATCCGGGAATGCCCATGGTCAGCAGCGGCACCATCGCGCCGCCGGTTTCCGAGTTGTTCGCCGCCTCCGGAGCCGCGACACCCTCGATCGAGCCCTTGCCGAACTCCTCCGGCGTCTTCGATGTCTTCTTGGCGATGATGTAGGAGACGAACGACGCGACGGTCGAGCCTGCACCAGGCAGGATGCCGATCAGGAAGCCCACAATGCCGCCCTGCAGCATGGCAGGCGTCGACTTCTTGATGTCCTGTCGAGACGGGAGCAGATCGCGAATCTTGTTGGGCACCTGGAAGAGTTGCTTCTCGGTCTTGTCTTCGATGTTGATCAGCACCTCGCCGACCGCGAAGATGCCGACGGACAGGGCGATGAACTCGATGCCGCCTGCGAGCTCGATCTGGTCGCCGGTGAACCGTTGTGCGCCGGAGAACAGGTCGGTGCCGATGGTGGACAGGAAGAGCCCGATGAACATCGCGATGAAGCCCTTGAGCATCGAATCGCCCGCCAGCATGATCACCAGCAGCAGCGCGAACACCATCAGCGCCGAGTACTCGGGCGGCCCGAAGTTGACCGCCACGTCAGCGGCCGCGGGCGCCAGGAACGTCAGGCCGATCACGCCAAGGGTGCCCGCGACGAACGACCCGATCGCCGCGATGCCTAGGGCTTTCCCCGCGCGGCCCTGTTTGGCCATCTCGTAGCCGTCGATACAAGTCACCACCGACGACGACTCGCCGGGGATGTTCAACAGGATCGACGTGGTCGATCCGCCGTACTTCGCGCCGTAGTAGATGCCGGCCATCATGATCAGACCGGTCGCGGGGGCGAAGCCGGTGGCGAGTGGCAACAGAATCGCGATCGTGGCGGGTGGCCCGAGGCCGGGCAGGATCCCGACGAGGGTGCCAAGCAGGCAGCCCACGAGCAGCCACAACAGATTCGTCGGCGTGATCGCCGATTGCAACCCGTGTAGCAGGCCCTCGACCGCGTTCACCGTTGGCGCCCAGTCTGATTCAGTACCACAGGGTTCCTCCCGGGAGTTGCACCTCGAGCAGGGTGTCGAACAGCAAGTACATGGCAGGCGGCAGCAACAGCAGCGCGATGATCAATGGGATGGATCGGATTCGCTCGATCACCACGATCACCAGCACGACCAGTACTTCACCGGCCGCCAGAAAGCCCAGCGGCTCGATCAGGAACGCGCAGACCAACAGGGCGAGCCACACCAGGAGCGCGCGGCCGATGCCCTGGGGAGACAGTGACAGCGTGGGCGCCTCACCGCGGCGCGCCTTCGGACCCCACAACCACACCGCCGACAGCGCGAGGCCGAGGGCGATGAGGCAGATGGTCAGCAGGACGGGAAGGTAGCCCGGGCCTGGCTCGTTGTTCGGACCGCGGAACTCCAGCTCGGTCCGGCTCTTGTACAGCAGCCACGCCCCGAGCGCAGCGATCACCAGGCCGAGGACGACGTGAACTCGTCGGGTCAGCCGGGCGTCCCGATTCTGGTCGCCGTCAGCCGGGCTCGGTTCGGCGGCGAGCTCTTCGGCGGCGTCCTCGTCGGGGGTGTCCTCGTCGGGGCGCCGAACGATCTCTTGCTCCATGCAGACCTCTTGGGGATGTCTTCAAGATGGAAACATCTTCTGCTGTGAGAAAACCTATGGCCCGGCCGCGGGTGTGTCAAGCGTCACTTTGCAGCGCACTGCTGTGTCGTCGCGTCGGCGAACACCAACCGGGGCAGACGGTACTATTCTTCTATGCAGAAGACGCGACCGGAGAGCGAAACCGGCCCCGCCTACCCGATCGCCTCGGTCAACAACGCGCTGCTCTTGCTGCTGCTGTTCCGTGAGCAGCCAAGGGTCCGGCTCACCGACGCGTGCAAGTACCTAGGAGTCGCGCACTCGACGGCGCACCGGCTGCTCGCGATGCTTGCCCACCACGGCTTCGTCCAGCAAGAACCGGTCACGCGCGCCTACATCGCGGGTCCCGCACTGGTCGAGGTGGGCCTGGCCGTCGTCGGCTCGCTGAATGTTCGCGAGCAAGCTCGGCCCGCGATGGAGGAGCTGGCCGCCGAGACCGGTGAGACGGTCCATCTCGGTGCGCTGGAGGGCAACAAGGTGCGCTACGTCGACGGCCTGGAGTCCGAACGCGCCCTGCGTGTGGTGGCACGGACGGGGACGTTGGCCCCTGCCCACTGCACCTCGCTCGGCAAGGCGCTGCTCGCCCAGATGACCGACGAGCAGGTGGCCAAGCTGTACCCGACGTCGGCCGAGCCGTTCGAGTCAAGCACGGCGCAGTCGATCACGACCCAAGCGAAGTTGCTGAAGGAATTGGGCAAGGCCAGACAGCGGGGCTATGCCGTCAACGCGGGCGAGACTGAGGAGGACGTGGGCTCGGTGGCCGTCGCATTCCGCGACTTCGCGGGGCGGCCCGCAGCGATCGCGGTGGCCGCGCCGACGAGTCGGCTTAGCGCGCAACGGATTTCGCGCATCGGCGAGCTGATGATCGAGACGATCTCCCGAACGCCGATGGCGCCGGGGGCCGCTCAAGCACCCTCGGATTGAGGGCCCCGGCGCGCGCTGGCGAGACCCGAGGCGGCGGTCACGAACATGACGGCAGCCAGCAGCGCGAAGGCGGCCTCGACTCCCCACACCTCTGATATGGCCCCCGCTGCGGCGAGGATGAACGCCTGCCCGACGCGGTTGGTCGCGACTCGCAGCCCGAGCGCTGAGCCCCGGCTGGTGTCGCCGACAAGGTTGACGACCCAGTCCATGGTGGTGGTCTGCGACAGGCCGAGCGCGAAGCCGAGCACCGACATCGCGACCATCATCGGCGCCAGGTTGCCGCTGACCGCGATTACGAGCAGACACGACGCCGCGACGACCGTCGCGACCACGGTGAGTCGCACGTTCGGGATCCGGCGGACGAAGAACGGGGTCGCGGCCCGCGCCAGGAGCGCACCGCTGGAGCTGATGCCCAGCAGGATGCCGACTTGTGACGACGTCAGACCGACGGCGACACCGAGCAACGGAACATAGACCAAGAGCAAGTCGATGCCGCTCTTCGCGGAGAAGCTGGTCATCAGCGCCGCAGGCATGCCCCGTCTGCGCAGCAGACCCCACACTCCTTCGGCCTTGCCCTCGCGCACCGTCGACTGCTGGATCCGGGTGCGCATCGCGATAGCGGTGGCCGGCAAACCGGCGACGAAAACCCATGCCGCGGCGAGCAAGGCCGAGGACGTGGCCGGGACGCTGGGCTGTTCCGTGTGGCCGATGATCACGCCGCCGAGGACCGGTCCGACGATCTGGCCGAGCGCCGAGACGGTGGTGAGCGTGCCGAACCTGCTGATGCGCGCAAGCGAGCTATCCGCCTGGGCCATGATGCTCTGCCCACCGATCGTCGCGGACGTATGTCCAATGCCGAGGGCGGTCGTGGCGAGCGCGATGGCCCAGATCTGCTCGGCGATGCACAAGGCGAAGGCCGCCGCGGCCCCGATGGCGAGGCCGAAGCCGAGCAGGATCGCGGGGTGGTGCCGCTCGGTCCACCGGCCGAAGCCCACCGCGAGCACGATCGGCGGAACGGCGAAGCATGCGGCCGTCACGCCGACCGTGGCGCCGTCAGCGCCGAGCGCAAGGAGCCGGTACGTCGACACCGGCCGGGCTAATGTGACCGCGACCTGAAGCAGGAAGATGCCGGCGACGGTGCCGACGAGCCACAGCGGCGGAAGCGAGCGGCGCTGGCCAGTCAGAACTTCCAGCCACGCTCCGGCGTGGCGACGTCGACCTCGACACCGTCGGGATCGCGGAACTTGAAGAACCGCGGCGGATCTGCTGCCTCGGCGCCGTACACCTCGATGCCCCGGTCCTTCAGCGCGCGGACCACGGCGCCGGTGTCTTCGATCGTCACGCCGATGTGGTTGGGCCCCATCGCGCCGTACGTCCACTCGGACCGTTCGATTTCTGGATTCGGCTGCAGCAGCGAGTAGTTCACCTCGCCATCGCTGAGATCGAGTGCCTTGCCGGGGTAGTGCCCGGGCGTTCGGGCGTCTCCCAGACGCTTGAAGCCCAGGACGTTCTCGTAGAACTCGGCGGTCCGCTCGAGGTCCTGGACCACGATTCCGAGGTGTCTGATGCGCACTGTTCTCTCCCTGTGCTGGTTGTCTTCCGTACTGAGGAAACTATTTCTGCAAATCAGACTGTAGGCGTGCAGGGTGGAATCAGTCAATGGACACGTCAGGTATCGGCGAGCTCGCGGGGCACCACGAACACGTCGACCAAGGCGCCGTTGCGCCACACCGTCATCTCGATGCGGCGGGCGATCGCGTCCTCGACCATCAGCTTCTGAATCGCGGTCGCGGTGACGATGTTGTGGCCGTCGACGCTGACCACGATGTCGCCGCGGCGAAGACCCGCCTCGGCCGCGGGGCTGCCCTTCACGACGCTGGCGATCTGCAGTCCGGTGGCGGTGCCGAGCTTGGTCGCCAGCGCCGGTGCGACGGGGATGCGCGCACCCGCGATGCCCAGCCAGGCCCGTCGCACCCGGCCCGTGCTCATCAGCGACCCGATGATCCTGTGCGTGGAGTCGTTGACCGGAACTGCAAGCCCCAGACCGACTCCCGCGACCGCCGTGCTGACGCCGACCATCCGGCCGCGTCCGTCGGCGAGCGCGCCGCCGCTGTTGCCGGGGTTGAGCGCAGCGTCGGTCTGGATCACCTCGTCGACCACCCGGCCCGCTTTCGTCGGCAATGACCTGCCGAGGCCGGACACGATGCCTGCGGTAACGCTGCCGGCCAGGCCGAGCGGATTGCCGACCGCCACCACGAGCTGGCCCACCTGCAGGTCCTCCGCGCGTCCCATCGCGACCGGCGCGGGCACGGCGTCGTGCGCCTTCAGCACGGCGAGGTCGGACAGCACGTCGCGACCGACCACGTCGACCTTCACGGTGGTGCCGTCGGTGAATGCCGCTTCCGCGCTGTTGGCCCCGGCGACGACGTGGGCACTGGTCAGCAGGAAGCCGTCGGGTGTGATGACGCTGGCGCTGCCGCTGCCGTCACCCCGTGACGTGCGCACCGCGAGGCTGGCGACGCTGGGCAGCACCGCGCGGGCGACGGTGGTGACGACGGTGGAGTATGCGTCGAGCGCCTTTTCGTCGTCGGGCAGGTCTTCGGCCATAACTAATTGAGCGCCCGCGTTGCGGGGGCTATGCCGTGGTTCGCGGTGGGCAGAACTCAGCCGCGCTCGAAAACGACCTCGCCTGCGACGACAGTTGCGTTGACCATCCGGGCATCGAGCTCTTCGATCACGTCTTCCGGTGACGCGGCCAAGACGCACAGGTCGCCGGGCTGGCCCTTGGTTATGGTGCGGGGTTCGGTCGGTCGGCCAGAGGTGCCAAAGAACATCGTCAAAGCCTCACGCGCCGAGACACTTTCGTCGGGGCCGAGGACGGCGCCTGTCGCGGTGGTTCTGCGGACGGCGGCGCGCATCGTCGCCCACGGATCGCCCTCGCCGAACGGCATGTCGGTGGACAGCGCGACCTTCACGCCTGCCTTCAGCAGTGAGGCCAGCCGCCACAACTCGTGGTGTTCGGCGGCGGGGACGTCGGTCAGGTATTGGTCGCCCCGCTCGGCGACGAAGTTGGGCTGGGTTACGACGGTGACGCCGAGGTTCTTGAGATCGGCGATGCTGCCATCGGGCACGACGGCCGCGTGTTCGATGCGGTCCTGCAGATGGGTGCCGGCCTCGCGCAGCGCCGACAGCGTCACGACCAGCTGGGCGGCGGTCACGCAATGCACCGCGACGGGGGCGTCCGCGGCGTGGCGTTCGGCGACCCAATCTTTGAGTTCGTCGAGGTCGAGGTCGCTGTCGTGCAGGATGCGCTTGCCCGGTGCCAGGCAGTGCACACGCTGGGCCAGCTCGCCGTGCCGGTGTGCCTGGAGCAGCTTAACGATGTCGCTGACTTCGAAGTCGGGCGTGGCATCGGTGACGCCGGTGACGCCGTATGCGCTCAGTCTCTGGCTGACCTCGTTGAGCCCGCTCTCGTTGCGCTGCAACGCATCTGACCAGTGGCGGTCGGCGCTACGCAGCCGCCCGTCGGTGTGATCGGTCAGCCCCACTCTGGCCAGCCCCGCCGAGTTCAGCGTCCACAGCACGCCGCTGCGGTGCTGCACGCGGACCGGTAGCGGCGGCGACACTTCGTCGAGCACATGGCGGTCCAGCGGTCCCGCGACCGCCTCGTGATAGCCGATGGCCCTGACCCAGCCGTCACTGCCGACGGGCGCTTCGGCCAGCGCGCGCTTCAGGTCCTCGCGGCCCCTTACCTCTGCGGGCCCGACGCGGGCCGACG
>Ga0209382_10007368_pt1 | contig 14024 bp, 14 predicted proteins | sample SoiMetdeltSBSDD5_FD_187599 | JGI IMG/M metagenome (GOLD analysis project Ga0209382, IMG submission 187599) | Bulk soil microbial communities from a Populus tree surrounding site in Tennessee, USA - Soil MetaG P. deltoides SBSDD5 (SPAdes) (version 2) | ecosystem: Environmental > Terrestrial >... | reverse complement strand
GAAGCGCGCTGGCCGAACGCGACGGCGTACCACGTGCTGGTGCGCGGGTCGGACGCCGGGACGATCCCCAAGCTGCGCGCCGCCCTCACAGCGGCGATCGGGGATGAGTTCGAGATCTACACGCAGCCCCTCGCCTCCGGTGAGATCGCCCTGCTCATCATCGTCGCCGCCCCGGCGGCCGCGCGGGTCGAGGGGCTCCTCGCACAGGCGCAGGTGGAGGAGATCCCCGTCCCCGCCGCGTACGGCGGTGGAACGTTGACCGCGGCGATCCCCGCGATGCTGGCGCGATTGGGGGAAATCCCCGGCGCATTGCAGGGAGCACGGAAGCGGCAGCAGGACCTCAGCCACGAGCACAGCGGCGAATTGGCGCGCGCACGCGCGGCGGTCCACGACCGGCTCGCCGAGCTCGAGGCACTGCCGCTCAGTGGCGTGACGCCGCGAGCGTTTGTGCTCGAGGGTTGGGTGCCCACCCGTTCGCGCGCGACCCTGGAAGCCCGCATGCGCACCGACTTCGGGGACGCCGTGGCCGTGAGCGCCGTCTCCACCGAGGAGTGGGCGTCGGACGAGGCCCCGGTGGTGCTGTCCAATCCTCGACTGTTCCGGCCGTTCGAGACCCTGACGAACGTGTTTCCGCTGCCGCGATACGGCACAATCGATCCGACGCCTTTCGTCGCCGTGTTCTTCCCGGCCTTCTTCGGACTCATGGTCGGCGATGTCGGATACGGAGTCGTGCTCGCCGGATTGGGGCTCCTCCTGCACCGGATGTCGAAGCACGGCACGCTGCTGCGCAACGTCTCAGAGATCATCGGTCCCTGCGCGCTGTTCTCGATCATCGCCGGGTTCCTGTTCGGCGAGATATTCGGCGACTTCGGCAGCCGTCAACTCGGTCTGCGCCCGATGCTGTTCGACCGTCACGAGGCGATGATGCCGTTTCTGCTGCTGGCGGTCGCGCTCGGCGCGGTCCACATCCTGCTCGGGCTGGGCTTGGGCGTCGCGAGCCTCGTTCGGCGCCACCCGCGCCAGGCACTGGGGCGCGGCTTGTCGGGCGTCATGATCATCCTGGTCATCCTGGCCCTGCTGGCGGCGGTGAAGGTCCTGCCGGCGGGGTTCTTTACGCCGGCGGCCATCGGCCTCCTGGTCGCCTTTCCTCTGCTAATCCTGTTGGAGGGCGTGGTTGCGCCCATCGAACTCTTGTCGACGCTCGGCAACATCCTGTCCTACGCCCGTATCATGGCGCTCGGTGTCGCATCCGTGATGCTGGCCGTCGTGGCCAACCGGATGGCCGGAGCGATCGGCAGCGTCGCAGTCGGAGTCCTGTTCGCGCTGCTGTTCCACCTGGTGAATTTCGCGATCGCGTTGTTCAGCCCCACGGTACATGCGCTGCGCCTGCATTACGTCGAGTTCTTCGGAAAATTCTACAGTCCCGGTGGCGTGCGATATCAACCGTTCGGGCGTTGGATCCCGGCGCGCCCGCGCGCCTAGAGAGAGGAGCAGACATGGAGGCCGTATACCTCGCCCTCGCAGCCGCGGCTGCGATCGCAATCCCCGCGCTCGCGACGGCGTGGGCACAATCACGCATCGGGCCGGCCGTCGCGGCGGCGTTGGCGGAAAAGCCGGAGCTCAGCACGACCGCGGTGCTCATGATCGCCATCCCGGAGACCGTGGTGATCCTCGGATTCGTGGTGGCGGCCGCCATTCTGTTCCGATGATCGACGCGCTGCTCGTCGGCCTGGAGCGCGCCGCCGAGGTGGAGATCGGCCGGGTGGCGGCCGAGGCGCGGACCCAAGCGGCGGCCCTGACGGCGCAAGCCGAGCAACGCATCGCGCGCCGGCGCCAGGTGGCCCTCGGCCTGCGGGAGGCGGAGGGTCGCGCCGCCATGGAACGCGCGCTCGCCGGCGCGCGCCGCGTCGCACGTGAACGCGCGCTCCTGGCACGAGCCAACCTGCTCGATCGGCTCTTCGCGGCGCTGCAGGCGACGCTTCCGGCGCTCTCCGCCACCCCAGAATATCGGGCGGCGCTCGCACGGGACGTGGCTCATAAGCTCGCTTTCGCCGGTGAGCAAAAGGCGGTGGTTCATTGCGCCCCGGCGCTCGCCCCCCACATGCGGCGCCTCGTAAGGACCAATGGCCGGCTGGCCATCAAGGCCGACCGGCGGATCGCCGCCGGCTTCAAGGTCGAGGCGGCGGACGGCGGGCTCGAGATCGACGGAACCCTCGAGGGCCGCGCCCTGCGCCTGCGTCCCCGGCTGGCCCTCGAGGCACTCGCGTTGCTGGGAGGTGCCAAGTGAGGGCGCGATGGGAAGACCTCGCGACACGGGCCCGCGGGCTCGCGACCCATCTGCTCGGCCGCGTCGAATTGGACGCGCTGGCGCGCACCCCGGATCTTGCCGCGTTGGGCGACGCGTTGCGCGCCCGGGGCTTCCTCCCGGGCGAAGGGCCGGCGACGCCGGAGACCCTGGAGTTGGCGGTGCGACGCATCGCCGCCACGCGCCTGGGCGTTCTGGCCGCTTGGGGCCGTGACCGCAATGCCCTGCTCGCGGTGATTTTCGAGGATGAGGATCGGCGCAGTCTGCGCGCGCTGCTCCGCGGCGCGGTGCGCGGAGCGGCGACGCACGAGCGATTGGCAGGGTTGATCCCGACGCCGGGACTGCCCGAGCGGGCACTGGCGGAGTTGGCCGGGCAGCCCACTCCCAACGCAGTCGCCGTTCTCCTCACAGCTTGGGGGAGCGCCTACGGTCCGGCCCTGCTGCCGGACGCGGCCGCCGCCCGACCCGACTTACTCAGGCTCGAATACCGCCTGAACGCCCTCTTCGCCTCCCGGGCGCTGCGCGGCGCCCGCGCCGCGAAGAGCCGCGGGCTGATCGAGTTCGTGCGGGAGACCATCGACTTGGAGAACGCCTGCACCGCGCTCGTGCTCGCCGGCGCCGAGCTCGACGCTCCGCCGCAGCAGGCGTTCGTGGACGGCGGACGGCGCCTGTCGTTGGCGGCCTTCAGCGATGCCGTGGCGGCGCCCGATGCGGGCGCTGCGGCGCGGCGCCTGGCAACAGCGTTCGCATCGGACCCCATCGCGGACGCGTTCGCGCGGGCTGCCGACGATCCGGCGGCGATCGAAGAGGCGTTGCTGCGTCAGCGAATCGCCGTCCTGGACGTCGCCGTCCGGCGAAACCCCGCGGGGCCGGCGTCGGTCCTCCACTATGTCCTGCGCCTGCGCGCCGAAGTGCTCGACCTGCGGCGCGTGATCTGGGGCGTCATGCTGCGCGCGCCGCGCGCCGACATTGCCGCGGCGCTGGTGTCTGTCTGATGCCGTACGGTGTTCGCGTCCTGTGCCGCCCGGAGATTGGGGCCGGATTCGCGCTCGCCGGCCTCGAGTCCGTGGACGCGGCGACCGCCGACCAGGGTCGAGAACGTCTCCAAGACCTGCTGACCAGGCCCGAGGTGGGCGTGGTCCTGATGGAAGAGGGTCTGTACGACGGCCTGCCGGAGGACATGCGCCGCCGGTTGGGCCGGCGCCCGCTGCCGATGGTGGTGCCGTTTCCTGAGCCCACGTGGGGCGAGCGGGCGGAGACCCCGGAGGGCTATATCGTGGAATTGCTGCGGCAGGTGATCGGATACCGTGTGAGGCTCAAGTGATGGCGCCGCGCATCATCCGCGTGAGCGGTGCCCTGGCCGAGGCCGCCCCGTTGCCCGGCGTCGCCCTTTACGAGCTCGTGCGGGTCGGGTCGCGGGGGCTCTTGGGCGAGGTGATCCGGGTCAACGGCGAGCGCGCCACGATCCAAGTGTACGAAGACACGACCGGCCTCCAGCTCGGGGAGCCCGTGGCGCCCACCGGGCAGTCGCTCACGATCCACCTCGGGCCCGGCTTGCTCGGCGCCGTGCTGGACGGCGTGGGAAGGCCGCTCGCGAGCCTGGCGGAGGTGGCGGGGGACTTCATCGCCCCCGGGATTGCGGCGGCCACTCTCGACGCCGGACGTCGTTGGGACTTCACGCCGCGCGCCCGACCCGGTGATCGGGTCTCGGGCGGCGATGTGCTGGGAACGGTGGAAGAGCGCCCGGGGGTCGTGCACCAGATCCTCGTTCCTCCGGGCGTAGCGGGAACGATCGCGCAGCTCGTCGGGGGCGCCTACAGCGTCGTGGAACCGATCGGCGCCCTCGGCGACGGCACACCGCTTCACCTCAGTCATCATTGGCCGGTGCGCCAACCGCGGCCCGCCGCGCGCCGGTTGCCGGCTGCCCGGCCGCTCGTCACGGGGCAACGCGTGTTCGACTTTCTCTTTCCGGTCGCCGAGGGCGGCAGCGTCGCCGTGCCTGGGGGTTTCGGGACCGGGAAGACCGTGATCGAGCAGTCGCTCGCGAAATTCGCCGAGGCCGACGTGATCGTGTACGTCGGCTGCGGCGAACGCGGCAACGAGATGGCCGAAGTGCTCGAGGAGTTTCCCCAACTGGTCGATCCGCGCACCGGCCGGTCGATCATGGACCGGACCGTCTTGGTGGTGAACACCTCGAACATGCCGGTGGCGGCGCGCGAGGCGTCGGTGTACGTCGGCCTCACCATCGCCGAGTACTATCGCGACATGGGCTACCGCGTCGCCGTCATGGCCGACAGCCTGTCGCGTTGGGCCGAAGCGCTGCGCGAAATCGGGGCGCGGCTGCAGGAGATGCCCGGCGAAGAGGGCTATCCGACCTATCTCGGCAACCGGCTCGGGAAGTTCTATGAACGCTCGGGGCGGGTGGCGGCACTTGGGGCGCCCGAGCGGACGGGGTCGGTCACCCTCATCAGCGCCGTCTCGCCTCCGGGGGGAGATTTCTCCGAGCCGGTGACGCAGGCGTCGCTGCGCGTCGTGGGCGCGCTGTGGGCGCTGGACCCCGCCCTCGCTCACCAGCGCCAATTCCCCGCCGTCGATTGGGAGACGAGCTACAGCCTGTACGCCGGCGTGACCGCGCCCGCCTTTGCGGAGCAAGCGGGGACCGATTGGGCGGAGCTGCGGCAACGCACGCTCGAGCTGATGCAACGCGACCGGGAGCTGCGCGAGATCGCGGGCCTCGTCGGCCCCGAAGCCTTGCAGGACCGCGACCGGCTCTTGCTCGAAGCGGCGCGCGTCGTCCGCGACGCCGTCCTGGCGCAGAGCGCGTTCGACCCCAACGACGCGTTTTCCACCGTCCACAAGACCTATCGACTCGCTGCGCTCGCGCAGGCGCTGTACGCCGCGGGGTTGGCGGCGCTGGACAAGGGGACGGCGATCGAGCGGCTGGACCTCGGCCCCGCGCGGCATGCGCTGGCGGCGGTGCGGCGCGCGCCCCCCGCGGAGTTCGAGGCGCGCGCCACCGAGGCGGCGGCCGAGATCGCGAGGATCGCCGCGTGAGCGCCGGCTTGCCCGTCGCGCGCCGCTACCACGGGGCGCAGGGCGCCACCGGGCCGCTGCTCTTTCTGCGGCACACCGTGGGCGCGGCCCTCGGCGAATGGGTCGAGATCACGGCGCCCGGGGCGCCGTCCCGCCGCGGCCAAGTGATCGACGCGGGCGACGAAATCACGGTCGTCCAGATCCTGGAAGACACGGTGGGGCTCTCCCCGGCCCGCGCCGAGGTGACGCTCACGGGCGAGGCGGCGTCGATCGTCGTGGGCCGGGAGCTGCTGGGCCGCGTACTGAACGGCATGGGTGCGCCCAGGGACGGCCTCCCGATGCCCGTGGGAGAGGCTATCCGCCCGATCTGGGGCGCGCCGCTCAACCCGGCGCGGCGCGCTCGCCCCCGCGACTTCATTGAGACCGGCGTGTCGGCCATCGACGGCATGAACACGCTGGTTCGCGGTCAGAAATTGCCTGTGTTTTCGGGGCCAGGCCTGCCGGCCCTCGAGCTGGCGGCGCACATCGTCGAAGGCGCGCGCGCGCCGCGCGGAGAGCCTTTCGCCGTCGTGTTCGTTGGGATCGGCATCACGGCCCGTGAGACCGACGCCTTCATGGCGCGCGTCGAGGCCAGTGGGGCGCGCGAGCGCAGCGTGCTGTACCTCAACGAGACGCGTGACCCCACGATCGAGCGCCTCCTCGCCCCGCGCGTCGCGTTGGCCGAAGCCGAGTATCTCGCGTTCGACGTCGGCATGCACGTTCTCGTCGTGATCGCCGACGTGACGCACTACTGCGAAGCGTTGCGCGAGATCGCCACCGCGCGCGAGGAGATCCCCGGACGCCGGGGCTATCCGGGCTACATGTACACCGACCTGGCCGGCATCTACGAGCGTGCCGGCGTCGTCAAGGGACGCGAAGGATCCGTCACGCAGATCCCGATCCTCACGATGCCCGACGACGACATCACACATCCGATTCCCGACCTCACCGGATACATCACGGAGGGGCAGATCGTGCTCAGCCGCGAGCTGCATCGCCGTGGTGTCTTCCCGCCGGTAGACGTGCTGCCGTCGCTCTCGCGCCTCATGAACGCCGGCATCGGCGCGGAGCGCACCGTCCCAGAACATCGGGAGTGGGCCGATCAGCTGTACGCCGTGTATACGCGCGGCAGGGACGCGCGCCAGATGGCCGCGATCGTTGGCGAGTCGGGCCTCGCGCCCGCCGACCGCCGGGCGATGACGTTCGCGGAGCGATTCGAGCAGGAGCTGGTCAAGCAGGGCGACATACGCCGCCCCCTCACGGAGACGATCGACATCGGATGGCGGCTGCTCGAGTCGCTGCCGCGAGAAGACCTCCTGCGCATTGCCGAGTCCACATGGAACGCACGCCATCCACGCGGATGAACCTGTTGCGGGCGGCGCGCCGCCTCGCACAGGTGACTCGCGGCACCGGGCTCCTGCGACGGAAGCGCGAGGCGCTCGTGGCCGAGCTGTTCCGTCTGGCGCGACCGGCCGCCGATGCTCGAGCAGAGATCGCGGGCGCCACGGCGCGCGCCTACCCGCCGCTGCTCGGGGCCCTCGCGCTGCACGGCCGGACGGGGTTGCGCGCGCTCTCCTGGCCGGGGCGCGACGTCGTGGTCGAGATCGAACCCGGATCCCTGTGGGGCATCATCATCTCGCGCATTACCGCGAGGCCCCCGTTGGTCCGGACCGTGGCCGCCCGCGGCGCCGCTCCCGGTCTCACCGGGCCGGCCGCCGGCCAGGCGACCGCCGAATTCGAGCGGCTCGCCGACCTGCTGCTCGACGCGGCACCGCGCGAGATGTTGATCCGGCGTCTCGGCGAGGCGCTGGCGCAAACCTCGCGCCAGGTCAACATGCTCGAGCGGCGGCTCGCTCCTGCCCTCCGCGCCGAGGTCACCGGGATGCGGCGCACGCTCGACGAACGGGAGCGCGAAGAGCGGCTCCGGCTCAAGCGGCTGAAATCCTCACGCACCCTTTAGGAAAGCTTCATGAGCGAGGGTCGATGCTGCACCAGCCCTCAAATCGAGTGTCCATACTGCACCCGTTGCGCGTAGCCCTCGTCGGCGCCCCGAACGTTGGGAAGAGCGCGCTCTTCAACCGGCTGACGGGGCGGTACGTCACGGTCTCCAATTACCCCGGGACCTCGATCGAGGTGGCCCGGGGGTCGGGCATGCTAGACGGCGCCGCAGTCGAGCTGCTCGACACCCCGGGGATGTACTCGCTCCTCCCTTCGACGGAGGAGGAAGCCGTCACTCGCCGCGTAATAATGGAGGGCGGCGCCGACGTCCTCGTGCACGTCGTGGACGCGAAGAACCTCCCGCGCATGCTGTCGCTCACACTTCAGCTCGCCGAGATCGGCCGTCCCCTCGTCGTCGCGCTCAATATGATGGACGAAGCGCGGCGACTGGGGATCCAGGTCGACGTGACCCGCCTCGCGGCGCGCCTTGGCGTCGCCGTGGTGCCGATCGTCGCCGTCTCAGGGGAGGGCGTCGATGCGCTCCGGGCAATGGTGGTCGCGGCCGCGCGCGGCCCCAGCACGGGGACGCCCGTGTACGGCAACGGCGTGGGCACGGCGCTCAAGTCACTGCGGGGGACGCTCGCCGGCGTGTATCCCGTCGATCCGGCGGCCGTGGCGGCCCTGCTCCTGCAAGGCGACGACGAAGCGAGAGCATGGGTGCGCGCGGCGGAGCCCGACGGGGGGCGCGGGGCCGTGGAAGCCGCCGAGCGGCTCGCCGCCCGGTTCGGTGCCCCGGCGCCCTATCGGGTCGCCGTCGAGCGTCAACGGGCGGCCGAAGAGATCGCGGACGGCGTCGTGAGCGCGCCCCGCACACGGGGGGCGCGGTGGGTCGAGTGGTTGGGGCGCGCCCTCGCCCGGCCGGCCACGGGAATCCCCGCGCTGCTCCTCGTGCTGTACCTAGGTCTCTACCTGTTCGTGGGCCGCCTGGGCGGCGGCACGCTGGTCGACTGGCTCGAAAGGACGGTCTTCGGGCGCGGACTCAACCCCTTTTTCGAGCGCCTGTTCGCCGGCATTCCCTCGGACGCGGTGCGATCGCTTTTCGTGGGCGAATACGGGATGCTGACGCTCGGCCTGCGCTACGCCGTGGCGATCATCCTGCCCATTGTGGGGGCGTTCTTCCTTTTCTTCTCCGTGCTCGAAGACTCCGGGTACTTCCCGCGGCTGGCGCTGCTCGTCGACCGCGTGTTCAAGAAACTCGGCCTCTCCGGCCGCGCGGTGATTCCGCTCGTGCTGGGTTTCGCGTGCGACACGATGGCGACGATGGTCACCCGCACCCTCGAGACGCGACGCGAGCGCGTGCTCGCCACACTGCTGTTGGCGCTCGCCATCCCCTGTTCGGCACAGCTCGGCGTGATCCTCGCGGTGTTCGCGGGGCAGCCCCTCGCGTTCGGCGTCTGGGTTCTGGCGCTCCTGGCCACCTTCGCCTTGGTCGGGGCGATCGGCGCGCGTATCCTGCCCGGCGCTCCCGCCTCCTTCTATATGGAGATGCCGCCGCTGCGGCGGCCGCGGCTCGGCAACGTGCTGATCAAGACGTACACCCGGATGCAGTGGTACTTCCTGGAGGTGCTGCCGCTGTTCCTGCTCGCCAGCGTGCTGATGTGGGCGGGACAGCGCACCGGCGTCTTCGCGGCGCTCGTCGCGGCGCTCCAGCCCGTGGTGAGCGCGCTCGGGCTGCCGGCCGAGACGGCCGGGGTGTTCCTGTTCGGCTTTTTCCGCCGGGACTACGGCGCCGCCGGGTTGTACGAGATGAGCCGGAGCGGTGCGCTCGATCAGATCCAGCTGGCGGTCGTGGGCGTGACGCTCACGTTGTTCGTGCCGTGCGTGGCCCAGTTCCTCATGATGATAAAGGAGCGGGGGACCAAGACCGCGGTGGGGATGCTGGCGTTCATCACGCCGTTTGCGTTCGGCGCCGGCTATCTCGTCAATCTTGTATTGCGGGCGCTGCGATGACCGCACGGCCGGTGGTGTGCGGGTACTGCGCGCGGGAGTTCCGTCAGGATTGGGGACAACCCGTGTGCCGCGCGTGCCCGCTCGCCGGCATGTGTCACATGGTGCGCTGCCCGCATTGCGGCTATGAGAACCCCACGCCTCCGGCGTGGCTCTCGCGACTCACCCATCTGGTCTCCGATGACGCCTCCTGAATGGGGTGTTGTGTGCCCCGGCGGGACGCCGGTGCCCACGGCCGAGCGATGCGCCGGTGTGGACTGCGACTCCGTCCGCTTGTCGGCATTGCGCGAGGGGGAGGCGGCCTGGGTCACCTGTCTCGAGGACCCGGGCGGCCCGGCGGCCCGCAAGCTCGCCGCCCTCGGCGTCTTGCCGGGCGTCGCCCTCGTCTTGGTGCAACGCTCGCCCGCGTTCGTGTTTCGCATCGGACACTCGGAGTTCGCCGTGGACGCCGAGCTGGCGGGCCACGTCCGTGTACGCCGGGACGGGTGATGCTTCCTTCATGCCGGCTTCATGGCGCGATGCGACCCGAATGGCGTAGTATTCAAACCAAACCGCGAGGAGAAGGTGTGAACCGCATCGGCACGTTGGTACTGATCGGCCTGCTGCCTGGCGCTCTCGCGGGCCAGCAACCCGGCATGATGGGCCAGGGCACGCCCCACATGATGCAGATGGAGCAAATGATGGCGCCCATGATGGGTGCCATGGCCTTCACGCCCGATCACCTGCTCGCGCGCAAAGACTCGCTAGGGTTGACTCCACAGCAAGTGACGCGGCTGACGGCGCTGCGCGATGCGGCGAAGACGGCGCACGATGCCGCCCACGCCGACGCCATGGCGCACATGAACGCGATCCCCCAGGCCTTCCAGCCGTCCGCCCCCGACACCGCGGCGGTGAAGCTGCACTTCCAGGGGGCGCACACAGCGATGGGGAAGGCGCACTGGGCGATGTTGATGGCCGCGGCGCAAGCCAAGGCCGTCCTGACGGACGAGCAGCGCAGCCGGGTAACGGCGTGGGCCGGTGGCATGCACATGCAGCACGGGGAGCGTCATTGAAACACGCGCTGCGGCGGCTGCTGGCGAGCATCATGCTCGTGGTGGTCGTGGCCTCTCTGGCCGCGCCACCCCACGCCATGGCCGCCGCCTGCGGCGAGGATGGCGGCGCCGGCCGTACGCCGGTCCTCGTCGCGGCCATGGATCACAGCGGCTGCCAACATCCGGGTGCGGGACCGTGTCTCGCGGCGATCGGGTGCTACAGCGAGACCGCCGCGCTGCGGCCGGTGGCGGCCGCGGTGTCGTCCCCGCTTGCCTTCCTGGCCACCGAGCCGGCAACCCCTCCGCACTGCGCGGACCTCTGCCGGAACGGTCCTCCGACCCCCCCTCCGAACTCGATCTGATCCTCGTCGCCTGAGGGCGACGTACGCGCACGCCCCGGCGAACGCCGGGGGTTTCTCTCACACGCGCTCGAACAGGATCGGATGGATGAAACACATATCGGTAATTCTCGCTGCCGCGGCGCTCCTGCAGTCCCCGCCGTTGCGGGCGCAAGGAGTAGCTCTCGACTCCCTCACTGTGGTCGAGGCTTTGCGCATCGCGCGAGAAACGAATCCCTTGCTCCGCGCCGCGCGCGCGTCCTCCACGGCAGCCGCTCAACGGATCGGTCCCGCGGGCGCGCTCCCGGATCCGCAGCTGCAATTCGCCCTCATGAACCGGATGGCCTCGGACTTCGGCTCGACGATGGACCCGATGACGATGAACCAGGTGCAACTCATGCAGATGCTTCCCTGGCCTGGCAAGCTGCGCAACGCCAAGCGCGCGGCGCGCCATACGGCCGCCGCGGCCGGCGCCGACGCCGACGAGCAAGAGCGCATGCTGGTGGCGCAGGTCCGCATGGCCTACTTCGCAGTGGCCTACGCCGACCGGGCGCTCGAGGTGATGCGCCGCACGCAGGGGCTGCTGCGTGATTTTCTCGAGGTCAGCACCACGATGTACTCCGTCGGCTCCGCTGTGCAGCAGGACGTGCTGCGCGCACAAGTGGAGGTGGCCCGAATGGGCGAAGCGATCACGCGGATGGGCCAAGAGCGGCTGGCCATGGCGGCCCGACTCGACGCCCTGCTCGGCCGGGCCGCTACCGAGCCTATCGCCTGGCTCGAGCTGCCAGAGCCGGACAGCGTGTCTCTCCCCGGCCTGGATTCGCTCGTCGCGTGGGGCACGACCGGGCGACCGGCGCTCGTGGCCGGTGCCGAGCGCGTGCTGGCCGCCGAAGCCGCGTTGTCCGCCGCACGCAGCGAGCTGTTTCCCGACGTCTCGCTCGGCGTGGCGTATCAGCAGCGCCCTCAGTTCCCCACGATGGTGAGCCTCATGGTGGGGATCAGCCTGCCGATCTTCGCCGGCGCTCGACAGCTCCCCATGCGTCGCGAGGCCGCCGCGATGCGCGACATGTCGGCGGCGGAGCTGCTGAACCTGCGCAATGAGACAATCGCGCGGATTGTCGAGATGCGCGCCCGCGCCGAGCAGGACAGGAACCTCGTCCGGCTGTACCGCGGCAGCATCCTGCCGCAGGCACGGGCTGCCGTGCAATCGGCGCTGTCGGGGTACCGCGTTGGGCGCGTGCCGTTCATGCAGCTGATCGACAACCAAATGACCGTCAATCGCTACGAGACCGAGACCTATCGCCTGCTCGCTGACTTTCAGCAGGCCGTCGGAGAGTTAGCGGCCCTCGTGGGCAGAGAGGTGCGGCCATGAAACGGGGACTGATAGGGCTCATGACGGCGAGCGTCCTCTTGGCGGCGGCCTGCCGCGGCAAGGCGAAAGCGGACGACATGGCCGGGATGGAGATGAGCGATTCGGCGCGGGCGGATTCAGTTCCCGTGGAGCGGGCCCCGGTTCACCTGAGCGCCGGGCAGGCGCACGCCATCGGCGTGACGTTCACGGTCGTGGAGCGTGGGCCGCTGGCGCGCATGGTGCGGACCGTGGGCCAGGTCGTCGCGGCGGAGCCAGGCCTTGCCGACATCACGTCGAAGATCGACGGGTTCGTTGAGCAGCTCTACGTGGACGCTACGGGCGTCGCGGTGCGCCGCGGCCAGCCGCTGCTGACGCTCTACAGCCCCATGCTCGTCGCGGCGCAGGAGGAGCTGCTCGCCGCGAAGCGACTGGACTCGGCGGCGCACTCCGGCGACACCGAGTCCCTGTTGGAAGCGTCCCGCAGGCGGCTGTCATACTGGGACATCTCGCGCGATCAGATCGAGCGGTTGGAGCGCACGGGTGAGGTCACGAAAACACTGACGCTCAACGCGCCGGTCAACGGCGTCGTCCTCGAGAAGATGGTTGTCACCGGGCAATCGGTGATGTCCGGGATGAAGCTGTTTCGAATCGCCGACTTGAGGACTGTGTGGATCGAGGGGGCGGTGTTCGAGCAGGACCTAGCGTTCATTCGGGTCGGCGTGCCGGTGCGGGCCGAGCTGGCGGCGTACCCAGGGCGGTTCGTCGATGGCCGCGTGAGCTTCGTGTGGCCGACGGTGGACGAGCAGAGCCGGACCGCCCGGATGCGCGTCGCCTTCGCGAACCCCGGCGGGCTGCTCAAGCCAGGTATGTACGCGACGCTGTTGGTTGAGGCGCGGATCGCGGGAGGCGACGTGTTGCAGGTGCCCGCGGAAGCGGTCGTGCAGACCGGCGTGCGGAATCTCGTTTTCGTCGTCACGCCGGACGGCGCTCTTACGCCGCGAGAGATCGTGCTCGGGCCGCGCGCCGGGGGGCGGTTTCAAGTGCTCAGCGGCCTCACGGGCGGCGAACGGATCGTGGCGTCGGCCAACTTCCTGGTGGACGCGGAGTCGCGGCTCACGACGGGCGCGGGGACGGCAATGCCGGGCATGGACATGGGAACGGAGAAGAAGCGGCCATGATCGCTAACGTCATCGCGTGGTCGCTCAAGAACCGGTTCCTCGTCGGCCTGGCGACGTGCGCGCTCGTGGTAGCCGGGATCTGGGCGATTACCACGACGCCGATCGACGCCCTGCCGGATCTGTCCGACGTGCAGGTCGTGATCCAGACCGAGTTCTCGGAGCAGGCCCCGCAGATCGTCGAGGACCAGGTCACCTATCCCATCGCTTCCGAGATGCTCAAGGTGCCCGGCTCGCGCGTCGTGCGCGGATACTCCTTCTTCGGCTTGTCCCTCGTGTACGTCCTGTTCGAGGACGGCACCGACCTGTACTGGGCACGCTCACGCGTGCTCGAGTACATGAATGGGTTGCGACAGCGCCTTCCCGCCGGCGTCGAGCCCACGCTCGGCCCCGACGCGACGGGCGTCGGCTGGGTGTTCGAGTACGTACTCGAGAGCGACTCGCTCAACCTCGCCCAGCTTCGGACGTTGCAGGATTGGTACGTCCGCTACCAGCTCACCGCGCTCCCCGGCGTCTCCGAGGTCGCGAGCCTGGGCGGCTACGTCAAGCAGTACCAGGTCGAGGTCGATCCCGAGAAGCTGCGCGCGTTCCGGACGCCGGTGATGCGGGTGGTGGAGGCGATCGGCCGGCACAATGCCGACGTCGGCGCCCGGGTCATCGAAATGGGTGGCCGGGAGTACATGATCCGCGGCCTCGGGTACCTGCGGTCGACCGCCGACATTGAGAACGTGGCGGTCGGTAGCACGATGTCCGGCACGCCCATCCGGGTGGGGGACGTCGCGACAGTCCAGGTGGGCCCCGCCCCCC
>Ga0209382_10007367_pt1 | contig 14026 bp, 10 predicted proteins | sample SoiMetdeltSBSDD5_FD_187599 | JGI IMG/M metagenome (GOLD analysis project Ga0209382, IMG submission 187599) | Bulk soil microbial communities from a Populus tree surrounding site in Tennessee, USA - Soil MetaG P. deltoides SBSDD5 (SPAdes) (version 2) | ecosystem: Environmental > Terrestrial >... | reverse complement strand
TTTTTCGGCGCCTCGGTCGTGCCGACTGCCGCGGGCGATGTACGCCTCGATGCCGATGATAGGCTTCACTCCCGCGTCGCGCATCTTGTGATAGAAAGAAAGCGCGCCATAGAGGTTTCCATGATCGGTTATCGCCACCGCAGGCATTTTCAATTCCGCGGCTCTTCTGGCCAGAGGCTCGATCTTTATTGCGCCGTCGAGCAGGCTGTGATCGGTGTGTAAATGCAGGTGAACAAATTGCTTATCCATTGGTAAATCGTATGTTTAATTTCTTACTTGACCGTTAAGCAATACCTTCATCTCCAAGCAATTGCTTATTCCCATTCAATCGTGCTGGGAGGTTTAGAGCTTATGTCATAAACAACGCGGTTGATCCCGCGGACTTCGCTGATTATTCTGCGGCTGATCGCTTCCAGAACCTCGAACGGGATACGCGCCCAATCGGCGGTCATCCCGTCCTGACTTTCGACCGCGCGGATGGCGACCACTTGCTCATAAGTCCGCATGTCTCCCATTACGCCCACAGTCTGAATCGGCAGAAGGACGGCGAACGCCTGCCAGAGTTTATGATAGAGGTTCGCCCGTTCGATCTCTTCGCGGACTATGTCATCGGCGTCTTGCAAGAGCTTGACCTTGTTTTGGTCGACCGGGCCCAGGATTCTGACGGCCAGTCCGGGGCCGGGGAATGGTTGGCGGTCGACGAGGCTGCCAGGCAGTCCCAACTCCCTTCCGACGGCGCGGACTTCGTCCTTGAAGAGTTCACGTAAAGGTTCAACCAATCGCAGCTTCATTTTTTCGGGCAGGCCGCCCACGTTGTGGTGACTCTTGATGACCGCCGAAGGCCCTTTGACCGACTGCGATTCGATCACGTCGGGATAGAGCGTCCCCTGAACCAGGAAATCGACTTTGCCCAGTTTCGCGGCCTCCTCCTGGAAGACCTCAATGAACTCGCGCCCTATGATTTTGCGTTTTCGCTCTGGGTCCGCGACGTTTTGTAAGGACGAAAGAAATCTCTCGCCGGCCGCGACGCCTTTGACGTTCAATCCGCCAAGATCGTCGAAGGCCCGAAGCGTCTTCTCGAACTCGTCTTTTCGCAGAAGCCCGTTGTCAACAAATATACATGTGAGCCTGTCTCCGATGGCGCGGGCGACCAGGGCGGCGGCGACCGATGAATCAACGCCTCCCGACAATCCGCAGACCGCCCTCCCGTCGCCGATCTGAGCTCTTATTCGATCGACCGTGGCGCTGATGAATGCCGCGGCGGACCAATCGCCGGCGCAGCCGCAAATGTTTTTCACGAAATTGCCGAGTATCTTTTTGCCGTCGGGCGTATGCGCGACCTCGGGATGAAATTGCACCCCGTATATTCCCCTTTCGACGTTCTCGACCGCGCCCAGCGCGTTATCGGTCTCGGCCGTCACCTGAAACCCGGGAGGGGCGACCGTCACTTGATCTCCGTGGCTCATCCAGACGGGAAAATCCTGCGGGAGATCGGTCAGCAGCCTCGAGTCTTGGCCGCCGAGCAGTCTGATCCGCGCCGCGCCGTATTCGCGGCGATTTGAAGGCTCGACCTTTCCGCCCAAGAAGTAGCTTATAAGCTGCAGGCCATAACAGATGCCGAGAACCGGAATCCCCAGATCAATGACCTGGGGGCTGCAATGCGGCGCCCCGTCTTCATAAACGGAGCTCGGCCCGCCGGAGAGTATTATCCCCTTCGGATCGAGTTCGCGTATTTTTTCTATTTCCGCGCTGAATGGATGGATTTCGCAGTAGACGCCCAGCTCACGAATCCGCCGCGCTATCAATTGAGTGTACTGCGCCCCGAAATCGAGTATCAAGACGGTCTCGAAAGGTTTGGCCACGAGATCGCTCCTTCGTGTGATCTTTTGAATTTGACGGAGTCTCCCGGTAAACGGCGAGTATACGTGAGCGGGAGGCGCCCCGACAATGGGGCGAATATGGCTGATGGAACAGATAGGACCGATGAGACGAATGGGACTGCGGACTTGGGGATTTCACTGCATGACCAAAATCACGATCCGTTATCAGATGCTGGTTTCTGACGCCGATTCTTCGGACCTTGATGACTGGGGGCGGAATCGGCCGAGCAAGCCCCATACTTTCAGCAACGGGCCATGAGAGACGTAGGCCAGGGCGATCACCAGCAGCACCCACTGTGAGTAAAACCATATCCCTGCGACGAGCAACGATAGGAGCGGCAGAATGATGAAAGGTTTATTGCTCTTCGACCCGACGTTTTTAAAGCTCGTGTATCTGACCCTGCTCACCATCAAGACGGCCAGAATCGCCATGCCTGCCAGCAACGCCCAACTATAAACCCTGAGTTGATCAGGGTCGTAGCTCGACAGAGGTTGAGGGACAAAATGAATGACCGCGGCGAGCAGTCCGGCGGCGGGAGGAATAGGCAAGCCCACAAAATATCGCTTGTCCAGTTTCGGCGTATTGCCCGGCACGGAGAATCGGGGCGCTCTGGCCATTACGTTGAATCTGGCCAATCTGAGCGCGCCGCAAATCAGAAAGAAAAACGAAATCCCCCATGCCAGCTTCCCCAGTCCGTGCGTCGAACCATACCCCCAAGTGTAGGCCATCACCGCCGGAGCGACCCCGAAGGTTATGACGTCAGCGATACTGTCCAACTCCACCCCGAATTCGCTGGTGGTTTTGGTCATCCGAGCGATCCTTCCGTCGAGGCCGTCGAGCAAAACAGCATACCCTATGGCGCGGGCGGCATTGTCGAATAGACGCGCCGCTTCGGCGTGGCTCGCTTGAAAGCCTTTTAGCGAATTTATCACCGCGTAAAACCCGCACAAAATGTTTCCGATCGTGAACAGGCTCGGAATGATATATATCCCGCGGCTTATCCCACGACGGGGCGGATTCTCTTCAACTCGTTCGATTTCGTTCATAATCGCGCTCTCTCTGACAATTTAAAAATCATTATAAACCGTTCCCCTTAACGAAAACGGGAACACCGGACGGTGTTCCCGTTTTCAATTTTGCGTGTAGCCTCGTGTGGAGATAGATCAGTGAGAAGTGACGCTTGTTTTATATTTTGTCGCAATTGCTTCCATTTGGTCTTTGAGGAGCAATTTTTTCTTTTTCAGGATCGTTTCTTCAATGAGTTCTTCTTCGTTCGGATAGGGGAGGGAAGAAAGTTCGCTCAGACGAGCCTCGTATCGTTTATGCTCAGTGGCCAATTCCCGATATTTATCATCATTGGCCAAGAGATAGTCCTTCAAAGCGCCTTCGCTAGCTAATATGCTCATTGGCTTGTCCTCCTAAGCAAACAAAGTTGCCTGTGTTGCAAAGTTGCCTGTGTTGTTGTTGATTGACCATTGTTGCTCAGCTTGTCTGGAATAGTAATACAACGTCGCCCCTGCTTTCAAGGAACATTTATGATTCTTTTAAAATTCGCGAGAGAGCAGCAAAGCGTCGTCCGGCGGATCCGCGTAATAGCGCCTTCTGAGGCCGACGGGCGTGAAGCCTTCCTTCACATAGAACGCGCGGGCCGTCGCATTGGCGGACCGGACCTCGAGCGTCGCCGCGCGCGCGCCGAGGCGCGAAGCCTGTGACAGCGCGGACTTTAACAGCGCTTCCCCGATTCCCCGCCTCCTCCATTGTTCGGCCACGGCCAGATTGTCTATCTGTAATTCATCGACAACCACTTCGCCGGAGAAGAGGCCAACGACGGGATTGAAGGGACTGATAGGACTTATGGGACTGGCGTCCGTTAGGGCGACCAGAAGAACCGACTTCGGGTTCGATAACAATTTTCGATAGCCTTCTAGTCCGCGTGAATTCAGGCCGCAGGATTCTTCCAACGCGACGACCGAAGGCAGAAGATCAGCCGTCATCGGCGCGACGCTGAAACCCGCCATGGGAGTTTCAATCTCAATCATTGGCTCGGTCATTGGCGCCGCTCCCACATGACCTCCGCGTCGGATTGTCTGATGTAGTGAGGCGCGGCTGGCGGGGTCTGACTCTTCTTCATCAGGAGGGCCGCTCTCTGCGCCAGAACTGAGGGGATATTCAGTCCCTGTTTTAAGAAGATCGTCTCTGTAGTTCCACCCACTCGCAGTTGATTGATGAGATCGGAGGTCTCTTCCTTATATATATATCCCACATCTCCGACTACGATCAGCGGGGATCGCCGCAAGTATTCCGTCATGGCGCGCAAGACAGATGCTGGCTTGCCGACCTTATCGCCGCTCGGTCTATCAACAATGTCCCCCGACGCCACGTCGCGAAATCCGCAATAGATCTCTCCCCTTCCGGCCTGAAGCATAACCAAATGCGCCCCGTCAAAGCCGGAAGCCAGCGCGTGAAGGTCGAGCGAATCAACGCCCAGACACGGCCTGTCAAGGCTGTCTGCCAAACCTTTAACGGCGGCCAAGCCGACCCTCAATCCGGTGAAGCTTCCGGGGCCGGTGGCTACGGCGAACGCGCCTACCTCCTCGACCTTCAGGTCCGCGAGCTGTAAGAGGATTGAGATTTGCGAAAAAAGGGTCTGTGAATGAGGACGGTCGTTCTTGATGGTCAGGGCCACAATGACGTTCTCCGAGTTGGAAACTGCCAAGCGCGCTTCGGGTGAGGAGGTGTCAATGGCCAGAATGATCGGCCCGGACCGATCCGCTTTAGAACCGCTGTTTGACATAATTTCGAGGCGGATTATATATTGGCGCGCCGTAGTCGAACAATTCAGACCAACCAGGGATTTTGCCTATGCCTTCGCCTGACAAACCACCGCAGTTGACTCCGATGCTGCGGCAATATCACGAGATAAAAAAGCAGTATCCCGGCACGCTTCTCTTCTTCCGGCTCGGCGATTTCTACGAGCTTTTCTTCGACGACGCGCTTATCGGGTCGCGGGAGATGGAGATCACGCTGACGGCCCGGCATAAGGAGCGGGGGAATCCTGTGCCGATGTGTGGAGTTCCCTATCACGCGGCCCAAGGCTATATAGCCAAACTCGTCAAGAAGGGCTATCGAGTCGCAATCTGCGAACAAACAGAAGATCCGAAGTCTGGCGCTAAGCTCATTCGGCGCGAAGTCATCAGAGTCATAACTCCAGGAACGGCCCTAGAAAACCAGTTGCTGGAAACCAAACAAAATTGCTACCTGGCATCGATCTGCGGATCGGGCGCGGGTATGGGATTGTCAGTCCTGGATGTCTCGACCGGCGAATTCCTCGTTACGCAATTTCAGGGCGGATCCGCATGGCAAAGACTTCAAGAACAACTTGAAGTCTTTGCGCCACGCGAAATCATTTTTCCAAACTCTCTTGCGTTGCTTATCAACCGTGGGACTGATAGGACTGGCGGGACTGATGGGGCAAAGACTGCGGCTATTCCGTTATCAGACTCGGGCTTGAAAGCCGCGTCGTTATCAGACTCAGAGTTTTCCTTTTCCTCTGAGTCGGCTTTAACTCCGCTTGATGATTGGATCTTCGGTCTCGATCATGCGGATTCACTGCTCAGGTCTCAGTTCGGCGTCACTTCGCTGGACGGGTTCGGGCTGACTGGTCGCGAATACGCCGTGTGCGCGGCGGGCGCGGCGATCCATTATGTCAACGAGACTCAAAAGGTCAGCGCCTCGCACCTCAGCGAAATAAGTTACTTCGAAACGAATGACCATCTCGTCCTCGACGCGCCGACCGTCAACAACTTGGAGTTGTTGGTCTCTCAGGACGGGAAAGCTGCGCATTCCCTCTTCGGCGTGCTCGACGAAACGATGACGGGAATGGGCGCGCGTTTACTGAGGCAATGGGTGCTGAGACCGTCGGTCAGGATCGGCGAGATCGAAACCCGGCTGGACTCGGTCGAAGAGTTGAAAACCTCGGCCATTAAGCGCGACAGGTTACGACAGAAGCTGGAGCCGATGGCGGATCTGGAAAGGCTCGCCGGCAAGATCACGCTGGGCAGGGCCAACGCGCGCGACCTGACGGCGCTGCGACAGTCGATTGAAGTCATCCCTTCCCTGCGCCAGCATCTTGCCGATTCCCACGCCTCGCTGCTTCAGACGCTCGCCGAAAATCTGGATGAGTTGGAAGACGTCCGCTCGCTCATCTCCGGCGCCATCGCCGATGACCCTCCGGCGTCGACAGGCGAACCGGGCATGATACGCGACGGGTTCAACGCCGAGCTTGACGAGTTGCGCAGCCTGGCGCGCAGCGGCAAGAGTTACATCACCGCCATCGAGGCCCGTGAGCGCGGGCGCACGGGCATCTCTTCGCTCAAGGTCAAATTCAACAACGTCTTCGGATATTTCATCGAGATCAGCAACGCCAACAAAGATCGCGTCCCGGCCGATTACGAACGCAAACAGACTCTTGTCAATTCGGAGCGGTACACGACCCCCGAACTCAAGGAATACGAGACGAAGGTGCTCGGCGCGGAAGAGCGGATTCTGGAACTCGAAGCCCAGATCTTCGTCGAACTTCGCAACCAGATCGCCCAGGAGATCCGGCGAATCCAAGGGGTGGCGCGCGCCGTCGCGATACTCGACGCCGTCGCGTCGCTGGCCGAAGTCGCGGCCAAGCGAAATTACGTTCGGCCAGGACTACACGAAGGCGATGAGATCGAAATCCGCGCGGGCCGCCACCCAGTGATCGAGACGCTTGGCGAACGCTTCGTGCCGAATGACGTGTACCTCAACAACAGCACAGACCGCCTGTTGATTGTCACCGGCCCGAACATGGGCGGGAAAAGCGTGTGGCTAAAACAAACGGCTTCCATTGTGATACTCGCTCAAATGGGAAGTTTCGTGCCGGCGAATTCGGCGAAGATCGCCATGGTCGATCGCATCTTCACGCGGGTCGGCGCCTCGGACAATCTGGCCCGGGGGCGCTCGACTTTCATGGTTGAGATGACCGAGACCTCGAACATACTCAACACGGCGACGCCTCGGAGTCTGGTACTGCTTGACGAGGTCGGCCGGGGCACGGCGACTTTTGACGGACTGTCGCTGGCCTGGGCGATCGCCGAATATCTTCATGACAACGCGCGCCACAGCGCCAAGACCATCTTCGCCACTCACTATCACGAGATGACAGAGTTGGCGAAGATGCGGCCCGGCGTTCAGAACTACCAGATGGCGGTTTCGGAATCGAAGGGAGAGATTATTTTCTTGCGCAAGGTCGTTCCGGGCAGCGCCAGCAAAAGTTACGGCATTGAGGTCGCGCGACTGGCAGGTCTGCCGCGAAGCGTGGTAGAACGCGCGAGAGAGATTCTGACAAATCTGGAACAGAACGAACTGGACGTGACCGGCAAGCCGAAATTCGCGCGACACCTGAAGAAGCCGAGCAGTCGAGTCGATCAACTCTCATTGCTCGATGCGCTGAGCGAAGCCGGGGATGATGGATCGCCACAGAGCCACGGAGACACAGAGCGTTAGGGAGAGACGGAGAGACGGAGAGACAGAGTTCTACTTTCTCTCTCCGTCCCTCTGTCTCTCTCTTCCTTATCTCTGTGACTCCGTGGCTCTGTGGCGATTTATTGGGATCCTGGCAGGGTGGGTAAAAAATAAAAGGCGCTACAGTCGTGGGATTGTCTGTAGCGCCTGTATATTATGGCGGTTATCTTCCTCACCCTGACAACCGCCTGACACCGTCGTGGAGTTGACCACGTGGTATCTCGTTGCCCCACATATGCTTTTGCAATCAGGGCGCCAGAAAACCTGATCAGCGATAAATCGCAAAAACTCAATAAAATCAATTACTACGGCGTTTCCCCTCCTCATCGCAATTAGACTTAATTTCATCATTTGGGAAATTCTTACATCATCGAGTGGGAAATATTTGCATTAGCCCGCTTGGTAATCGTACATTGATGATGTCAACAAGCTTAATAAGATTGACGATTCCAGAGGTTCACATTGAGCAGACCATTAATATTCATCAGCTACAGCCACAGGGATGAAGATTGGAAAGACCGTATTCTCCTCCACCTCGGCGTCGCGCAAAAACAGGAACGGTTCGATCTATGGGATGATCGCCGAATCAAGGGCGGCGAGGATTGGTTCGAAGCCACCACTAACACCATTGACGCGGGATGCGTTAACATTCTGCTGGTCTCCGCTAATTCCCTCACTTCCAACTTCATCTTGTATGAACAGATCGGAGACAGATACAGCATCGCGCGAGGCAAAGCATATTACGGCTCGATGTTGATGGACTCGGGCGACTCGGAGCGGCGTGAAACTGCTTGGGGAGGCTCGTGAAGAATGGGCCGCAATCAAATATGAGAGCGGCGTTCAATGGATTGATGAATTGCTGGCCGAGAAGGAGAAGAGCGAAGATGACGAATAGGTTTACTTCCCTATCACCTGCTTGCTCACACGCGCGGTACCGTGCGTGGCGGTGTCTCAACTATCAATTTTCACCCGCTTGCTTACGCGCGCGGTACCGAAGCATGCGGCGCCTTAGCTTTTTGATCATTGCGGCGCTATGCCTCAACTGCCTGCCGTTGTCAGAGCAGGCTACCGCTTCGTTATCAGACGCAGATTCGCGTTATCCGCAGTTTGCACAGCCCCATGATTCGTTATCAGACCCAGTTCACAACACTTCACTTAATCTCCGGCAATCAAAGGCCAGTCAAAATCCGTCTGGGCAGGATCAACCGATTCGCGTCAAGACCGAATTGATCGATCTGCGAGCTGTGATAACAGACAAACGAGGGCAACCGATCACGGATTTGAAGAAAGAAGATTTTGAATTAACGGAGAACGGCAAGCCGCAAGAGGTCAGCTTCTTTTCCGTCGTCAAAATTCCGGGCCGGGGTGAGGGCCGACAGCCTGAAAACTCTCCGTCGAATGTGACGCCTGGTGTTCCGGCGGGAACAACACGTCCGGCTGAAATGATTGGGCGCACGGTCCTGCTCTACGTTGACACTTTGCACCTTTCGACGCAGAGCTTGCTCTCGGTGAAGCAATCGCTGCGCAAATTCATTGACGAGCGGTTAACCGATCAGGACCTGACGGCGATCGTAACCAGCGCCGGGTCGCTCGGTGTTGTCGAGCAGTTCACGCGCGACCGCCGCGTGTTGCGTTACGCCGTTGACCGGCTCGGCTCTCGACCCAATGCCCGCGACTCGCTCCTCACGCCGTACATCGCCGGGATGGTTGATCGCGGCGACCGCGAGGCGCTGCAAGTCGCCAGGGCGATCTACATCGCCGAAGAGCACGTGCCTCCTAACGATCCGAGCATCACGCAAATGGTTCAGATGAAGTCCAGGCAAGTTCTCGCCGAAGCCACTTACATGCGGCGCGCCACGTTAATCACACTGAGAGAGGTGGTGCAGAGGTTGAACGATCTGCCGGGGCAGCGGTTGCTCGTGATGGTTTCGGACGGATTCACTCTCTTCGACGCCGGCGGAGGCCAGGACACAAACGATCTTCAATCAGTCACCAGCCGCGCCGTGCAATCAGGCGTGGTCATATATTCGATTGACGCGAAGGGGCTGCAACCGTCCGCGCTTTTCGACGCCTCCCTCGGTAATATCCCGAACGATCCTCGGATTTCGAGCTATGTGTCGGCGGGCGAGCGCGACCTGGAGAACGGGCTGAACGCGCTGGCGAAAGACACGGGCGGCGAAGCGTTCTTCAACACCAACGATACGGCGGGGGCGATGGGCCGGGCTCTTGACGACAATCAGGTCTATTACACTCTGGGCTATTACCCGGCGATCGTTGAGTCCGACAAGAAGTTTCGCAAGATCGTGATCAAGATCAAAAACCATCCTGATTATAAGGTGCGAGCTCAGCGAGGTTATCTGCCCGCCGAACTGGCTAAGAAGGCCAAAGAGGAAGAAGCGAAGACGCCGCAGCAGCGATTCGTCAATGCGATATTGGCGCCGCTGCCGCTGACGGAAATCGGCGTGACAGCCATACCGAGTTTCGTCGAGATTCCGGAAGACACCGCCCAGGTCTCGCTGCAAATCCATATTGACGGCAAGACGCTCACTTACCGCGAAGAGAACGGGCGGTATCGTTTCGAGGCCGAAATTCTGACGATGATCTACAATTCGGACGGCAAGCGAGTCGATCTGAAATCGGAGACCATCAACGGCAATCTGACTCCGGCGCGGATGGAGGTGGCCAAACAGACCGAGTTTGAGTACAACAGGCGAGTGCAACTTAAGCCGGGTCTCTATCAGATTCGCGTTGGCGTGACCGAACCGGCGAATGAGCGCACGGGGACAGCCGCGGCGTGGATAGAGACTCCTGATCTGTCGAAGAAGAACAAGCTGGCGCTCAGCAGCCTGTTGCTGAGCGACGCCCAGCAAGTGGGAATTCAAGAACCCGCTTCAAATAACGCGCAGGCCGCCGCGCCTCAGTTTTCGAAAATGGTTCAAGGGGTCAGGTATTACAAGGCCGATCAGCCGGTCGTGTATTTCTTCAGGTTATACAACGCGGTGAACGACAAGGCCGAGGCCGACCTCATGATTGAGATCGAAATCTTGCAGGACGAGAAGACGATCCTCACGATACCGTGGCAGCCGGTCACTACACGGCAGCTTGGAAAGGACGCGAAAGGCTTGGTGGTTGGCGGACAGTTCGCGATGCGGAACATTCAGCCGGGCATTTACGATCTGCGCGTGTCCGTCAAAGACCACAAGATGAAACGGCCTGTTCAACGCAGCGTCGCATTCGGCATCGAGCCTTGAAAAATATAAGAGGCGCTTACAGCCGTGTGATAACTACAAGCGCCTGGATTTTGGCGCCGCCTTCGGCGCCATGGCGCCCGCCCGCGCTGCGCTGGCACGAGGTTCAATCACTTTACTTTCATCACCACGAATGTCATGTCGTCGTCCTGCGGCCTTTCTTCGGCCCATTTTTCTGCGATCTTCACGAAAACCTCTATGATCTCTTGGGGAGTCAAGATGGCGACCTCCAATAGAACGCTCTTTGCGCTTCCGTAACCGAGCATCTCGTTCTTGCCGTTGAAGCGTTCGGGGTAACCATCGCTCATCAAAACCACGACGTCGCCCGGGGCCAGGCTCAAACTGCATTCGCGATATGAATAGTCCGTCAGACTTCCAAGTGGAACCCCTCGGAGCGAAATCTCTTCGACGACTCTTCGCTCTGCGCGGTAGATCAGGGCCGGCGGCATCCCGGCTGAACCGAGCGTCATTTGATAACCGTTCACCTTCGCAATTGTCATAGCCATAAAGAGCGACCGCAGGTTCATCCGTTTCAGGGCGCGCGATGATTGCTGAAAGATGACCGGGATTTCCGATTCCTGCGCCAGGTGATTGAACAGACTCTTGGTCGCTGTGACGAGGGTTCCGGCTTTCAACCCGTGCCCTGTCGCGTCACCGACGGCGACGGTCAACACGCCGTCATCCGACAGATGGAAATCGTAATAGTCGCCGCCGACCTCGGTGGCGGGCTTCATACACGCCGCAATCTCCAGGAGCGGCGATTGAGGGAGGGCCTGTGGCAACATCGAGAGCTGCAACTGGCGCGCCTCCTCAAGCTCTTTCGCTCGAATCTCGTTTTCGGCTTCCAGTTCTTGACGGAGGCTAGCTTCGGCGATCATTCGCTCGACCAGCCGCGCATTCTCAATGGCCAGCGCCGCCGGCCCCGCGACGCTCATCAACAACTGTTCGTCCTCCCCCGAATAGGGCAAGTCGCCTAGACGTGGGGCGAGTGAAACAATGCCAAGCGCCTCTCCCTTTGAGGAGAGTGGAAAGAGCAAGGCTGATTTTATTTCAACTAGCGCTGTCAACTCGGGGGTTATAGGGTTGATGGGATTTATGGGACTTGTGGGATTTGTGTGACTTATAGGGCTTATAGGACTTGCAGGACTTCTAGGACTTCTAGGACTTATGGGATGACCCGTTTGCTTAGCAGCCAGAGATGTTCCGTTATCAGACGCTTGTCGGGCCACAGAAATATATTGCTCGATATCCAGGAGCTTCCCGTTATCAGACAGTTGTTTCACGATTTCGCCATGGCATGGCAATCGTGGTCTGCGCAGGTGATTGATCACACGGCCATCGGCCTCGACGTAATCGCACGAATAAGCGCTGAGGTAATCGCCTGTGGCTTCGTCACGTAGAAAGATCGTCACATTTGCGGTTTGCAAAGCCGCTTGAATTTTAGTGGCGACCGTCTCGAGGAGATGATTCAAGTCGGTCGTCGTGCCCAGTGATTCGGTCAAATCGGCGATGATCTGGCGCGTATCATAGGCCTGGCGGAAGAATTGACGGTCTATCATTGGCGCGAGGTATCGTCGGTGCCAACTCCGGAAGAGGTTGTAGGCGATGACGCCGACGACGGCCGAAACCATGCCGTTGACGATCGGAGACGGCTGCAAGCGGTTGAAGATGGTCGAGAGCAACACTGTGAGAATCAGCCCGACGATCAGGACGCCCAAAATGATCGAGCCGCGCGAGACGAGCACGTAGCGCGCGCCACGGCGAATGATCAGGCTGATGGGGATCACTTGATGTCGAACTATCGCGTAAGTGAACGAGAGCGGGATCAGGGGCAACGTGAACAGAAGGCAATTATCAAACCACCTCCATAACGTCGGGAAAGCGTTGCTGAGTCCAACCAAATAGCCGAACGGCATCAAGAATACGTTGAGGAATCCCGCGCCGCTCCCGACCATCACCACGCGCAACTTGCGCCGCGAAGCCGCGCCCGCGGCACGGTAATTGACGGCCATCGCGATGAGGGCGGCCAGCAGGTAAGCCGCCGCCAGGCCGATTATGAAATTCACCGTGGAGCTCATAAATGATTCGCGCCATCCCGGGGCCAATTGAAACGTCGTAAGAATATCCACCACTATGTCGCGCGGCGCCATGAAGAGCAGATATGGCATATAGATCAACCACTCCAACTTCGGAAAGCGCCTCAGCAACGGCGAGCGTTCAGGGAAGATGAGGAAGAAGCGCAGGACTGCCGGGAAAAAGACGGTCGCGAGCGTCTGTGTCAGCGATGCGGCCAGGTATATCCACCTGGGCAGTTGGAGAGATCCGATGGCGAAAGTTAACAGCGCAACCGGCGTGGTCAATATCAGCGCGAGCAGCCACGCCTGTTCGTCTCCCGGTCTGAGCAGGAAGACAGTCACGCCCGTAATGATGAATAGAAGGAAGGTGAGCATGTAAAAGAAGTAGAGGGCGCCTGAGCTGGGACCTCCAAAGGAGATGCGGGTCGTTTGCAATGGCAGTTCCAGCGATTGGCCGTCGCGGCTCACAGTCAGTTTATACCCCGTGCCTGGAGGAACCCGCCAATAATCCGGCGTGACCAGCGGCGTCGCGTCGCGTAGTTCGGACCAGAAAGCGACGACCACATCACCTTTCCGAAGGACGCCGGTCGCGGGCGAATTCGGTATGACGTCCGCGATGACGACGCGGCCGTCGCGCCACTCGGCGTTCCAACCGCGGAGGCTATATTCCTGCAGAGCGACCCGCGTATAGACGCGCAGGCCCAGGTAGAAGAACATCAACGAAAAGAACGGTATTCCAATAATAAGGCGCAATCGCAAACTCATAATTTGACCTTCACCGCGACAAATGTAATGTCGTCATCCTGCGGACGCCCTTCGGCCCAGGCTTCCCCCGCGTCGACCAGTCTCTCGATAATCTCACGCGGCGCAAGCGCTGCGGCTCGGGCGAGCGTTTCCATCGTCCTCGAATAATCGAACATCTCTCCCGTACGGTTGAATCGTTCTGGCAGTCCGTCGCTCATCAAGACTATCACGTCACCGCGGCCGAGCGTGAGTTCGCGTTCGCGATAGGTGTATCCCGTGACGCTCCCCAGCGGCATGGCTTTGATCATCACCTCTTCCACCCTCCCCGTTTCCGCGCGGTAGATCAACACTGGAGGCATCCCCGCAGACGAGATTTTCATACTGCGCCCGTTGAGCTTGACCATCGTCAATCCCATAAACAGCGACCGGAGGTTCATCTCCTTCAACACCCGCGACGACCGGTTGAAGACCGGTACGATCTCCGGCTCGGCGGCGAAGGACCGGAAGAGGCTCTTCATCGCGGTGACG
>Ga0209382_10007366_pt1 | contig 14027 bp, 11 predicted proteins | sample SoiMetdeltSBSDD5_FD_187599 | JGI IMG/M metagenome (GOLD analysis project Ga0209382, IMG submission 187599) | Bulk soil microbial communities from a Populus tree surrounding site in Tennessee, USA - Soil MetaG P. deltoides SBSDD5 (SPAdes) (version 2) | ecosystem: Environmental > Terrestrial >... | reverse complement strand
CTTCCGCGGATCGGTCAGGGCGTTGAGGTAGCCCTTGTACTTGTCGAGATCGCGGATCGTTGCCTCGTCGCCGATGGCGGCTACGATGATGTCGCGGCCCTCTTCGGTCTTGCCGATGCGCCAGACCTTTATCCTGTCTGACGCCGCATCGAGGGCATCAAAGTACCGGTACATGTCCTTCGCGTACGTGAGCTCACCCGGCGTACCCACGATGCGACCGAGGAATTTGAGCGGCGTCGGCACGGTGCTGGATGCAGGCAGATGGTCGACGAGCTCCGTCGTGATGCGCGGGTCCTGGAGGTACTCCTTGATCTTCTTGGTGTACTCCTCGTCGTTCGGCTGCGAAGCGGGCCTCGCTGCGCTCGCGGGACTCTGCGCACGAACTGCGGTTTGCGGGGCGATTGCCCAAAGAGCGGCCATCGCAATGGGCCAGGCGACCCGTACGATGGGTCGCGTCCGAAGCGACATGTCGTTCCTCCTGAGAATGGTCTAACGGCCCGATAGTTGGGCCGGGGAAGCTCATTCTCTTACGCACGACACCGCGAAGACGCTAGACACACATGGACGGGCCCGTCGATCGACCTGTCGACGTGCCTGCAGTCTGCAAGTCGCCGCTGGTGCGATCACCCGGCGATTGTCGCGCCCGCCGTCGATCCATAGCATTCGCGGCTGGCCTTCGACCGCACACCCTTCATTGATGACTATGCCCGGTTTGAACCTGGCGTTCTGGCGCAAATGGCACCGCTGGATCGGTTTCCCCGCTGCCCTCTTTCTTCTCTGGGCTGCGGCGACCGGCGTGCTGGTCGCGTTCACCGAGTTCTTCGGCGAAGAGGAGGCACTGCGAGAAGCGACACGCGATATGATCAGCCCTGTCACGGTGTCATCGGCACAGACGGAGTGGACAGAGCCGATCGCGCGTGCGTTCGCGGCCGCGGCCACGCGAGCGAACGGCGCGCCGGTGGACAAGCTGGAGGTACAGTTCAAGGGCCCGCGCCCAACCGTCACGGTCTTCACCGGCAAGCCGAAAGGCGGTGAAGACCGGAAGCTCGTGTTCGATGCCCGAACGGGCCTGCTGCTGTCGGAGGAGGCTTACGCAGACAAGCCGTTCCTCTATCGCCTCCACAGCGGCGAGGCGTTCGGAGATGGCGGGCTGGTGGTCGCGATGATGTGGGGCCTAACGCTGCTCGTGCTGACGATCACGGGGCTGATCATCTACCTCAAGCTCTGGCGGCCCGGGCAGACTGGCATGAAGAAAGTGTTCTGGTGACGGATTCGGACTACCTGAAACCGGCGCCTCCCTTCCGATCATCAGGCACGAACTTGTCCCTCGCCGGCATCTTCACAGCCGCCAGCGTCGCACTATCCAGCACCGCGTTCCGGTCGATGATCTCGTTCTGCGCCAGGAGGTACGCGACGACGGCATAGGTCTCATCATTTGTCAACGTGCCCGGCGCGGTGACCGGCATCGCTCGGCGCACGTAGTCGAACACCGTCGTTGCGTACGGCCAGTAGTTGCCCACGGTCTTCACCAGCTTCGGATCCTGGCCGAACGGAAACCCGTCACGGGGATCGCGGCCAACGAGCTTCGGCGCCGCGGCATAGCCCGCCGGCGGAGCGCCAACCTGCCCTTCTCCGGCCGGCCCATGACACGCCGCGCATTTGGCCGCGAATACCGCCGCCCCCTGTGTCGGCGTGCCTTTGCCCGGCGGCAGCCCATGGCCGTCCGGCGTCACGTCGCGGTCTACCGCGGCGATCTCCGCAGCGGTTGCGGGACGCCCAAGACCGAATCGTTCGGGAGGCGCAGGCGCTGCGTGGACATCCGGAGGCAGCCGTCCACCGCCTAACGTGCGCTGCGTGCGTGCGGCGCGATCGGCGAGCGGACCACGGTCGCATGCACCAAGCAGCGCAACCGCCAGCGCGGTCGTCATGCGCCATACGCTCGACGGGCTCATGCGTCCACCCGGAAGAACACTTGTCCGTCCGGCTCGACCGCCCAGCTGCGTATGTAGCTATAATGGTAGTCCGTCCCGGCGCCGCGTTTCGAACGAAACTCGGCGAAGGTGGGCTGTATCGCGCCGGTCTCGTCCACTGCGCGACTCATCAGCACTGTCGGCTTGCCGTCCCACTGCCACGACAGGCGGAAGCGCGTGTGGGCCAGCGGCATCACCGGGTCCTGAAGCTCTGCCACCAGCCAGCTCGCTCCGCCGTCCGCGCTGACGTCGACCCGCGCGATCCTGCCGCGCCCGCTCCACGCGAGGCCGGTGATCTGCGTCCAGACGTTAGGCGTGACGCGCCCTGGATACGCTGGCGCCGTGATGATCGACTTCACGTCCATCACGAGGCTGAACTGTCGTGCCGTCCCGTTCGCGAGCGGGTCCGTGTATTTCGACGTCTCGTCGCGGAACATCCCCGGCCCATCCGCCAGCTCGATCCGCCGGATCCATTTGATGTTCGCGTTGCCCTCGTAGCCCGGAAGCAGTAGCCGCGCTGGATAGCCGTTCGCTGGCCGCAGCGCCTCGCCGTTGAAGGCGTACGCGATCATGGCGTCGTCGAGCGCCTTCTCGAGTGGCACGCTGCGCGCCAATCGCGACGCATCGCCCCCTTCCACACGCAGCCACGACGCGCCGCGTCGCACTCCGACCTCGTGAAGAAGAAGCGCCAACGGCACGCCCGTCCACTCACCACTGCTCGTCATACCGTCGACGATCTGCGGTGTCATCTCGCGCTTCGGCGTCTTGTATGCGCTGCGACCGTTTCCCGAGCACTCGAGGAAGCACGTGCGCGTCACGCTGGGCAGCCGGTGGAGGTCATCGAGCGAGAAAACCGTCGGACGCTCCACGAGCCCGTGGATCAGCAGCTCGTAGCGCGCGGGGTCGAGCAGCGCCACGCCTGCATGGTGACGTTCGAACACGAGGTCGCTCGGCGTCAGCGTGCCCGAGAGCTGATGGAGGGGCGTCAGCGATGCCCCGGACGTGACGCCGATCGGCGTCCGCGCGGGCGTCTCGAACGGCGACCGGGCGCCTAACGCGGATGTCGGTGGGCCCGGTGCGCGCGTCGGGTCCGCTGGTACGGAGGCGATGTCGAACGCCCCGGCGGCCGGTGGCGCGCCTGTCGCCTGTGCCGGCGACGCCGCGCCCTGAGCGGCTCGGCTCGTCGGCGCTTGCGCCTCGGCGCTCACGCGCGCCAACACTGCGCCGCCAGCGGACGCGGCGGCCGCGGCGAGCAGCCCGCGCCTCGTGACGCGTCTGGGTACTTGGGTGGTCGGATTATCGCTTGCCAATCTTTCGCCCGCTGAATTGGCAGCCTGCGTTCCCGTGGGTTCCTCTTCGCGCATCACACGTCTCGGTTGTCGCCGCGGCGAATATAGACGGCGACCCTCGCCGCGCCAATCGCGTTCACATGCTTCCCCGCGGGTTCAAATGCGACCAAGGGGTCAGACCCCTTGAAATCCGCGTTGAAAGGATTTCAAGGGGTCTGACCCCTTGATCGCTGTGGGCTTCCCGGCAGCTCAAATGATTCGCTGTCCAAACGCACTCAGCACGAGCCCGACCGCCAACTCCGCCGTTCGGTTCTGCGTGTCCAGGACCGGGTTCACCTCGACCACGTCGAGCGACGTTAGGCGCCCGCTGTCCGCCGCGATCTCCATCGCCAGGTGCCCCTCGCGATACGTCGCGCCGCCAGCGACCGGCGTCCCCACACCCGGGGCGTGCACGGGGTCCAGCCAGTCGAGGTCCATGGACACGTGAACGCCGCCGGTGTCGTTGCCGGCTATCGCGAGCGCTTCCTGCATCACGGACCGCAGTCCGCGCTCGTCGATCGCGCGCATGGTAAAGGTCGCGACGCCCCACTCCCGAAGGTGCCGTCGCTCGGGTTCGTCGAGGTCCCGCACGCCCACGAGCGCGACGTGTTGCGGCAGCACCGCCGGCGACGGACCGCCAAGCGCAGCCGAAATGCCGGCGAACATCGGATCTCCGTGTCCGAGCACGTGGGCGAGCGGCATCCCGTGGATGTTGCCGCTCGCCGACGACTCCGGCGTGTTCGCGTCGCCGTGCGCGTCCAGCCAGATGACGCCGAGGCGTTTCCCTCGTTGGGCCAGCGCCACGGCTGCGCCGGCGATCGAGCCCGCTGCGATGGAGTGATCGCCGCCGACTGTCAGCGGAACAGCGCCCGCCATGACCGCGTCGGCCGTGACTCGCGCGAGCTCCATGCACGTTGCCGTGATCGACGGGAGGAAAGCCGCCACCGGCCCGGGCCGCGCAGTCGGTTGGTGCAGCAGCACCTCGGGCAACGGCGCCGACACGTCATCGTCCGCCTCGACGTCGTGGCCCAAGGCCTCCAAACGTCGAGCGAGATCGGCGACGCGCAGCGCCGACGGCCCCATGTCGACACCGCGACGACTGGCTCCGAGATCCATTGGGACTCCAGTAATTCGAATGCGAGTCAGATGTCCTCCCTTGCAGTACAGATGTCCGTCCGCGGGCTCTTCTGGCGGGCATGGGAATCGCGATCCCAAGCCGACTCGACTTCAACAGACCGTTCCGTGCGCACCCGATCAATACTCGCCGCTTTCCTGACGGCGACTGCCAGCTGTTCACCGGAGACGCGGCGACCTGTCGCGTCAGACACGGCGCGGCTCGATTCCAAAACGACATTCGCCGACTCGGACGGGTCGCCCGCGACTACGCCCAGGCCCACTGCGACCGAGTGGACCGTGACTCCCGACGGGATCGGCGCGATCCGGGTCGGCATGAGCGTCGACGACCTGCGCCGGGTTGTCGACGTTCCCACCGCGAACGCCACCGCCGAATGTAGCTACGTCCACCCAAGTGCGGCGCCACGCGGCGTGCTGGTCATGCTGGCACGCGGCCAGGTAGCGCGAATCGACGTGGACAGCACAGGCGTCACGTCAGACGCCGGAGTGGCGGTCGGTGACAGCGCAGCCCACGTCGCTGACGCGTACGCGGGTCGCGTGTCGGCGACGCCTCATAGATACGTTCCCGGCGGTCAATACCTGACGGTCAGGCCCAGTCCGGCCGGAGATTCCACACGGCGCATGGTTTTCGAGACGGAGAACGGGCGAGTCATGCGGTTCCGCGCTGGCCGGCTTCCCGAAGTCGAGTGGGTCGAGCGCTGCGGATAGGGCACCACCGGTCGCCGGGCGGCGATACCTAACGACGACCTGGCGGGTATCGCTGCCTGCGGAGCCCGGGCCGGAAGCTCCGGCCCGTCCGCGGCGTCGCTACGTGTACCGCTGCCATCGTCGGCCGCATTGGTCACACACCAGATAGATATGGTCCGGCCCGAGGGCACGGTCGCCGGCGAGCGTGGGGGTCGCTTCCGGGTGGCGACAGCCGGCGCAGGCCGGTACACCTAACGTGCTGTCGGCTGGCTGCAGGGATGCGACTGGTACGCCACGGCCATTGCCGGTGTCATGCCTGACAGCGGGGATGTCTGTTGGTCGCACTCGTTCCGGGTCCGCGTGGAGTGTCAGGGCTCCCAAGCGTGCGCTTCGATCCGCAGCGACCAGCGCCGTGCGGCGCTCACTGCAATCGCCGCGCCGTGTCGCCGATTTGCGTGAAATGCACCAGCCTCCTCGGTGTGCGCGAAGATTCAGACGTAAAAATCGTCTTCCTTCCCCGCCCGCCGCGTGCACTCCACCGCACGCGATTTGTCATTCACCTTCGAGCGCGTGATAGGCCCATTCGCCGCGATCGGCACGGGCGCACGAAATGCCGCGTCCAGTGCTCGCAGTCTCGATCATGGAGGACTTGATGAACCGAACCTCAACCATACGTATCGCGGCGATGACGCTGGCTCTCGTGTCGGGTGCAGCGTCGATCAGCACAGCACAGTACCGAGCGAAGGAAACGTTCGTCCGCGTGGATACGACCACCCGCACGAATGCGAAGCTATCGCGTGATGCGAGCGCCATGAGTCCCGCGGCCAAACAAGACTCGCCGCACGCACCCGGCAACTTCTACATCGGCCTCGGCGCCGGCGCGAGCATGCCGAGTGGCGAGTTTCGCAATGACTACCGGAATGGATGGAACGCGTCCGTTCCGATCGGGTGGAAACCGGCGAACAGCCCGTTAGGCATGCGGTTCGATCTGGCGTACAGCAAGTGGGGAGGCGAGACGGTCGAAGGCGTGAAGTTGCAGAGCGCCGCCGTGTGGGACGGCATGCTGGACGCAACCTTCGATATGCCGTTCGGGACGAACAAGACGTCCGCGTTCTACGTCGTGGGCGGTGGCGGCCTGCACTACTTCCCGAAGTACGGCGGCGAGAGCTACTCGGTCACGACACCGGGCGACACGACCAAGGCCAAGCCGCCTGTGGGCGGGTACCCGCAGGTCAACTCCGCCGCGACGAGCGACGAGACGAGCTCGACGACGCGCTTCGGTCTGAACGGCGGTGCCGGTTTTTCGTTCGCGCTTCCTCAGCGCTCATCACTCTTCATTGAGACACGTTACGTAACCGTCTTCACGAAAGACGAACGCACGAACTACTGGCCGCTCATCGGCGGAATCAGATGGACCATGCGCTGATCGCATCCGGCTCAGATTAGGAAGGTCAGAGAAGCTCTGACCTGATTTCCGGAGAAACCAAAAACCGGCGGGCGAAGTCCCGCCGGTTTTTGGTTACTGTTCAAGGGATCGACTTTGGCAGCGCTGGACCACTTCCACGAGAGGCCATGGTTCGGACCTTCGGGCTCACGCACCTTGCGTTGCACGTCAACGACGTCGAGCGCGCCTTCGCCTTCTATGAATCGGTGTTCGGCATGGTCGCCGTCTACCGGCGTGACGATTTCCTGCAGGCCCAGACGCCCGGCGCGCGCGACGTGCTCGTCTTCGAGCAGGACACGCACGAGCCCCGACACACAGGTTCGATCGCGCATTTCGGATTCAGGCTCGCCGACCCGGACGAGATCGCCGCCGCGGCGCGTGCCGTCACCGACGCCGGCGGCTCGATCGAAGACCAGGGTGAATTCGCCCCCGGAGAGCCGTACCTGTTCGCTCGAGACCGGGACGGGTATCTCGTCGAGATCTGGTACGAGCTGCCGACGCCCGTCGACCCGCACTGATCGCGAGCCGGAGGCCGGGCAGCCATGGCGAAGCCTAACGATAAGATTTCTAAGGCGAGCTCCATTGCCGCTCGGGGTCGCGTGTTGCTCGTCGAGGATGACAACGCGGTCCGGTCCCTCGCCCGGCGCCTGCTGCAAGGTGAAGGGCTCACCGTCATCGAGGCGCAAACCGGCGAAGAGGGCCTCGCGCGGTGGCGCGAAACGACGTCGCGCGGCGAGGTGATCGACGTCGTGGTGACCGATATCGTGATGCCGGACATGGGAGGCCGCGAGCTCATCACACATTTGCGGGCCGGCAATCCGGGATTGCCGGTCGTGTATGTGTCCAGCTATTTCGCTGACGCCGTATCCAGCCTCGACCTTTCGGGCCCGGCGGAGCTCGTGGAGAAGCCGTTCACTCCGGCAACCTTGACCTCCGCAGTCCACACGGTCCTCGGCCACACCGGCGAGGCAGATCGGCGTTAGGCACCAAGTCCAGCGGCGCGCTCATTCCCACGCAGTTGGCCGGCTCTCCGGGCAATCGAAGCGCGCCGCGCCGTTATCGCCTGATGCGGTTCGCGGCGCACTCGCCGACGGCAGCGACACGACGAACGTGGCCCCTCGATCCGGATTGTTCGACGCCCACATCTCGCCATGATGCGCCGACACGATGGAGCGGCAGATGGCGAGGCCGAGCCCCAGCCCATTCCGCTTCGTGGTGACGAAGGGCTCGAACACCGATTGCAACGAGTCGGGTGCAATCCCGCTCCCGCGATCTGTGACGGCGATCCGAACGCCGTGGTCATCGACGACCGTGGAAAGCACGATGACGCGCTCGGCGGACGGTGTGTGCGTCATCGCGTCGCACGCGTTCATGACCAGGTTCAGAAGGATCTGCTGCAGCTGGACACGATCGCCGTCGACCAACGGCTCCGCGGCGGCAAACTGCGTGGTGACTGCCACCCCACGATGAATGAGGTCACTGTGCGCCAGCTCGAGCACCTCACCAATGACCTCGCTCACCGACAGCGGCTGCAGCTCGTTCTCGTCTTTCTTGACCAGGCCACGAACGCGGCGGATCACGGCTCCGGCGCGGCGGTCATCGGCCTCGATGTCGTCGAGAATGGCGCGAAGCTCGGCCGTGTCCTTTCCATCGCTCTCCAGCATGCGCTGTGCGGCGCGAGCGTTGGCGAGGATTGCGGCGAGCGGTTGGTTGATCTCGTGCGCCAGGGCGCTCGACAGCTCGCCCAGGACCGCAACGCGCCCGAGGTGCGAGAGCTCGCGGCGTTGCTCTTCCGCCAGTCGTTCGGCGGATCGCCGCTCCGTTACATCGATCAGGGCGCCGGTCACGTGGCGGTTTCCGTGCGAGTCCACGCTCGTGCGAATCGCCCCCGCGACCCAGCGCGGCACGCGGCCCGCGTCGACAGTCCATTCGCCGTCGAACGGCGCGCCGGCGCGAATCGCCCGGTCGAACTCTGCGTCGAGCGCGCCTCCGCTGCGAGGTCGCACGGCTTCGAGAAACTGGGCGAACGGGGGATAGGACCGCCGTGCGAAGCCGATCAACAGAGCGCACTGCTCCGAGATCCAGACGCGATCTCGAGCGGGCTCCCACGTCCAGAACCCGACTCCCAGGGCAACCCCCGCGATCTCGGCGCGGGCCTGGCTTTCCACCAGCGCCGCCTGAGCGCGTCGTCGAATGCGGCGTTCGAGCAGGAGCGCCACGATCAGCGCCGACTGCAGGAGCAGCACGCCGACCGTGGCGATGATCGTGCTCCGGTACCGCACCCATGCCGAGACGTCTCGATACCTAACGATGCTGCCCACCGGCAGGCGGCGCTCGTCGATTCCCCATCGTTTCAGTTGTCGCCCATCGAACAGGTCGATGCTTGCCGCGGCTTCGACTGGCGCCGTCTCGGACGGCCGCGCACCGCCGAGGATCCGGAGGGCGAGTCGCGCCGCCGCTTCGCCGTGCGCGTCGATGCTGTAGACGTGTCCACCGACGACACCGCGGCCGAGGTACTGATCCATGAACGCGTACACCGGTGCGTTCGCCGTCGCCGCGATCCGTTCGGCAACTTCGTGCGGGACGAAGGGCTGCCCTGCCCCATCCGAAAACATCGTGGAGTACAACACGATCGAACGCGGAGACAGCTTCGCGAGCGTGTCGAGCAATGCAGCAAACGGCAGCCCAGTGAGGTACTCCACCGCGACCTGACTAGCCTGCGCCTGGAACTCTGCCTTCGCAGCCTCCGTGAGCGCGCGGTCGAACTCCGAGCGCCCGGCGACGAAGACAACCCGCTTCGTAGCCGGTTGGAGGGCGAGAGCAAGCTTCAGCGTGGGGGCGAACTCGCGCTTCACGAGCACGCCGGTCGCGTTCGCCGGCAGCTGTCGAGCGCCAAGGTCGCGTCTGTCGATCCCGCAGAAGACGATCGATGCGCCGGGAAACACTTCGGATCCGTGGGCGAGCATGAAATCGAGCGCCGGAGCCATCGCGGCGACGACGACATCGATCTTCTTGCCCCCGTATTTCGCGCGAAGGTAGTCCCTGAGGAGGACCGGATGGGTGTCCGACTGGAAGCGGGACAGATCCATCGCTTCGCGGTACACCTCGATCCGCCCGGGGCTTCCGGCGTTCAATGTCCGGACGAGCCGCGAATCGAGGACGGCCAGGCCGGGAAGGTCGGGGCGCTCATCGTAGAGCAACACGACGCGTCGTCCCTGCGCCGCCGCGGGCACAGCGACGCAGAGTAGCGGCAGCGCGACCGCGCCCCACACCATGAGACGATGACGCATTCGGCTCGACAAACTCCTCGTCCGCGTCAACCACGACAGTCGGCCCGACGTAGGGCCAGGTCTGCGTGACCCAACGCCCAAGTATGAGGCGGTGGTCCGGGGGCTGCCAAGACGGCGAAGGGATTCTCAGTTCACAGGCCGCCAAGCCGCTCGGGGTCCGAAGATCCCGCTCGTCGTCTGGTACCCAACTGCCAGGCACCCTTGATGCAAGTTGGCTGTCATCCTGGCGCGCCTCGAAGCCGTCCCGCAAGATGTTCCGATCAGCGGTCCGGGACGGCCGCCTTTCTGGTCAACTCCGCGTACGACGACATGGCGCCCGTCAGCGGATCGTCCGTCGTCATCGCCGCTGCCCAGCCGCGCAGCGTGTCACCCTGAAGGAGAAGCGCCACGCCGACGTCGTGCGGGAACCGACGCGCCTCCTCGCTCGGAATCGTTCCAGCGAACCTTCCGCCTAGCGTCTTGTCACGGAATGTCGGGGCGTTCAGCACGGTCCACAGCGCGCCAGGTCCCCCGAGCCTAACGTGGACGTCGTCGGATTTGACTAGAAGCGTGATTGGCGTCTTCGCGCCGTCGTACGTCCGAACGGTACCGGCCCATTCGCCGGAGAGCTCGGTCGGAGCGGCGAACGCGGCAACGGCGGGCGGATTTGCCGGTCGCACAGGAGCCTTGTAGCCCGGAATGACCGCGGCCGCGATGTCGACCGCGATGCGGTGCGGAACCGCTCCGCTGCCGTTGGACAGCGCCACGATGACCATGTCCTGCTGGGGATAGAGCTTGAGCGTCGTCGCCACGCCCGGCATCCCGCCCGTGTGCGAGACCACTCGCATGCCCTGTTCATTGCCGATCCCCCACCCGAGCCCGTACCCGGTCGCCGTGTCGCCCGGAGTCGCGAGGCGATGCATGGCGTCGAGCGTCGAGTCCTTCAAGATGGAGCGCTGGTCCCGGAGGTGATCCTTGAGGTGGAACATCCCGAATCGCACGAGGTCGTGCGCGCTCGTGTAAACGGCGGATGCGCCGCGATGGTCGAAATCGTAGAACGCAATGGGCTTCCCCTGCGCCGTGTACCGCACGGCCGAGTTGGCGAGCCCTGCGCCGGTTCCGATGGCAGCGGTCGTCATGCCTAACGGCTGAAACACTTCCTCGCGCATGAACTGCTCGTACGGGCGCCCCGATACCTTGGCGATAATCTCCTCGAGCACCCCGTAGCCGAGGTTCGAGTAGTTATAGACGGCGCCGGGCGGGTAGACGGTGATCGCGTACCGGGTAATCGCCTCGTCCATCGATGGCCGCGAGACCGTCCCGCCTTCGTAGAAGAAGCGGTAGTGCAGCGGCAGCCCCGCTGTGTGCGACATCACGCGCCTAACGGTTGCACCGGACGCCGGGCCCGCGAGGCCGGTGATCTTGGCCGCGCCGAGGTAATCGTTCGCCGGCTTGTCGAGGTCGATCTTGCCCTGTTCGACGAGCTTCATCACGCCGGTGGCCGTCAGTGGCTTCGAGATCGACGCCATCGAGTAAAGCGTCGTCGGCGTCGCGGGCGTGCGGCGGTCAAGGTCGGCGAAGCCGAACCCTTCCTCCCAGATGATTCGCCCGTTCTTCGCCACGGCGACGGCCACCGATGCGACCTTGGTCGAGTCCAGCACCCGCCGGATGTGCGCGCGGAGGGAGTCGAGCGTCGCGCGGGCAATGACGGCATCGGGGGGGGCCGCGCGCTGAGCAGCGAGCGTTGCCCTCGGCGCGACCGGGATCGTAAGGGCCGCGCCGAGCAGAACGCCGACGGTGAACCAGGACTTCATGACAAGGCGACTGGACACGAGAGATCAACCGTTGGTGGCGACCTGAATCTTATGCTACGGCAAGGCTCCGAGCAGCGCGCCTTGGCGATCCATCGTGAGCGCCAGGTCCGCGATCTTGTGGGCGAGCTCGAAGCCGGCGTCCCTGTCGAATCGGTAGTGTATCCCCCCGTACATGCGTGAGGTCCCCGCCTCCTCGCCGGCCGCCACGAGCCAGTCCGCGTCCCCCGGGAACAAGGCAGCGAGTACGAGCGAGGCGGTACCGGAGATGGCCGCGTGGTTCGACGGATAGGATGGGAAGTTCGGGAGCCCGATCGGCACGATCGCCGGGTCGGCCTGCGATGGCCGGATGAGCCAGTAGGTGAACTTCGCCTCGTGCGAGGCGATGTTGGCGTCGACCATTGCAGTGTGCAACAACGCGAGCACGTGCGCCGCATCGCGCTCGCTCGTGATGCCGTACCGCCCGATCAGGTCGACCGCGGTGCCGTTCCAGTACACCTGACCGCCGGGGCCCGTAGCCCAGAACTCCGCGATGTGCTTTTGCTCGGCCGTGCGGGTGTCCGAGATTTGCCGCAGCTCGGCCAGCGCCGCCTGGAACTCCGGCGAGCCGTACGCCGGCGGCGTCGGCGGGCGAAACTGGTCGTTCGACGTCAGGTAGAAGGCACGCATCTCACCGAGACGCGGGAACGCGGGAGGGGCCGGCGGATTCGCGCTGCTGAACCAGAAGCCTTCCCCGGCCGGCACATGACCGGTCCACGGCAGGTCGAACCGATCGGTGCGCGCCCGCGCTATGACGGGCGCGCCGACCGCACGGCCGAATTCCGCGCCGGCGGCGAAGCCGCTGTGCACATTAACCGCCGCCGCTTGCTCCGCCTCGCTCAGCCTCTCGGCGATGAGCGCGGCTTCGGCGGGGAAGAAATAGGTGAGGACCTCGGCCGAGGCGCCGGCGACGGCCGCCGCGACATAGGAGGGCCACGCGCCGCCGTAGGCATCGTCTGCGGCCGCGGCTGCGCGGTACTGCGCCAGCGTCAGGTAAGCGAACACGCGGTTGCGCGGGATCGGAGAGGCGAAGGTGGCTAGCGCGAAGCGCTCTCCGAGATGGTACCACGAGAGTGTCGCGAGTTGAGCGTCGGCCTGCGCATCGGGCAGTGGAGCAGCGGCGGTCCTCCGGGAAGTATCGGTTGGCGCATCGTGACAACCACTCGCAACAGCAAGTGCGGCGCTCAGTATCGAGATCCGGGATCGCATGCGCGCCTCCTTCGAGTTTGAGTATGGGAGTTCGTTTCGATCTCGTCATACTTCGTACACGAAGAAGTCGAGCATTTCCCGACACGCCGTATCGGTGGGCGTTAGGCGTTAGGCCGTCCGGATGAGTCGTGGCCACGCCGGGATCCACGTCCTCGCGGCTGCTCCGACCCAGATGGATGAGCTGAATGATCCCCTCGCGTGAGACGCGAGCGGCTCGCGGCGCCGGCCTCCTGCCTACTACAAGTCACGAGATTTTCAGTTGACAGACGACACGACCCTGCTCCCGGCTCTGCACGTGACGATGTCCGCCGCCACGCTCGGCTTACGCGCTTTCTGTTGGGAGCAGTCGCTCCCAAACGTAACCCGAGCATTGGAGGAGAACGTGAGTTTTCGAAACTATGGCGCCGTAGGCGCCCTGTGCCTGACGAGTTTAGTCGGATTGGTTAGCTCGGCCACAGCGCAATCAGCAGGTATTCAGCTCCCTGCGACTCTGAAGGCGTTCGACCCGCAGCCCGACCCCCCGGGCAAGTCCCGACTGAGCGACATCGCCTTTCCCGCCGGGAACGGCGGACTCTCCGTGGGACGGCGACAGGTGCAGTGGGGCGACCAAAACCGATTGGCGCTGGACGCCAGCGACGCGCAGGCGGCCGGCGGTGGATCCTGTCTCTTCAACGTGACGTATCACGTGTCGAACCTGACGCAGGTTCCAACCGCGGCGTTTGCCGATGCGCTCGTCGCGTACCATCTGGATGGCAATCTGTGGTCTCCCGCCGGCCCCGTGGAGCAGCCGGGGATCAAGCTCAGCGCCGCGCAAACGTTAGGCGTCGGCGCACGGATTACCCTCCGGCCCGGGACATCCCTGATACGGGTGCTGGGCGACATCGGCCACGCGGTGACAGAGCTCGATGAGAACAACAACCAGGGCGTCGTCTACGTGTCGCTGACCGGCGACTGCGGCGTGCCTTCCATGTCGAACGCGCAGGGCGAGAGTGCCAGCCGAGTGTCGGCTGCTTCATCCCCCGGCGTCCCGGCCGTGCCGCAGGTGCCTGGTGACCAGAAGGCGATCGTTCGCTTCCTGCCACCCGGAACGATCAATACGGCCGATCAGACGGACGAACGTCCGGCGCCGAACATCG
>Ga0209382_10007365_pt1 | contig 14027 bp, 13 predicted proteins | sample SoiMetdeltSBSDD5_FD_187599 | JGI IMG/M metagenome (GOLD analysis project Ga0209382, IMG submission 187599) | Bulk soil microbial communities from a Populus tree surrounding site in Tennessee, USA - Soil MetaG P. deltoides SBSDD5 (SPAdes) (version 2) | ecosystem: Environmental > Terrestrial >... | reverse complement strand
TCCCTCCACGCGCAGAAGGACCTCCTGGTGGAGACGGTGAACGACAAGGGCCAGGAGGTGCGGCGCGACGAGCAGCTGGAGGTGAAGAACGACCGCTCGCGCGAGGTGGGCCGCCACCTGCGCCACGAGGTGACCCAGCACGACTTCACCGAGGTGGTCAAGAACCAGGACAGCACCATCCAGGGCAAGCGGACCGCCGAGGTCACCGAGTGGGAGAGCGAGACGGTGGACGGCAGCCAGTCGATCACCATCGCCGGCCAGCTCTCGGTGAGCGCCCAGGACGTCATCCGGGAGACGGTGACGCTGGCCAAGAGCCTCCACGTGGGCGCGGCGATGTCGACCATGGTGGGGGTGGGGTACTCCGTCGCCGTGGGCCTGCTGAAGGCGGAGACCATCGCCGGCACGCGGTCCGAGATCGTCGCCGGGTCCCGCGACGAGGTGGTGGAGAAGAGCCGCACCGCCAAGGTGCTGGGCGACGACGTCATCCAGTCCCAGGAGGGAGGGCTGAGCACCGCCACCGGCGACAAGGCCGACCAGAAGGTGGAGGTGGGCGGCAACAGCGAGCTGGGCGTGACGGAGCCCGCCTCCGTGGTCGCCAAGGAGATCAAGCTGGAGGCGGAGAGCAAGCTCAACCTCGTGGTCGGCGGCAAGCTGCTGGTCACCATCGACTCCGGCGGCAAGGTGCAGGTGAACGCCAAGACCATCACCGTGGAGGGCAGCTGATGCTCAAGCTGAAGGGCTCCAAGGTGAAGAAGTCCGGCGGGGGCTCCGAGAAGGACAAGTCCGTCAAGCTCAAGGACGTGAAGGACCTCAAGGACGCCAAGCCCAAGAACGTGGTGGTGGTGGCGGTGATGAGCGAAGGGCTGGGCGGTGCCGCGTTCAAGCTCACCCTCCCCGGGGGCAAGGTGCAGAAGGGCGCCATCGACGGGTCGGGGAAGATCTCCGCGGTGCTGGAGCAGGACGGCGACTCCAAGCTCGAATTCACCTCGCTGACGGACGACCTCAAGAAGGCGCGATCCTAGATGGGCGACAAGAAGCTCAAGTGGCCGGACCTGTTCAAGCCCATCGAAGGCCTGGGCCCGGGCGAGCACAGCCTGGACGTGGAGAAGGAGGTTGTCCCCATCGTGTTCGTGCCCGGCATCATGGGGAGCCGGCTGAAGAACAACAAAGGCGAGAAGGTGTGGGATCCGGACGCGCCCATCTTCATGCTGCGCAAGTACGGGTTGCTCTGGGACACCGCCGCCAAGAAGAAGAAGCTGATCGTCGGCGACACGTTCGACGAGGCGTTCCTGGTCCCCTACGCGGACGACAAGGACCACAACGAGGACAAGTTCGAGGAGGACTTCCCCGGCGCCTCCGAGCGCGGCTGGGGCACGGTGGCGTGGAGCAGCTACGGCAAGGTGCTGGCCCGCCTGCAGACCCAGTCCTGGAGCCCGGCGGTCAAGGCCGCCTTCGACCTGCCCGTCTACGCGCTGGGCTACAACTGGACCGCCTCCAACACCGCCTCCGGGAAGAAGCTGAAGGAGCTGATCGACTCGCTGAAGAAGAAGCACAAGTGCGAGCACGTGGTGGTGGTCTCCCACTCCATGGGCGGGCTGGTGACCGGGTCCGCGCTCTACGACCACTCGTGCGGCTCCTCCATCCTGGGCATCGTCCACGGCGTGCTCCCCGCCACCGGGTCCGGCGCGGCGTACTGGCGGATGAAGGCCGGCTTCGAACGCACCGACTTCAAGTCCCGCATCGCCGCCTGGGTGCTGGGGACCAACGGCGAGGAGGTCACCGCGCTGCTGGGGAACATGCCGGGCGGGCTCCAGCTCCTCCCCAGCAAGCAGTACACCGCCAACGACGGGGAGGCGGGCTGGCTGCAGTTCGCCGACCACGACGGGAAGGTGGTCGCCAAGCGCCCGAAGGGCGGCGACCCGTACGAGGAGATCTACAAGAACAAGACCGACTACTGGCGGGCGGTGAACCCGGCGTTCCTGGACCCGGGGAAGAAGCCGGGCGTGGGGCACACCGACGCGGACGAGGCCTGGAACAGCTACGTCGCCTTCGTCGACAAGGCGAAGGCCTTCCACGACCGGGTGAAGCTGGACCGGGACGTCCCCACCCGGCTGTTCTACGGCGTGGGCAAGAAGTACCTGGTCCCGGACCGCGTCCTCTACAAGATGGAGGAGTACGGCTGGAAGCAGGTGGCGGGGGAGATCCTCAAGCTGTCGGTGAAGACGACGCTGGCCACGGCGCTCGCCGGCCCCTTCGGCGCAGGCGCGGTGCTGGCCCACAACGGCATCACCCACAGCGACTGGTGGGGCTCGCGCGGGGGCTTCAGGACCCGGGTCACCAAGGAGGGGGTCACCTTCGAGGTCACCCTGCAGGCGGGCGACGGCGGGGGCGACGGCACCGTCCCGGAGTCCTCCGGCAAGGCGGTCAAGGCCAAGGCCACGCCGTACGAGGCCGTCGGCCACGAGCCGGCCTACACCTACGACTCCGCCGAACAGCCGGTGCTCACCTTCGTGGCCAGCACCATCGAGAAGTTCTGCATCGACAAGATCAAGAAGAAGGTCGGGGGTTGATGCGCCGGCGCGCGCCGGCCCGAGCGGTCGCGGCGCTGCTGCTCTTCGCCGCCGCCTGCACGAGCGAGCCCCGCAAGGAGGAGCGAATGGCGGCGGAGGTGCTGGGAGCGGATGCGGTGAAGCACTGCGTGGGACGCTTCTGCCTGACCGTCCCGGCGGTGATGGCGCGCTCCGCGGACACGTTCGTGGTCCAGGGGGTGACGCTGGAGGAGGTGGCCTGGGACCGGTCCGCCAAGGACCCCTGGGAGGCGGAGTGGCTGAAGCGGCTCCAGTACATCGAGGGGCTGAAGTCGCGGCGGGAGGCCCCCACCGAGGCCTTCGGCACCATCCTGGAGCAGCGGATGTTCACGCCCGGCTCGCTCAAGGGCGTCCTCTACTGCCCCACCGAGACCACCACCCTGGGCATGTTCGGCGCCATCTACAACGCCGGCGACGGCGGCCTGTGGCTGCAGGTGAAGACCAGCGTGAAGAACAAGGACGCGGCGGGCGCGCAGCTGGCCGAGATCGCCCCCGCCTACCACGTGACCGAGCCGGCGGTGACCCCGCCCAGGGGCGCTTTCTACCTGGTGCGCGGGTACCTGGCGTCGCCGTTCAAGCTGGCGGAGGAGGCGCACGCGCGCTTCGCCGGAGGCCCGGACAAGCTGGACCTCGGATTCAGCTACGAGACCACCTTCGAGCCGCGCACCGAGGGGCTGATGGCGCGCTTCGCCTCCGCGCTGGAGAAGTCCGCCGCCACCCTGTTCGGCGGCGGCGCCCGCCCCATCCGCAGCGGGAAGCGGAAGGTGGCCGGGCTCCCGGGCGAGGAGCTGGTGCTGCACACCTCGGAGAACGGCAAGGAGGGGCTGGCCTTCACCTGGACCACCCCCGGCGAGGCGAAGAGCGGCAAGCACCCGGAGATCAGCATCGAGCTGACGGCGCCGGCGGACCGGCGGGAGGAGCGCCTCCAGCTCTGGGACGCGCTGCTGGACGAGATCAAGCCCGCGCCGTGATTGGCCCCCGCTGGGACATCATCGAGGAGCACCTGGCCGAGGCGGCCTTCCTGTACGGGCAGTGGGAGAAGGCGCTCGTGGACCCGGAGTACGTCCTCGCCGAGGTGGCGGAAGGCCCGGAGGAGCGCATGCTCGCGCACCTGGACGGGCTCGTCGTGGCTGGCCGGCGGGCCGCGGAGAAGCTCCTCCTTCCGGCGCTGGCGGGGGATGATCCGGAGGTCGTCTTCGCGGCGGCGTGGGCGCTGCTGATGTCGGACGACGGTGACTTCTCGGGCCAGGTCCTCGCGGCGCTGGCGGAGGCCCAGCCCGTGAACGCCGCCGCCATCGGGCGCGCGCTCCAGATCTCCCCGCGCGCCGGTCCCCTGGAGACGCTTCCGTCCCTGGTGTCGGGCGGATCGCCCGCGGCGCAGGCGGCGGTGACGGGCGTGCTCGCCCACCGCCGGATCGACCCCGGCATGAGCCTGGAGCCGCTCCTGATCTCGGAGGACCCCGGCGTGCGGAAGGCCGCGCTCCGGCTCGCCCGTCACTTCCCGTCCCGGGCGTACCCGGAGTCGCTGGAGCGTGCGCTGCAGGCCGCCGACCCGGAGGAGCGCGATCTCGCCATGGTGGCCGGGCTCATCGCGGGCCTCCAGCCGGCCTGGACCGCATGCCGGCAGGTCAACGGCGGCGGCGGTCCCGCCTGGGACGTCCCGGCGATCCTTTACGCGCTCTCCGGTGAGCCGGACCTGGAGCCGCTCGTCGCCGGCCTCCAGGACAACGCCCGGCGGCGCTCGGCCCTCTTCGCCCTGGGGTTCACCGGGCGCGTCGAGGCGGCCGAGGCCGTCCTCCCCTACCTCGCGGACCCCAAGGAGGGGAAGGTTGCCGGCGAGGCGTTCTCGGCGGTCACCGGCCTCGTCATCTCCGGAAAGATGGCGACGCCGCCAGAGCGCTGGGACCCGGATGCCCCGGAGGAGGAGGAAGAGGGCGCGGGCGAGGACCTGGAGGAGGATCCGGCCGACGCGCTCCCGGCGCCGAACCCGGCGGCCGTCGAGGCCTGGTGGGCAGAAGGGAAGAAGGCCCTCGCCGCCGGGGGCCGCCTCCTCGCCGGGAAGCCGTGGAGCCAGGCCGGGCTCCTGGAGGCGCTCGAGCACGCGGCCATGCGGAGGCGGGAGGCGCTCGCCCTCGACCTGGCCATCCGCACCCGGGGACAGGTGCAGCTCGCGTGGAACGGCACCACCGCCGAGCAGCGGAGCCAGCTCGCCCAGGCGCGTTTGGCCGTGGCCAAGGTCTCCGCCCGGACGTACAACGGCGCCTGAGCGCGAGGACCTCATGGGCAAGAACGAGCCGGTGGAGCTCAGGCGAAAGCTGGTGAAGAGCGGGGGGAAGGGCGCGATCATCGACCTCCCGAAGAATGTCCGGTTGCTGGATCCATTCCGGCATCGAGAGCGCCTCTGGCTCGTGGATGGAGAGCTGAACACCTGGGTTCGCGAGAAGAAGGGTTGGCGCCAGCTCGGGCCAGACGGCAAGAAGCTCTGGCACAAGGCGCAAATCCCCGGGGGGGAAGGGATCCGAGATCCGCTGCCGGCCGGCGACCGGATGCTCTTCGTCTCCACGGCAGGCCGGATCTTCGAGCTGGCGGATGAGAAGTGGTCGCTCGTTCACCACCCCGGAAAGGAGATCCCGATCCAGGCGGCGGCGACGGCATGGGATCCCTCGAAGGAGCGGATCGTGGCCTGGCACGGCGGCAAGGCCGGCACCTCCTCGCGGTCGCGCGCGGAGAGGACGACCACCTGGGCCTTCGAGAAGGGTGCCTGGCGGCTGGTCTTCGAGGAGCAGACCCGGCTGGTCGCTTCGAAGACGCGGCTCATCTTCGACAAGACGCTCGGGCACATCGTCCGCCTGTGGGAGGAGGACGTGGGGGTATTGGTCGACGACCGGTGGGAACTCTATCACCCCAAGAACTACGAGCCCGACTGGCAACACGTGTATCAGGACCCGGTGACCGGTGAGGTCCTGACCGAACATCCACTCCAGACCGAGATGGAGTACGCCCGGTTCGACATCGGTCGCTGTGACGCCGCGGCTTTCCTCGGGGACTCTCCGCTGGAGGGAGCGGAGGCGGGCACGGAGAAGGCCCTGGATGAAGCCAGTGAGAAGGGGTTCGCCCACTGGTACGAACGCTCCGCGCGCGCCACCGTCACCGAAGCTCGCGCGTCTCCGGACCTGGTGATCTCCGTCGATCTTGGGCCCGCGTTCGAGGCGGCGAAGAAGCTTGGCCCGCGGACGAAGCTCGGCGGCGGCGCGAAGCCGAAGCCCCCCAAGGGCAAGAAGGGCGCGTGACCGGGGCCGTCAAGAGCCCGCGAACGGGTCGGACGGTTGCTGCGGCGGATGCGGGAGCAGGGCGAGCCACGGGCACATCGGATACTCGCGCTCGGTGGGAAGGCCGGCCGCCCTGGCCAGCTTGAGGGTGGCGATTCCCTCGACGAACACCTTGGAGCCCAGGGCGACCGCGAGGTCGTCCTCCGCCAGGGCCCGGTCCTCCTCGACCTCGGAGCGCCGCTCTTCCAGACGCCGCTCAAAGGCCTTCTCGAACAGCGCCGCGTCCTTTGCGCGCAGGGCGCCGCACACTTCCAGGCGCCCCCCCGCGCCCCCCGCGGCCTTCTCCAGCAGGCCGAAGGCTCGATCGAGCTCGGCTGCCGGAGCGCCCAGGGCGAGGAGCCCCAGGAACCGCTGGTACTGGAAGTCATCCTCGTACTCGTCTTCCGGGCGCCAGCTCGCCGGCGACAGCGAGAGGAACTGGCCGGCGAGGTCGGGCGCCTCCGCCGCCAGCGCATCGAAGACGGAGCCTGAGCGGCCCACGGCAAGCAAGTACCCGTCGTACCGCTCTCGCGCCGCGCGCTTGAGCAAGGCCCGGCGGGCGAACCCGCTGGTCACCAGGTCGGCCGCGAAGCCTTCCACGTCGGCGTCCACCAGCAGCCGGAGGATTGCCTGGGCGCGAAGCTGCTCGGCCGCCTCCTCGTAGAACCGGCCGATCTCCTCGAGGGTCCCGTCCGGCGCCAGCACGTTGTCCAGGCAGAAGTTGATGTGCTCCTCGATCGACGAAAATCGCTGCTCGCCGAAGCGCTTCATCGCTCAGGTGCCGTACTCGTCCAGCGGCTGGAAGGTGGGCCCCACGAACTTCTCCCGCTCCATCTCCTCCGCCAGGCCCTTCTCGATCAGCACGGGGAAGAGGAACGCGGCCAGCCGGAAGATCCTCACGTCGGGCGCAACCTTGGACGGGTCGATGATCAGACGCTCGACGGTGTCGATCTCGTCCGGGAGGATGGGGCTGTACTCCGGCTTGCTCCGCTTCAGATCGAGCGCGTCCTGGAGCCCGATCGTGTGGACGATGCAGTGGTCCTTGCTGGCGACCTTGCCCCGGTGGTCGAGGATGGCGACCGGGAGGTACTCCAGGGCGGGGACCTGGCGATCCCGGAGGAACTGAACCAACCTGGGCGAGCAGACCTTGACCCCGCTCATGTTCCACAGGTCATCCGTGAGGCGGGTGTCCTTCTTGTGCCGCTTCGACATCCGGAAGTGCGCGTCCCTGGGGAACGTGCCCAGGAACGGGATGCCTCGCAGCAGGTTGGTGTCCCACTCCACATCCTGGAGCAGGTCGAGCATGCACGCGTTGCCGACTGGCACCGTCTCCCAGACGAGGTAATCCATGCGCGGCCTCAGCGTCGGCCCCGGCTCGATGCTCTGGCTCGAGGCACCTTCCAGGCCTTGATCTTCCGGGCGCCCGCGATGGCCGTATTCGCCATCGAGAACGGAAGCCACCACTTGTCGACCGTCTGGTTCTTGATGGCCTTCGCCGTGCCTCCCTTCCTCGCTCCGCGGTCCTTCAGCTTCCTCTTGTAGTCCTTGGACAGGTTGCTCAGCGCCGCCTTGGCCTTCGCCGGGCCGAAGTGCGGCTTCTTCTTCTTCTGCCGGGCCGACTTGATCTTGTCCCAGACCTTGGCCTGGAGATCCTTCAGCAGCTCGTCGAAGTACCCGCCCTTCGAGTTGTGGTCCCAATCGTGGCACGGGAGGTCCAGCTCCCAGGCGCCTTCGAAGACCGGGTTACGGCGATTGCTCTCGTCGACGGAGCCGTGTGCGACGTAGGTCTCCTTCTGCGGCAGCCACTTCATGTTGGGCGTCTGGTTGATGCACCAGTCCGTGGCCTTGTAGACCCGGTCGATCGTGCTCCGGTAGGTCTCCGCGTACAGGTCCTGGTACCGGATCACTGCCTGCACGCAGATGACGTGGTGCGCCTCCCAACCCTGCCACAGCTTGCTCTCGATCCCGCTGGTCGTCGTGTTGTCCCGGTATTTGCAGCTCCCCTTGCTGCACGTGCCGCTCTTGCCCGTGTGGATCTTGACGTCGTCGACCCCTTTGAAGTGCCCCTCGACGGACATGCGTCCTCCTCGCCGTTCTGGCTATCTCGGCCGGTCAATCCGGACGGCGGTGCGCTGGCCGTCGTCCGACGAAGACATGATCACCGCGCACCGGCCGGGCGCGTAGCCTCGCGTGAAGCCGGTCACCGCCATCTGCGCCGCCAGCGCCCCGCTCGCGGCCCCGGTCTCCCCGAAGCTCGCCGCCGGGTGCCACGTCGCCGCCGGGAGCAGCCCCTGGTACGTCCCGGCGAGCCGCTGAAGGCAGGTGCCCCAGTCGGTCGCGCGCGGCGTCTCGCCGTTCTGGTCCGTGACGAACCACGTCTCTCCCGGCGGCAGCGGCCCGGTGGCCGTGACCAGCTCTCCGATCGCGGAGGCCAGGCCCAGGCCCATGGGCGGATCGTCGCCGGTCCGCGGCTCCCGGGCGACTCCGACCCCCTGGAGCTCGGCGAGGACCGTCGCCTTGCGGCGCCGCGCGGACTCCGGCGACGCCAGGAGCATGAAGGCGGCGGCCTCCCCCGGCGACACGCCCACAGGCTGGTCCGCAGTCTTGAGCCGTCTCTGCGCCGCGAGCGCGTCCAGGGTCAGGAAGTCCAGGTGGGTGTCGATCGCGCCGACGATGCACGCCTCGGCCCGCCGCCTCCCCAGCAGCTCGAGCGCGGCCTGGACGGCGAGCCCGAACCCCGCGTGGCCCGCCGGGAAGGTCTCTCGCAGCGATGGCGGCACCGGCGCCCGGGAGAGCAGCACCAGCCGCTCCACCAGCTTCACGGAAGGAGGGGGGGGCGCCTCCACGGCGGAGGCGCGAGCCGCGAGGTCCGGGAGGGCCAGGCAGAGCCCGACCTGTTCGCCCTCCTGGAACCCCGCGCCCTCCACCAGGTCGGCCAGGGCCGGGACGCCGAGGGCCAGCAGGCGCGCCTCACCCTGGAACCCGTCCACGAACGGCACGGCGTGCCCCACCACGGGCACCTCCTCGCCGTCGGGCTCCAGCGCCATGCCGTCCGTCGGGACCGGCCGGACGATCCCGGCGCGCGCTGCGGCGCACGCAGTGCGCGAATCCCCCAGCGACGTGTTGGCCGTCAGGGCCACGATGACGGCTTGCGCGCGAGCCATGTCATTCGCCGCCGGCGGTGTGCGTCACCACGGCTCGTCGCAGATGCCGCAGGGCGGCTTGGGTGGCGCCTTGCCCATGGCGATCACCGGGCCCTGCAGCACCGGGAAGGGCGGCGTGTTCTTGTCGTTGTGGAGCATGAGGTCGAAGGAGCGGCAGACGTTCTTTCCCTCGAACTGCACGTCCATGGAGAAGTTCACGAACTCCGCCTTGCCCTTCGTCTTGTTGGAGGCGACGCCCCCCACGCTCCCCGGCTCGTCGCCGGTGGAGGTCTTGAAGTTCGAGTCCTTCACGCAGACCGGCTTGCCGTCCACCGTCACCTTCTTGGTGCCCTTGTCCGTGTCCGCCGACCTGGCGATGTTCGGGTAGGGGATGGGGATCGGCCCGGCGGGCGGTGCCGGCGTCTTGCAGACGTCGGGGAACGCGATCGTGGTGCCGTTGGTGTCCTCGTTCACGATCGAGAGATGGTTCACTCCGACGCTGGTCGCCATGGTCGCTCTCCGCCCGGGAGTCTACCCGATCCCTGGCGCATCCTCCTTCGCCCCGGGCTTCGACGAGCCCGGCTCCGAGACCACCATCGTCCGGATCTCGGTCGGCTCGCGCCGGAGGACCAGCTCTCCCTTCCACAGGATGAAGACCTTCCCGGCATCCGCGTCGACGATCACGGTGTCCAGCCTGGTCTCCACCGTGACGTCCCCGGTCCCGTGCCGCACGACCTTCACGCTGGGCGGCGGCGCGCCGGGGAGCTGGAAGGAGAGGTTCCCTCCGGTCCGGACGCCGATGGCCGCCACCGGCTCGTCCCCGCGCAGGTACCCGGGAGCGACCAGCCCGGGGGACGCAGCGGAGAGGAACCGCCGGGTGAAGTCCCGGGGGAGCAGGGGAGCCCGTTCCTTCTGCCATTTCTCGTCGTACGTGCCCCCCAGCTGCCGGCGCGGCTCCCACGACGGCGAGATGAAGCCGAAGCCGGCCGGTGGCGGCCTGTCGCCCCAGCCCTTGAAGGGCCGGGCGGGATCCTCCAGGTTGGGGCAGCGCAGACCCTCCTCGAACCTGGACCCGCTCCCGCGGTACCCGACCCCGACCGGGTTCCGGAATTCGCAGGTGTGCTTCTTCTCGTCCGGGTGCGAGCGGTCCCAGCCGCCGTAGGCGCGCTCCCAGGTCAGGGGAATCCTCTCGAACGGGCGCGGGTCCGACATCCCGATGGTCCCCAGCGACTGGAAGAAGATGCGGTCCCCCAGGACGCGGACGCTCTTGCGGAGCGCGCCGATCTGGAACCCCACCATCATGTCGGTAGTGCGCGGGCGGGGGGCGACCGCGCTGCCGACGAGCACCACGTCCGTCGCGGGCTTGAGGAGCGACCCCTCCGGCTCGTACCGCCAGCTGGACTCGCCCTCCTCCTCCTCGGAGGTGGGGACGCCAGCGAGGGCGGGCGGATCCTGCTGCTCGGCCAGCGCCAGCCCCTGAGGGCCGATGTCCCAGGTCCCCTTGACCACCGCGACGAGGAGCGGGCGTCCCCCCTCGTTCGCCACGAAGACCGGTTCGTAGGCGAAGGGCGTCGAGTTCTCGACCGCAGGGTGACCCACGCGGCAGACAATACCTCCCCGGCGGCTACTGGTGCGGGTCGCAGGCGGTGCGGAGCGGGTCGTTCTGGTACAGCCCCAGGTCCTTGTAGATGAGCTTGCCCTCGCGCGGGCCGATCTCCAGCCGGGTCAGCTTCAGCACGCCGCCCTTGGCGTCCGTCCAGTCCGCCTCATCGCCGCGGGGCGGGACGCGCAGCCGGCCGGAGTCGGAGATGAAGATCATTCCCTTGGCGTCCTCGATGGTGTCGGTGAGCGGGAGCTCGCGGAGCTTGCCCTTGGGGCCGACGAACAGCCGCGGCTTCCGGGTCTCGTCGTTGTCCTCGCGCGGTCCGTCCACCACGAAGTAGGTCCCGGCGTCGTCACGGGCCAGCGCCATCGCCGCCCGCCGCCACCGCGGCTTGAAGAAGCGGGCCTTCTTCAGCGTGGCCTGCGCTTGCTCCGCGGGCACCACCTGGTAGGGGATCTTCTTCTCCCCGCAGGTCAGCTCGTACTTCCCCTCGTTCATGTCGACGGCGCGCTGGTACGCCGCCGGGATGCGCGAGTCCCAGAAGTTGAGGTTGAACTTCTTGTCGCCCTCCGCGCCGCTGCCGATGACGCGCTGGAGGTAGAAGGTCTTCCCGTCCCCGGCGAAGAAGCCGTCCGAGGAGTGCTCGTAGCCGGCCACGGCGATGTAGTGGCCCTTCCCGTCGTGGATCAGCACCAGCTTCCGCCGCAGGCTCTCCGGGACGTCGGCCGGCTCGTCGGCGCCGCCGCTCTCCGTCTTCACCGGGGCCGCGGCGACGGGAGGAGGCGGAGGCGGCGGCGGGGCGACCTGCGGGGGCGGCGCCTTGCCGAACAGCTCCACCACCATGGGCGGCAGCGCGTCCAGCACGTCGTCGATGCTCTTATCCTTCAGCCGCCGGTCGGACTGGCCCACCGCGCTGCCCCTGGTGGCGTCGATCAGCTTGAGGTGGACCAGCCAGGACGCGCCCAGCTTGGCCAGGCTGCCCATCACCAGCCGGTCCACGCCCAGCGCGGAGCCGATCTCCGCCATGCAGGAGGTGTCCTCCTTGCAGCCCAGCAACTGCTTCTGGCGCTCGAAGCCCAGCAGGGTGGAGATCTCCTGGGGCGTCACCACCTGGAGGTTGGGCTGGCGCCGGACCTCGGCGATCACCGCCTCGGTGATGGCGGAGGCGGTCTTGTCGGGGACGCCCTCACCCGGTTCCACGGACATCACCGCCACCTTCTGCGGAGAGGCGGCGAGCAACAGGGCCAGAAGCGCGCTCGTCATGGGGCCGGCGTCTTAGTGCCTGGCGGCGCTCGGCGGCAACTAATGCCTCGAATGAGACTCCCGCCCCCTGGGCGCTTTGCCGTCCGGCCGCCGCTGTGGCACTCCCCAAAGATCGCATGTCCCAACCGAAGCCGCCGACGACGAACGCCCACCTGACCGCCTGGGTGGATGAGATGGCCAAGCTGTGCAAGCCCGACCGGGTGGTGTGGTGCGACGGCTCCGAGGAGGAGCGCCGCCGGCTGACGGAGGAGGCGGTGGCGGCCGGCGTGCTGCTGCCGCTCAACCCGCAGAAGCACCCCGGCAGCTACCTCCACCGCTCCAACCCCAACGACGTGGCGCGGGTGGAGCAGCTCACCTTCATCTGCACCCCGACGAAGGAGGACGCCGGCCCCACCAACAACTGGATGGCCCCGGCGGACGCCTACGCCCGGATGCGCGGCTGGTACGAGGGCGCGATGAAGGGCCGGACCATGTACGTGGTCCCCTACGTGATGGGCCCGCTGGCCTCCGGGCTCTCCAAGATCGGCGTCGAGCTGACCGACTCCATCTACGTGGTGCTCAACATGCGGATCATGACCCGCATGGGGAAGGGGGCGCTGGAGATGCTGGGCGGCGCCAACGACTTCAACCGCGGCATGCACTCGGTGGGCGACCTCAACCCGGAGCGCCGGCTGATCTGCCACTTCCCCCAGGACAACACCATCTGGTCCTTCGGGTCCGGCTACGGCGGCAACGCGCTGCTGGGGAAGAAGTGCCTGGCGCTGCGCATCGGCAGCTACCTGGGGCGGCAGGAGGGGTGGCTGGCGGAGCACATGCTGATCCTCGGCGTGGAGAGCCCCGAGGGTCAGATGACCTACGTCGCCGCGGCCTTCCCGTCCGCCTGCGGCAAGACCAACTTCGCCATGCTCATCCCGCCCCGGCGGTTCCAGGGCTGGCGGGTGTGGACGGTGGGCGACGACATCGCCTGGATGCGGGTGGGCCAGGACGGACGCCTGTGGGCGGTGAACCCGGAGAACGGCTACTTCGGCGTGGCGCCGGGCACCAACTTCTCCTCCAACCTCAACGCGATGAAGTCCATCGCCCGCGACACCCTGTTCACCAACGTGGCGCTGACCAGGGACGGCAGCGTGTGGTGGGAGGGGATGGACGGCGACGCGCCGGAGGAGGCCACCGACTGGCAGGGGCGGCCGTGGAAGAAGGGCTCGGCGGAGAAGGCGGCGCACCCCAACTCGCGCTTCACCGCGCCCATGAGCAACAACCCGGTGCTCTCCAAGCACGTCAACGACCCGGACGGGGTGCCCATCTCGGCCATCATCTTCGGCGGCCGGCGCAGCACCACCGTCCCGCTGGTGGTGCAGTCCTTCAACTGGACGCACGGCGTGTTCCTGGGCGCCACCGTGGGCTCGGAGACCACCGCCGCCGCCGCCGGCAAGGTGGGCGTAGTGCGGCGCGACCCGATGGCCATGCTGCCCTTCTGCGGGTACGACATGGGGACGTACCTGCAGCACTGGCTGAACATGCAGCACCGCATCGACTACCCGCCCAAGATCTTCCAGGTGAACTGGTTCCGGAAGAGCGCGGAGGGGAAGTTCCTCTGGCCGGGCTACGGCGAGAACATGCGCGTGCTGAAGTGGATCGTGGACCGCGCGCAGGGACGGGTGGGCGGGCAGGAGACGCTGCTGGGCTGGGTGCCCAAGGCGGGCGACCTGGACCTCTCCGGCCTGGACATCGACCCGGAGGCGGTGAACGAAGCCACCAGCATCAAGCTGGACGAGTGGAAGCAGGAGCTGGAGTCCCAGCGCGAGTGGTTCCAGAGCCTGAGCGCCACGCTGCCGCCCGCGCTGGAGCTGCAGCGCCAGCTCCTGCTCCAGCGCATCACCAACGGCATGAAGGTGCGCGGACAGCCGTAGCCGCCTTCCGGGGATGGAGACGGCCCGGGCGGGCCGCGCTAGATTCCGCCGCATGCGAGCAATGCGTCTTGCGGCGGTGCTGGCGTTCGGGCTTTCGGTCGCGGCGCAGGGGGCCGGAAAGCCGGGCGGTGACCGGAAGGCGGCCGATCTGGTCAAGCAGGCGGAGAAGCTCTACCTCCAGGCGAAGTACAAGGAGGCGGCGGAGCTGCTCA
>Ga0209382_10007360_pt1 | contig 14033 bp, 10 predicted proteins | sample SoiMetdeltSBSDD5_FD_187599 | JGI IMG/M metagenome (GOLD analysis project Ga0209382, IMG submission 187599) | Bulk soil microbial communities from a Populus tree surrounding site in Tennessee, USA - Soil MetaG P. deltoides SBSDD5 (SPAdes) (version 2) | ecosystem: Environmental > Terrestrial >... | reverse complement strand
CCACCCGCCCACAAACCCCGCTGCCGTCGAGCTCGGCAACACCACCCGGCGCGCCGAGCCCCGCCGGACGGCGCGAAGAAGCTAGCCGCGGCCCGGTGGGCCGGTTTCGGAGGAAGTCGGTTCCACCGTGGTCGGGCACGGCGGTAGCGCCCCACCGCACGTCGGAAGGGTGATCTCGGTCGTGGTGGTTGGCCGGCCAGGCCTGCCGGGGTTGCTGGTCGGCGGGCCGGGTGTCTTCGTCTCCGGCGTGGTGGTCGGCGGCGGAGGTGGCGTCGTCGTCGTCTCCTGCTGGCCGATCGGCTTGCACTTGGGGAACGCCTCCTTCGGCGAGTCGCCGAGGTAGGCGTCCATGAACGCCTTCCAGATCGGCCCGGCCACGGTGGCGCCGAACACGTTGCGGGTGCCGAGCTTCAGGGCGGTCTGCGCGGGGTCGCCGACCCACACCGCCGTCGAGATCGAGGGGGTGAACCCGACGGTCCAGGTGTTGGCGTTCTCCCCGGTGCTGCCGCGCTGGGCGGTGCCGGTCTTGGCGGCCGAGAGCCGGCCGCCGGCCAGCGGGAATTTGGCGTTCGCCGCGACGTCGACCATCGAGTCGGTGACGTTGCAGGCGAGCTGGCTGTTGCGCTCGCCGTTGGCCGGGTCGAACGCCGCTGCGGGCCTGTCTACGTGCTTGTACAGGCTCCGGTCGTCGGCACCGATGTACTCCTGGACGAAGTACGGCTGGTTCCTGGTGCCCTGCGAGGCGAAGCTTGCATACGCCGTGGCCATGTCCAGCGTGCGCACCTCGTACGCGCCGAGGCCGATGGCCAGACCCGGCGGGGTGCCGTCGGCGTTGATCAGCGTTGGCTTGTCGTCGATAGCCATCGGAATGCCAGCCTTATGCGCGGCGTCGGCCACCTTGGTCGGGCCGACGTCGTTGGCGAGCGCGACGAACGCGGTGTTCACCGAGAAGGTCATGGCCTTCTTCAGCGGCAGTTCGGGGAAGTCGGCGCTTTCGGAGTTGTCCACGGTGTAGCCGCCGATGGTCAGCGGCCCCTTGCCCGGATACAGGGCGCCGAGGCCGATGTCCTGCTCCAGCGCCGCCAGCATGACGAACGGCTTGAACGACGAGCCGGGCTGCCAGACCGTTCCGCCGGCAAGGTCGTACCCGGTGCCCTCGTTGCCGCCGAAGTAGGCGCGCACCCCGCCGGACTTCGGGTCGACGGCGACGAGCGAGGCGTGCAGGTTCTCCGGCTTGCCACCGAGCACCGCGTTGATCGCCTCGACAGCCTTGTCCTGGGCCGGCTTGTCGATGGTGCTGATGATCTTGCCGCCGAACCCGTTGAGCACGCCTAGGTCGATGCCCTGCTCGGCCAGCTCGGCCTCCACCTGGGTCTGGATGTGCCTGCGGTAGTCGGTGACCGAGCCGGGCCCGGCATCCTTGATCTCCACCACCTGCGGGAACTGCTGGGCGGCGCGGTCGGCTGCGGTCAACCAGCCCTGGTTGACCATGCCGTCGAGCACGAAGTTCCACCGGTTGGTGGCCCGTTCCGGATATTTCAGCGGGTCGCTGCGGGACGGTGACTGGATCATCCCGGCCAGCAGCGCGCCCTCGGCGACCGTGAGATCCTTGACGTCCTTGTTGAAGAACGCCCTGGACGCGGCCTGGATGCCGTAGGCCTGGCGACCGAAGTAGACGATGTTGAGGTAGTTCTCCAGGATCTGTTCCTTGGGGGTGTTCCGCGAGATCTTGGTCGCGATCACCACCTCCCGGAACTTCCGCCGGAGGCTCTGCTCGTCGTCGCGGGTGGCGACCTTGACGTACTGCTGAGTGATGCCGGATCCGCCACCGGCCTCGCCGTTGATCTGCTTCCAGGCCGCGCGGGCGATGCCCTTGGCGTCGAAGCCCGGGTTGGTGTAGAAGCTGCGGTCCTCGGCGGACAGCACGGCGTTGCGGACGTGCTCAGGAACGTCGCCGTAGCTGACGTTGATCCGGTTCCCCTCCGCCGGCCGGATGCTGGCCAGCTCGGTGGTGCCGTCCGAGTAGTAGATCGTGACCGGCTGCTGCTGCACGTTGGCGACGGCGGCGAAGCTCGGCACGTCGATGATGGAGTAGCCGATCAAGAAGATCAGGATCGGGCCGAGGATCAGGCCGGCGGCGCCCCCGTACGCGACGCGGCGAGCGATGCGCCACAGCTTCTTGCGTCGCAACTCGGCAAGCTCCTCGGGGGTGAGCTGGGTCTCGGTCCCGCCCGCGGGGCCGGCCGGGCCGCCAGGTGGCTGGGCATACTGCCGCGGCGGCGGGAGCGGCTCCCGGTGGGTGATCAGCTCGGGCTCGCGCGGCAGCGGCGGCGGCACCCTGGGGATGTAGTCGGTGGCGTCCGGGTCCGCGGCGCGCCCCTGCCCCGGGCCACCGGGGAACGGCCCAGCTGGTTGCGCTCCGCCAGGCAACCGCCCGCCGGGAACGGGGCCTGCGTGCCGGCCGGGCGGCAGCGGCGCACCATGCCTGCCGTGACCCTGGCCGTGCGCGGGCCCGCCCCGCCCGCCGGCCGGCTCCTTGGCGGCTGCGCGGGACGGCATGCCGCCGGTGTCGTCGTCCCACGATGGAGTCCAGACGCCGGTGCCGTCCGGCTCGCTGGGTACCCCGGGGCGCCACGCCTGCGTCGACTCCGGCGGTAGCTCGGGTGGCGGCTCGGCCTGGTGCCGGCCCGAGCGGCCGGGCTGGTGCCGGCCGAGATGCTGCCCGCCTGGCTGGTGGCGACCCGGCTGGGACCGGCCATCGGCAGCCGGCAGCCACGGTCGCTGGTCGCGGTCGTCGGTCACTCGCTTGGCCTCCTGGCCCGGCGCCGAATGCTTGGCGGCACCGTACGTCTGTCGGGCAGGGCGCCGCACCTGGAAGCGGCTAACCGGTTGCAGTTTCTACTCGGCAGCAGTCTTTCTTCCGGTCCGGCGGCTGCCCAGTCCGGGCGTTCCCAGGACGTACGACTGCACCAGGTGGTTCCAACTGCAGGTCCGACATACCTCGACGACGTAGACCGTGAACTCCTCGAACAGCGCCGCCATCTTCGCCAGCTCCTCCGTGGCGCGGGCCGACCCGGAAGCGTGCTTGAGCTGGTCGCCGTAGACCCAGGACACCATCGTGAGCGGCTCCTTGCGGCACACCGGGCAGGTCACGGTGCTCGGCTCGCCGTGGAACTTCGCAGCCCGCAGCAGGTACGGATTGGCGTCGCAGACCTCGGTCACGCCGACCCGGCCGGAGTAGACCTCGGCGAGCAGCGCACGCCGCTGCAACGCGTAGTCCACCGTCTGCCGTTGGGTCCGCACCCTGACAGGGTACGTGCTGCCCGAGCTGGCACAGTTGCGCCGTTCGGGCGCGAGGTGGCGGCCGACCGTCGGCGCGGCGGGCGGCAGCGCACAGGCAGCGGACGGGCAGTGGACAGCACGGCTGAATAAGCCATGATGTATCGGCGCGATATAGTGAGCCCATCGATCGCCGTTGCGAGTCTGAGCCACACGGGAGGTGCCTGTGATCGAGTTCGCCGTCCTCGGCCTGCTCCACGAGGCCCCCATGCACGGCTACGAGCTGCGCAAACGGCTGACCGGCCTGCTCGGCGCGTTCCGGGCGTTCTCATACGGATCGCTCTACCCGACGCTGCGCCGGATGCAGCGCGCCGGCCTCATTGCCGAAGAGGACGGGGACCCCGGCCGGACCGCCGCGTGGGGGCGGCGTGCCCGCCGCGTCTACAAGATCACCGCGGAGGGCAAGGAGCGGTTCGCCGAGCTGATCGCCGACGCCGGGCCGCAGACCTTCGACGACGACGGGTTCGGCGTGCACCTGGCGTTCTTCTCCCGGACCCCCGCCGAGGTGCGGATGCGGATCCTGGAGGGCCGCCGCCGGCGGGTGGAGGAGCGCCGCGAGGGCCTGCGTGCGGCGCTGGCCAGGGCCGGTGAGCAGATCGACCGCTACACCCGCGAACTGCACCGGATGGGGCTGGAGACCAGCGAGCGGGAGGTTCGCTGGCTCAACGAGCTGATCGCCCACGAGCAGGCCCAATCGGGGGAACAGGCGGGGGGGCCTGAGACCACAACCACTGAAGAAGGGAAACCCGAGCATGGGTGACAAGCGTGTGCGGGTGGCGATCGTCGGGGTCGGGAACTGTGCCGCATCGCTGGTACAGGGCGTCCATTACTACCGGGACGCCGACCCGAGCACCCGCGTACCTGGCCTGATGCACGTCCAGTTCGGCGAATACCACGTGCGCGACGTCGAGTTCGTCGCGGCCTTCGACGTGGACGCCAAGAAGGTCGGGCGCGACCTTGCTGAGGCGATCGTCGCCAGCGAGAACAACACTGTCTCGATCTGTGACGTGCCGCCGCTCGGGGTGACGGTGCAGCGTGGACCCACTCTCGACGGGCTCGGCCAGTTCTACCGGGAGATGATCACCGAGTCCGACGAGGCCCCGGTGAACGTCGCGGCCGCGCTGCGCGAGGCCCGGGTCGACGTGCTGGTCTCCTACCTGCCGGTGGGCTCGGAGGCCGCCGACCGGTACTACGCGCAGTGCGCGCTGGACGCCGGCGTCGCCTTCGTCAACGCGCTGCCAGTGTTCATCGCCTCGGACCCGCAGTGGGCGGCAAAGTTCGCCGAGGCCGGCGTGCCGATCGTCGGTGACGACATCAAGTCGCAGGTCGGCGCCACCATCACGCACCGGGTGCTGGCCAAGCTGTTCGAGGACCGCGGCGTTGAACTGGTGCGCACCTACCAGCTCAACTTCGGCGGCAACATGGACTTCATGAACATGCTGGAACGCTCCCGGCTGCAGTCCAAGAAGATCTCCAAGACGCAGTCCGTGACGTCCCAGATCCCGCACGAGATGGAACGCGCCGCGGTGCACATCGGGCCGTCCGACCACGTGCCGTGGCTGGACGACCGCAAGTGGGCCTACGTCCGGCTGGAGGGCCGCGCCTTCGGTGACGTGCCGCTCAACATGGAGTACAAGCTCGAGGTCTGGGACTCGCCGAACTCGGCCGGCGTGATCATCGACGCGGTGCGCGCCGCGAAGATCGCGCTCGACCGCGGCATCGGTGGGCCGCTGCTCTCGGCATCCTCGTACTTCATGAAGTCGCCGCCCGAGCAGTACTCCGACGCCGACGCGCTCAACGCCGTCGAGGCGTTCATCCGCGGCGACGTCGACCGCTAACCCGCCGCGCCTCCAAGTACCACCATCACGCCGTTGTTAGGCCTTTAACTACCACCGTTCCCCGAACCGGAACGGTGGTAGTTAAAGGCCTATTTTGACGGTAGTGGTGGTACTTGGAGGCGCGGGAGGGGCGGGGCGGTTAGAGGACGAGGTTGACCAGGCGGCCGGGGACGATGATGACCTTGCGGGGCTCTTGCCCGCCGGTGGCGACGCGGACGCGCTCGTCGGCGAGGACGGCGGCGCGCAGCTCGTCCACCCCGGTCGAGGATGGCACCACGACGCGGGCTCGCACCTTGCCGTTGACCTGGACGGGGTACTCCAGGGTGTCCGCCACCAGGTAGTCCGGGTCAGCCACCGGGAAGGGCCCCTTGGCCAGCGAGCGGTCATGCCCCAGCCGCGCCCACAGCTCCTCGGCCAGGTGCGGGCACAGCGGCGCCAGCATCAGCGCCAGCGCCTCGACGACCGAGCGCGGCGTGCCGTCGGGGTAGGTCTTGGTCAGGTGGTTGGTCAGCTCGATCAGCTTGGCCGCCGCGGTGTTGTGGCGCAGGGCGGCGTAGTCCTCGCGCACGCCGGCGATGGTGCGGTGCAGCAACCGCAGGGTGTCCTCGCCGGGCGGCACCTCGGCGACCCGCACGGCACCGGTGTTCTCGTCGATGGCCAGCCGCCACACCCGCTGCAGGAAGCGGTACGAGCCGACCACGTCGCGGGTTGCCCACGGCCGCGAGGTGTCCATCGGCCCGGTCGACATCTCGTACAGCCGGAAGGTGTCGGCACCGTAGGCCTGGAACATCTGGTCCGGCGTCACGGAGTTGCGCAGCGACTTGCCCATCTTGCCGCACTCGCGGCTGACCTCGGTGTCCTGCCAGAAGTACCGGCCGTCCCGCTCGACGACCTCCTCGGCCGGCACGTAGACGCCCCGGGCGTCGATGTAGGCGTACGCCTCGATGTAGCCCTGGTTGAACAGCCGCCGGAACGGCTCGTCCGCGCTGACGAACCCGCGGTCGAACAGCACCTTCTGCCAGAACCGCGCGTACAGCAGGTGCAGCACCGCGTGCTCGACGCCGCCGACGTACAGGTCGACGCCGCCGGGGTCGCGCGGGCCGTGCTCCTGCGGCCGCGGGCCCATCCAGTACCGCTCGACCTCGGGGTCGGCGATGGAGTCTGAGTTGGCCGGGTCGGTGTAGCGGATCTCGTACCAGCACGAGCCGGCCCACTGCGGCATGGTGTTCGTCTCGCGGCGGTAGCGCCGCGGACCGTCGCCCAGGTCCAGCTCGACCTCGACCCATTCGGTAGCGCGCGACAGCGGCGGCTCCGGCGAGCTGGCGACGTCCTGCGCGTCGAACGTCTTGGGCGAGAAGTCGTCGACCTCGGGCAGCTCGACCGGCAGCAGGTGCTCCGGCAGCCCGATCGGCGCGCCGTCGCCGTCCGCCACGTCGTAGACGATCGGGAACGGCTCGCCCCAGTACCGCTGCCGGGAGAACAGCCAGTCGCGCAGCTTGTATTGGACGACGGCCTCGCCGTGCCCCCGGGTGACCAGCCAGTCGGCGATCGCCTTCTTGGCCGCGGCGATGTCCAGCCCGTCCAGGCTCACCTCGGCGTTGGCGGAGTTCACGGCCGGGCCGTCACCGAGGTAGGCCCGCCCGTCGAAACCGGCCGGCGGCAGCACGGTACGCACGATCGGCAGTCCGAACAGCTCGGCGAACTCCCAGTCCCGCTCGTCCTGCCCCGGCACTCCCATGATCGCGCCGGTGCCATAGCCCATCAGCACGTAGTCGGCGACGAACACCGGGATCCGCTCGCCGGTCGCCGGGTTGGTCGCGTAGCCGCCGGTGAACACCCCGGTCTTGTCCTTGCTGGCCTGGCGGTCCAGCTCGGATTTCTGGGACGCGTCGTGCCGGTAGGCGGCGACGGCGGCCACCGGGGTCGGCGCGCCACCGGTCCACCGCTGACCCACCGGCTCGCCGCCGGGCCCGGCCGGCCACGCCGGCTCGGTGACCAGGTCGACCAGCGGGTGCTCCGGCGCCAGCACCAGGTAGGTGGCGCCGAACAGGGTGTCCGGGCGGGTGGTGAACACCTCGACGAACTCCGGCGCGACCGTCGCCTTGACCGTCGTGACGGGGAACCGGATGCGCGCGCCGTGCGAGCGGCCGATCCAGTTGCGCTGCATGGTCTTGACCGACTCCGGCCACTCCAGCCGGTCCAGGTCGTCGATCAGGCGGTCGGCGTAGGCGGTGATCCGCAGCATCCACTGCCGCAGGTTGCGGCGGAACACCGGGAAGTTGCCGCGCTCGCTGCGGCCGTCCGCGGTGACCTCCTCGTTGGCCAGCACGGTGCCCAGCCCGGGGCACCAGTTGACCGGGGCCTCGGACAGGTACGCCAGCCGGTGTTCGTTGATGATGCTGCGCCGCTGCGGCCCGGTCAGCTCCTGCCAGCTCCGGCCGTCCGGCGTCGGGCGGGTACCGGCGGCATACTCGGCCTGCAGCTCCTCGATCGGCCGCGCCCGCCCGGCGTCGGCGTCGAACCAGGAGTTGAAGATCTGCAGGAAGATCCACTGCGTCCACCGGTAGTAGCCGACGTCGGTGGTGGCCAGCCGGCGGCGCTCGTCGTGGCCCAGCCCCAGCCGGCGGATCTGGACCAGGTAGCGCTCGACGTTCTCCTCGGTGGTCTTGCGCGGATGCAGGCCGCGCTGCACGGCGTACTGCTCAGCCGGCAGCCCGAACGCGTCGAAGCCCATGGTGTGCAGCACGTTCGCGCCGCACATGCGCTGGTAGCGGGCGTAGACGTCGGTGCCGATGTAGCCGAGTGGGTGCCCGACGTGCAGCCCCTCGCCGGAGGGATAGGGGAACATGTCCAGCACGTACAGCTTGTCCTTGGGCACGCCGGGTTGCCCCCACGGGCCGGCCGGGTTGGGCGCGTGGAACGTGCCCTGCTCGGCCCAGCGCTGCTGCCAGCGGCGCTCGAACTCGCCGGCCATCGCAGCGGTGTACCGGTACGCCGGTGTGTCGTCGGCCGTTCCCGCCGGCCCGGTCGCCGTTCCCGCCGGCCCGGGCGCCGGCCCGGTCGCCGTTCCGGTGGCTGGGCCTGCTGCGGTCGGTGCCGCTTCCGTGGTCATCTGGGGTTCCTCCCTGCCGTTCCTGCCCCGGAAAATACGAAACCCCTCAGGCCTGGTGAGGCATGAGGGGCTGCCGCGCTGGCGAGCTCTGCCGTGAGGCACCGGCTCGTACTCAGCGCGGCCCGATAAGGAGCAGGCGGAACGTGCTCACGCGAGCAAGTGTATCGCGACGGACAAACCGGTTGAGCGCGCCGTAGCATGCCTGCCGTGCGGGACACCGTCGCGGTGCTGGTGATACTCGCCGGGCTGCTGCTCGGCGCGGTCGGGTTGCTCGGGTGGCGCGGTGCTCTGCGCCGCAACCGATTCGTCGGCGTGCGCACCGAGGCGACGTTGACCAGCGAGGACGCCTTCCGGTTCGGTAACAGGGTGGCCGCGCCGCCGCTGCTGGCCGCGGCCGCCGTGGCCGTGCTCGGCGGCGGCGCCGCGCTCGGCGCGCGGTCTGCGGCTGCGTTCGCGGTGGTCCTCACCATCGTGCTGGCCGGAGCGGCCGGGCTGACCCTGGCCGCTGGGGTGCTCGGCTCGCGGGCGGCCGCCCTGCTGACCCCGGCGGCCGGAGCCGGTCGGTGCGGCGGCTGCGCCTGCGACGGGCAGGGGCTCGGCGCCTGCGGGCGGCGCGAGCCGGTAGCGCCGGCCGGTGGCAGTAACAGATCGTGACAGTTCCTGCAAGGGGCTACGGGACGCACTTTTGCGGCCCCTTTCCTCATGAGGTGTGACAGCCGGTAAGGGCACACTGGCTATTGACTATTCCGCCCGTGATAGGGGTCGGCACATCGCGTACGATGCGTAACCGACGGCCTGCCGCCTCGCGAGGTGAGGGACTGCCGATGACGCCGATGAGAGCGACCGATCTGCTGGTGCGATTAGCTGCGGCCGGCCTGCTGGCCCTGCTGACCGGCTCAGCGGTCGCGCTGTTCGCCCAGGTGGCCCATATCCAACCCGTTCGGGGGAACGTTACGTACGTTGTCCCGCACCTGCACGGGGCCGGCGGGGAGGGTCCCATGCTGTCTGGCTGGATCAGCGGCCCGAGCCGCTAGTTGCGCTCGACGTCTATCGGGTGCGTGGCCAGCAGCGCCAGCGGCAGGCCCTGCCGGCGCAGCACCCGGCCCCACAGGTCGACCCCGGGCGGCACCATCACGTCGTCCGGCAGCGCGGGCATCACCAGCCAGTCGCCGCGACCGATCTCGCTGGCGAGCTGCCCGGAGTCCCAGCCGGAGTAACCGGCGAACACCCGCAGCCCGCGCAGCTGCGGCACCAGGTTCTCCGGGTCGCTCTCCAGGTCCACCAGGGCGACCGGGCCGCGGACCCCGACCACCCCGTCGATGGCCGCGGCCTGCCGCCCCGGCCGCAGCGCGGCCAGGCACAGCGCGGTCTTCTGCTCCACCGGTCCGCCGACGAACACCGCCTGCGGGCGCGAGGTGTGCGGGCCCCACGCTGGCAGCACCTCCACCACGGCGACCTCGCTCGGCCGGTTCAGCACGACACCGAGCGAGCCCGACTGGCGGTGGTCGATGATGAACACGACCGTGCGCCGGAAGTTCGGGTCCAGCAGTCCCGGCGCCGCAACCAGGAGCGCTCCGGGCTCGACCTCGGCGTCGGGGGGCATCGAGGAATGATGCCACCTTTCACCGACCTTTAACCGGCGCCACCCGCATCGAGCGAGCCGAACATGGTTTCGTGGCGTATAGGACACGGATGGCGCGGCGGTGCGGATGGTGACAGGGTGCGGCAGGTGACGCTGAGAACCGGCTCGGTGACCGCCGAGCCGGCCCCAGTGGCCCGGCTGGGCGTGCGGCAGCTTCTGGGCAACAGCGGGTTCCGGCGGCTGCTCGGCTCCCGGTTCGCCGGCCAGTGGGGCGACGGCGTGTTCTCGGCCGGGCTCGGCAGCGCGGTGCTGTTCAACCCGGAGCGGCAGGCCGACCCGGTCGCCGTCGCGCTCGGCCTGGCCGTGCTGCTGCTGCCGTACTCGCTGCTCGGCCCGTTCGCCGGCGCGCTGCTCGACCGCTGGGACCGCCGCCAGGTGCTGGTGTTCGCCAACCTGCTGCGCGGGGTGTTCGTCGTACTGACCGCGCTCATGGTCGCCACCGGCGTCGGCGGCCACACGCTGTTCGTCGGCGCGCTGCTGGTCACCGGCGTGAGCCGGTTCGTCAACGCCGGGCTCTCCGCGTCGCTGCCGCACCTGGTGCGGACGGAGCACCTGGTCGAGGCGAACGCGCTGGCCACCACGATCGGCGCCGGGGTGTCGATCACCGGCACGGCCAGCGCCATCGGGCTTCGCGAGTTCTTCGGCTACGGCAATGTCGGCTCCGCCTGGACGACCAGCGTGGCGCTGCTCGGTTCGCTGGTCGCGGCGCTGGTCGCGGCCGGATTCGCCCGCGGCCGGCTGGGCCCGGACCAGGTGGACGAGCCGGACCAGCCGATGGTCGCGGTGGCGCGCGGCCTCTTCGACGGCGGCCGCGCCGCCTGGCGGACGCCGACCGTCGCGGCGGGGTTCGGCGCGCTGGCCGCCCACCGGGTGGCGTTCGGGATCTCCACCCTCGTCGCCCTGCTGCTGTTCCGGAACTCGTTCACCGACCAGGGGATCCTGCGGGCCGGGGTGGCCGGCCTTGGGCAGGCGCTGGCCGCGGGCGCGATCGGTGTGGTGCTCGCTGCCATCCTCACGCCGCTGCTGGTTGCGCGGCTCGGGCGGCCGTCCACCGTGCGCCTTGCGCTGCTCACCGCGGCGCTCGCGCAGCTGTCGCTCGGGGTCCCGATGCGGCTGGCGACGGTGCTCCTGGCCGCCTTCGTGCTCTCGCTGGCCGGCCAGACGATCAAGCTCTGCCTGGATGCCGAGGTGCAGAGCCAGATCGGGGACGAGACTCGCGGGCGGGTCTTCGCGCTCTACGACACGGTGTTCAACCTCAGCTACGTGATCGCGACGGCGTTCGCGGCGACGCTGGTCGCCGACGACGGCCAGTCCGTGCCGCTCATGCTGGCCGCCGCGACGACCTACCTGCTCGGGCTGATGGGCTACATGCTGCTGTTCCGGCGCGCGCCGGCGCGGGCTCCCACCGCGGCCATCCAGCCCGCCGCCGGGGTGTGACGCCGCTGGGAGACGTCCGTCCCCGGCCCCGGCACGGACCGGGTTACTTCGTCGGGAGGGGGATGCCCCGGTCGCGGGCCCAGGCCAGCAGCTCGGCCTCGGCCTCGTCGGGGCGCAGCGGGCCGCGCTCCAGCCGCAGCTCCTTGAGGTGGCGCCAGGCCTCGCCGACGAGCGGGCCCGGGGGCAGGCCGAGCAGGGCCATGATGGCGTTGCCGTCCAGGTCCGGCCGCACCCTGGCCAGGTCCTCGTCGGCCTTGAGCTGCACGATCCGCTTCTCCAGCGAGGTATAGGTGCGCTGCAGTGCCTCGGCCTTGCGCCGGTTGCGCGTGGTGCAGTCGGCGCGGACCAGCTTGTGCAGCCGCGGCAACAGCTCGCCGGCATCGGTGACGTAACGCCGGACCGCGGAGTCGGTCCACTCGCCGCGGCCGTAGCCGTGGAAACGCAGGTGCAGGAAGACGAGCCGGGAGACGTCGTCGACCACGTTCCTGCCGAAGCGCAGGGCACGCAGCCTGGCCCGCGCCATCTTGGCCCCGACCACCTCGTGGTGGTGGAAGCTCACCCCGCCGCCCGCCTCGAACCGCCTGGTGGCGGGCTTGCCGATATCGTGCAGCAGGGCGGCCAGCCGCAGCACCAGGTCGGGCTCGCCCGGCGGCTCCAGCCCGATCGCCTGGTCGAGCACCACCAGGGAGTGCTGGTAGACGTCCTTGTGCTGGTGGTGCTCGTCGATCTCCAGGCGCATCGCCGGCACCTCCGGCAACACGAGATCGGCCAGCCCGGTGTCCACCATGAGCTCGATGCCGCGCCGCGGGTGGGTGCCGAGCATGAGCTTGGCCAGCTCGGCCTGCACCCGCTCGGCGGTGATCCGCGCCAGCTCGCCGGCCATGCCCCCGATCGCCTCGACCACCCGGGGCGCCGGGGTGAAGCCGAGCTGGGAGACGAACCGCGCGGCCCGCAGCATGCGCAGCGGGTCGTCGGCGAAGGACTCCTGCGGTGTCGCCGGGGTGTCGAGGACACCGCGGGCCACTGCGGCCAGCCCGCCGTACGGATCAACGAACTCGCGCGACGGCAGCGCCACCGCCATGGCGTTGGCGGTGAAGTCGCGGCGGCGCAGGTCGTCGGCGATCGAGTCGCCGTACTCGACGGTGGGGTTGCGGGTGACCCGGTCGTAGGTGTCCGCGCGGAACGTGGTGATCTCCAGGGTCAGGCCGTCGCGGCTGGCGCCGACCGTGCCGAACGCGATGCCGGTATCCCACACCGCGTCGGCCCAGCCGGCGAGCAGCCGCTGCACCTGCTCCGGCCGGGCGTCGGTGGTGAAGTCCAGGTCACCCGTGGCGTCGCAGCGGCCGAGCAGCGCGTCGCGAACCGACCCGCCGACGAGGTACAGCTGATGGCCGGCCGCCTGGAACCGGGCGGCCAGCTCGCCAGCCTGCGGCGGGATCCGCATCAGGTCCACGACGGCATTGTGCGCGGCCCGATCGGCACCAGCTGGTTCGACACCGTCCCGGCCGGCAGGATTTGCCAGCAGGCTGTGGGTGGAAGTCGGCACGACGCGCCAGCGTAGCCGGGGCAAGATGGCGGGGTGAGCGGGTTATCCGGCGGGCTGGCCGACTACCGGCGCAAACGCGACCCGGGACGCACCCCGGAGCCGGTTCCGCCGCCGGAGGCGCAGCTGCCGCACGGCGACGACGACACGTTCGTGATCCAGGAGCACCACGCCCGGCGGCTGCACTGGGACGTGCGGCTGGAGCGCGGCGGCGTGCTGGTGTCGTGGGCCGTGCCCAAGGGCCTGCCGACCGAGCCGGGCGCGATCCGGCTCGCCGTGCACACCGAGGACCACCCGATGGAGTACGCCACGTTCGAGGGCGAGATCCCCAAGGGCGAGTACGGGGCCGGCCGGATGATCATCTGGGACCGCGGGCGGTACGAGACGCTGAAGTGGTCCGACCGCGAGGTCGCCGTCGTGCTGCACGGGCAGCGGGTGCGCGGCCGTTACGTGTTCTTCCGCGGCGGCGAGGGTGGGCGGGACTGGATGGTGCGCCGCAGCGACCCGCCGCAGGACCCGGACTGGCAGCCGCTGCCGGCCGCGATCGCTCCCATGCTGGCCACCCAGGGAGCGCTGCCGCCGGCCAGGGACGACGCGCACTGGGCGTACGAGTTCAAATGGGACGGCGTGCGCGCGCTGGCTCGGGTGGACGGCGGCCGGGTCGAGCTGACCGCCCGCAGCGGCCACGACATCACCACCGCGTACCCGGAGCTGCGCGGGCTCGGCGAGCGGCTCGGCAGCACCCAGGTGCTGCTGGACGGCGAGATCGTCGCCATCCGCGACGGCCGCCCCTCCTTCGCGGCCCTGCAGAACCGGATGCACGTGGCAAATGCCGCGCAGGCCCGCCGGCTCGCCGACCAGCTGCCGGTCACCTACCTGATCTTCGACGTGCTGCACCTGAACGGCCGCTCCACGCTGGCCCTGCCGTACACCGAGCGGCGGGAGCTGCTGGACTCGCTGGAGCTGGACGGCCCACACTGGCAGACGACCCCGAGCTTCACCGGCGACGGTGAGCTGGTGCAGGCCGCGGCCACCGAGCAGCGGCTGGAGGGCCTGGTGGCCAAGCGCCTGACCTCCCGCTACCACCCGGGACGGCGCAGCCCGGACTGGCTCAAGATCACC